>Ga0181612_135826_pt1 | contig 16990 bp, 9 predicted proteins | sample HoacroProtozoa21_FD_119630 | JGI IMG/M metagenome (GOLD analysis project Ga0181612, IMG submission 119630) | Hoatzin crop microbial communities from Cojedes, Venezuel. Combined Assembly of Gp0051906, Gp0051904, Gp0051908
CGCTGGCAAACTTGCTGAGGGTGCACTCAGTCCCACTGTCCATGTCACTGACAAAGATACTAAACAGCACTGGCCCCAGTACCGACCCCCGAGGCACACCACTCTTCACTGGTCTTCACCTGGACATTGAGCCATTAACTGCAACTCTTTGTGTGTGCCCATCAAGCCAGTTCCTTATCCAGTGAGTGGTCCATCTGTCAAATCCATGTCCTTACAATTTAGAGAGATGTTTGCTTGCATAGGACCGTCATCTATTCCTTGTGGCCCAGCCTTCACAGCTAGCCCACCTGATCTTCAGTTTAGATGCCACACTTGAGGACATCATAAAATACTCACTGTCTTGAATAACTTCAAGACACCTTCCAGCTTCTGGGTGACAAATTATTCCAATTCAGTGGAAATGGACTCCAACAACATATGAAAAGCTAATACAGAATCTTACTACAGGACAATAAATCATTATCTTCACTCAATGCAGATTCTCAAACATACCCTGTCTTCTCATCAAATATTTTTCTGCAGTCCTTTGTTTAAGGAACAGCAACATTAGCCACAGTACATGACATGCGATGAAATGTAATAATTTCTTTAAAGCTGCAATGATAAGGCTCTGCTACTGGCCTACAACCCTCCTGTCAGCCTCTGCTGAAGCTGCCAAATGAGTCTCCAAGGAGCTATATGAGGTGTTCAACTGCTTCATCAATCCTGAGTGCCTACAACCCTCTGCAGAACATAGTAGAGTTCCTGCAGTGCATTATGAGCCTTCACTAAAAAGAGTGTGTGCATTTGGAAAGGCTTTCCACATAGCACGACTTTGCTTATGGACATTGTTTATGTCCATTAGCCCACAACACATCTCCATTCCCAGGCTTACGTACAGCCAGGAACCTTGAACACCCAGAAGGACTGGTAAAACTCACTCTTACCCAATGTTTCACTCTCAACAAAAGAGCTATAAACAGTTAATGCCACCCTGAACTGAAACAGTTAAGGCAGCATTTGAAGACAGAAAACCTTAAAACATAGTAGAATCCAAGAAACTCAAGACATCCAACCTTGATATATTTATTCATAGCCATAGCCAATTTACATTCATTTCCAAGCTTGATATAATTTGGATTCAGACTAGGACCAGGAACTAAAGCCACAGATGGAAGATTTTATAATTTCTATACATAAATTCATTTCCCTTGGTACCTCTGGAACCTTCAATACTTCAGACTTGCCTGAAAAGCTGTGATAGACAGAAATCTGTTAAAAATCCTGAATATATTCATATTCTTTCTGTCACTTCTGATCAGGTCTTTTCCTGCAAGAACCAAGTCCTCCATCAGTGGAATTATACAAGGTCCAGTTTTCACTTTTGTACTTTTTAACGTGTACATGGAAGGACCAAATAAATTCCTGAGGAAATGTGAGTTCAAGTGACATTCATGTATAGAAGAAGCTGTGAAGTACAGGAGCTATGTATATAAACATGCTTATGTTTATATATATAGAACACAGCTGCAGACTGCATGACCATTCCTGAAAAAGGTCTAGTTGAATGAGCTCAGCTAATGGGAATGCATATTTGGCTGAAGTCAAATCCCAGCGAAAGCTTTGGTTACAGGTGAGCATCTATGGCCATAACACAGCCTGTGATACTGGAAGTACATGCCTGTGTGGTTGGTTGATCCTGGATGGCTGCCGGATGCCCACCAAAGCCGCTCTATTCCTCTGCCTCCTCAACTCGACAGAGGAGGGAAAATACAAAAGGCTTTTGGGTTCAGATAAGGACACTTACCAATTACAATCACAGGCAAATCAGACTCAGTTTGGGGAAATTAGTTTCTTTTATTAACAATCAAACCAGATTAGGGTAATGAGAAAGAAAAGCTAGTTTTTGAAACACTTTCCCCCCACTTCTGCCTTCTTCCCAGGCTCAACTTTACTACCAAATTATCTATCTTCTCCTCCCAAGCAACACAGATCTAGATTCACACTCAGAAAATGATTGGATAGGTTATCACTACCTCTATCCATAGATCAAACCTATCTATCCTCTTCCGTAAAACTTGGATCAAATTGAAGAACTCAAGTTTTATTTTTTAAATACCCTCCAGAATAGACACTATAGAGACCCAGAGGAGCTAAGAGCTTTACAGTGATCCCCAAGTCGGCAACAGTTCTTTGGTGGCTCAGCTGAGTTCTCCAAAGAGGAAGATGACCCTTTCTGAGGCCTTTCTTGAAGCATCCAGAATTAAGACCACCACAGATATTGCAACCTTCTGCTCCAGGAACAAGAAAAACAGCTTCTATCTTATCTATATTTCATATAGAAAAATACGCAAATCTTCAAAAAGAAAAGTATCTCATCACTTCTCACACTTCTGCCACTGGAGAACGAGTGACAGACAAAGACTGTGACAGAAGGCGTAGTCACATCTCTGATGGCCACCAATTGGAAGACAGTCCAAAATTACAAAAGTAGGATGACTGTGCAAGATTCTATCTTAAGTGATCATCTTTGTATGAGGCCTGCAGAACTCAGAGGTACAGATAAGAAGCAAAAATTTCAAGTGTTCCTTTTATTAACTGATGCAACTCTGCAAACACAGTGAACCAACTTTTGAAGATGACGAGACTCACATAGCAGTCCTCAGAACAAATTTCATAGAATCAATGTGTGAGGTCACTGTCATGACATCACTTTTGACAGCAAGGGTAGCAATATCCTACTTATATATTCAAGTAAGGACATATATTAATGAATTGCATATGTTATCTGTTGTTTGTGTGTCTGCTTCAGAACATTTCATTGTTTCTCATATCTAATTGTTAAGCATGCTCAAGAAGTATCAAGCTAAAAACAGGGAAGGAAAAAATAAGATACTGGTATCAGTAAGCTTTGTAAACTCTGGTAGTAGGGTATAATTGAACTTTAACCTTTAATCTCTATTTTAATTTCTGTAGTTGTTTCATTAACCTAATATTCTCCTGTAAGATCTGCCAGCTCATCAACACATGTGTAGACACATTTCTAGTTAATTTACTTTATTGATTTGAAGTTTACAAAAAAAGTAATTTCTTTGGAGCCTAGATGACATATGCATGTTTCATTATTATTGTTTCAAATTTTCTTCCATTCCAGGCAAATTTTAGCACAAATAAAAGCTCAAGAGCCTTGATTCAAAAGGTATAATCAACACACAATGTTGTAAAAGCAGGAAAACATGAGACTGTGCAGCAGCCCTCCCTTTAGTTAACAGTATTTTTAATGACTTTATCCTTCATGGTTGCCCAAAGCACCCTGTGAAATAAACCTTTAACTCTTACATCGTTTCTGTCTTAAGGGTAATGAGCCATATGCGAAGACATCTGCAATGCCTGAAAAGCATGATCATTAATTAGGTAAAAGACAGGACATTTTCTGATTGCTGATATGGAAAAATAAAAGCCTTTCAAAAAGTCACTGGAATGAAGAAAGAAAATTTGGCCTTTAGTTTGCAAGATGTGAATATTGTAGGTATGAGTTGTATTTCTTGTATGTGTTTGGGAGCAAAATTACTACATTGTGAGAGCAAGACACCAGAGAGGAGACAGAGAGCCAAGGGAAGGGAATTCTGTGAAAAAGGCTAAGACAACAGCATATGTTATTTGTACAGAAATCTCTTTCTGACTTATCTGGAAAGTCTGAAGGAAGACCCAAAAGCAGGGCACAGATTGTAGGCTTAACCTCTTACTTTCCCTGCTCTAATAGTCCTTAGCTTACAAATTACAAGGTCAGGCACTCTGATCTTGCAGTTTTCTCTGAAACTAGGTGAAGCCTTCGCATCTGCTCCTGACTGAACATCCATTTTGAGTTACCTTCATTTACACCTTTACCTGGCACCATCTGGTGTCAGGCACACCATCCTGCAGGGACAAGCCCTGTCTGCATTCTCAATGAAGCATGTGAAGCTGTACCTGCAGTAGACTGGGGGTTTTGTATAAATTTGTGATTGCTTCATTGGTCGCTATCCCTGTTTTTTCCCTAGCTTGGAGAAAAACATCTGGAAGTGTTTTGCGATTGAAAGAACAGAATATATGCCTGGGATAGAAAAAATAGTTTACATGGAGAAGTGGAAAGAAAGATTCACGCCAGACTGAGATAAGAAGAATGAATCATCACCTTGCTGATCTCTCCCCATTGATCATAAAGGGAAATGAGACAGCTACTTCAGAACAGATGCCTGACTTTTAGAATCCTGAAGTCAGGTGAATGTAATCCCTGTCAAGCTTGAGAGATGAGTGGTTTAGAGCCTCAAGTTCTGTGTGTTCTTGGAGGTAGCTCCAAGCCAGAAGTATGTCTTACACCCAGGTTCAGAGCTGGTTGGACTCCATCTCTTGGTTTTTATCAAAAAGACCTATTTGGCTGTTATATTCTCAGAGAAGGGGTATATTTGCCAGGAAACTTGCACTTTTTGTAGACTTGCAAGTACAGTCTTCCATCCTTTATAATGGCTACATACACAAATACCCAGAACTTTTACAGGATTTCTGCTCTACTGCTCAGTCTGTATAGATTCATGGCTTAGATTTCCTAAGTGATATGAAAACAAACAAATTAAGGTTATTCATACAGCATTTATATATTTGGTGTGCTAACTGATCAGTAAATACCACTCTTCCTCATAATGTGAGAAATCTCTGTACACAAGGTACACACTGTCTAATGCATGCTTAACAACATTGGTACCCAGGTGAAAAGACACAGATTGAACATAAATCCTCTTGGATCAGCATGGCTCTGAGTCTGACTTAATAAACTCTATTGTTATATCACGTTTAAACGAGAGCTACTTGATGTCACACCACTTTGTAAGTTGGAGCACAAGTGCTCTAATCTGTCTCTATTCACTTCCAGCTAGACAGACAACTGAAGCACATCTTTTCTCAGCTGAAAAAAACCCTCAGGACTGTAATTTCTTCCTATTTTGTTTCCATTATACTGTTATTATGTACAGTTTCTTATGGTTTCCTTTCAGTGACTCAAAAAATGGTAATTCAGTGATTTCCACATGTTATTGAAGACTTCACAGGGAAGGAATGAAAAGAATTTTAAGATAAAATCCTTCATGTTTTATACAAAAGAATCATTTGTTGATAGGGTGTTCCAGTGACTCAGTGCTCTAGATTTTCAGGAAATATAACTTGTCCTTAACTCCCGATTTTTAGATACATATTTAAACGGAAGCTATGGGCTTCATGAACAAGTATTTTTTGATTTGTCTTAGAGTCTGTTCAGCAGAGGAATTTGGCCCCATGCATTTACCCTGTTCCCCAGGTAAGCCTACCCCTGGAAGCATGACAATCATGAAATGAGGGTTTCAATGCATTCTGGGAGTTTCTGGAGTGTAAGTCCTTGGCAGATGGAGATAGCATCCTGAACAATCTGAACAATTCTGCCAGATTCGAGCCAGCATTATGATTAATGTATATACATGACCTGTGGAAGTGAAGAAGAATATTTGAAACAAAAAGAGATAAGAAGTGCCAACAGAAATGTCCAAGATGATCAGCCTCCTCATGCTGCTGTTAACTCCAATTAGCTAGATGGTTTCTACTAGATTCTTCACAAACAGAGTGGTCTTCTGAATAATCACTACTATTTCTCGACCGGGAAGGATAATGACAACTCAAGGGTTTATCAGGTACAATATGTTACTGTTTAAGACATTGGATCTACTGACTGCTTCTTTCTTGAAAGCAACAGACACAGTAGCAGTAGCACCATGCATAACAGAGCAGCTCCTCAAAGGGGTTCCTCACAGAGTAAGGGGTGTGCAAGTCTGTACTGCTATTTGTCAAGTCATCAGTCATTCAAAGCAGTAAATAAACTCTTTGTAGCATATTAAAAAACATTACCATGTGCTCAGACAATGCTAACACTTACACTCCAGGAAAGAAAATTAACATGATCATGCTACTCAGTATTGACTTCCTAGTGACTAACATGGAGGAAATCACAGCTATCAGACAAAGAGATAGACCTCAGGTGACACTTGGAATTAAGAAAAACACACACCAAATAAATGCCTCTCTTGAACTGTTAGGAGAAGATTGCTTTAAATGCAGGGTTTTGCTCCAAACAACAACTTGGCAGCTTTTGCTTTTTAGAAGGAAAATCTGTTTCCTTTTACTTGAAACACTTATGGATCACGGCCCAGCCCTCAGTGACAGATGTTGATAACACAAAAAATACAGCTGACAGAAATTCTTATCATAAAAAAAAATATTATGACTAAGATATCCATCCTGCCAACACATATTCATAGCCTTAACTTGCAACATACAAATTTTTTATGTTTGTAGCATCAGGGCCCAAGTTTAAATGGATTTTTTTTATTTTTTTTTTTCAGTAACACCGCCTGTTTGGCATGTCCCGGCATGTGTTACTAGGGACAGCAGAAGCTGAGTTATTAGTTGCAGGGACAAGAGATAAGCAGTCAGTGATTTCAAACTTGAGGCTGCAAGCCTGGCAACATCAATAGAAGCGGGACTGTAATCCTGAAAACAGTCAAAAACAGAAAAAAAGTTGGGAGGTTACTAAAATAAACCTTGAATTCTGCTTCAAAAGGGTTGTAATGAAACTCCTTAGGTATTTATATCTTCCAAACACCTTTGTAAAGGAAGTTAACGCATTTATCGTAGCAAATCTAGGGAAATAGGTTCCTGAAGGAAAATAGCCCTGACTGATCATGTTCAGAATTGCACTCTTGGATTTCAAATAAAGCTATTCCTGGTATGTTCCGCTGGGACAGTAGAGCTATCTCAACAAAGAGATTCACCTTAGCTGTTGAAGAATGGAGACACATCCTCTTTAGTTCCCTGTCAACTCAGTGAAGGGAAACAGGACCACCTAAGATACAATACATCTGGACTCTTTTAGGCAGCTGCTGCAGACCCTAGAGAGGTGGAGGGTGTCCATCTTGCAGATCTGCAAGGGGGACTGAGGGTTACCATGGCAGACTGAATATAAAGATCTAAAGTAAAGTGAGATGCGTCCCACCACAGATCACTGAGTTGAGGAAGCATACAGAATTCGGTGTCCTAAAAGGATCTGGAATTCAGGACTTCTCTGACACAACCTTGCCTAGCCATTGAGAGAAGGTGATCCAGTTGTGGCACCTCTAACAGCTAGATTTGGACTTTGAGACTCCTGCGGCTGGACATCACACACAGAGACTGCTATATATCCACATTTGGTACCTCCCAGCCAAGGAACAGCACTTTATCCTCATGCAATCATCTGCTTTTCTTGCCCTCCACCTCCTCCACAGAAACATCCATCTTTCTCCTTCTCTTCCTCTTCCTCACACATGAGATATCACTTCCCCACCTGTGTCTCACAGCCACCCTTCTTCCTCCCTTAGTGTAATCCACCATATTCAGCATTTTCTGTACAACTAAGAGAGCATTTATTGATGGAAATTTTAAGAATTCCATTTTAATAGATTTCATTTATTCAAAAAATGTTGAAAAAGTACATCTCTTCAATTTGAACTGGATGTCTCCCCTCCTGGCACTGGGGTATCAACGACAGACAAACACAAGGCCTACAGCATCCTGTCCTTTCTGTACGCTGTTGGTGTGCCTTCACAATTCCTGCCCTGTGGATGCCTCAGAATTTTCACAGATCTTGGACAGAAATATTTTAAAAGACCTCTAAGAATGTGGGGGGGAAAGCTCCACTTCCCTTTTCTTAAAATATTGGGATTTTCATATTCACCCCTGGTTGCCCTAAGAATGAAGAAGTTGCCTAAATGTATGTGCTTCCCATGATATTTTTCTCCTCAGAGTCTCAGCAGCAGGAGCAACTTGGTTCAATTTCCTCCCCATCCACAGCAGCTGAACCATAAATTGGCAAGCTCACCAAATGAGGGAACATAAGTGTAATTGCACTTAATTGACAGGGCATCACATAGAGCAACCGACAAGTTCAAGGGCGGAAACGTTAATGACAGCAGCGTGTATATATAGCGACAGTCATTTTTGATCAGGAATAGGATGCGGAGATGTTTTAATTGCCACACTTAATGGTATACATGCCGTGCTACATTTAACCTATTTGAAAGCTGATGTGCAGGTTGCACAGCATTAGAACATTAATAAATTGCTGCTGCATGTGGTTCCAACTGGAGAGAAAATACGATTTTCAGCTCAGGCTGCACTTTACAAATGCTTATGATTGACTTAACCAAGGAAGCAACGCTTCCCTTATTAAGGTTTCTTATGCTTCAGCAAAGGTTATGCAATTTTTTTTTTCAAGGTGAGTCATCTCAAACCCCGGTATTGTTTTCATGTTTTCTGTTAATTGCAGGGAAACCAGAGCAGGCAGTGGTTTGCATAACCTTCAGGACTCAGTAATGTCTATCTAGACCATGTCTTCCTTGCGGCTCAGAGATCACATATTCTGTTGGTTTATCTCTAATGTATGGCTGTCACTGACTGTACCTTTAATGTTCTTATCCTAATGGAAAGCAATTAAGGGCAATATTTTTTAAGAGAACCAGCCAAAGGGCTGGATTATAGCTTAAAAGAGGGCTGATTTTCAACCAGTGATTGCAAAGTGCTTAAAATTGGCAGGGAAAAAAGACTATAAAACCTAGAAGTGATCAATGTTATCTGAGAAATCCTGCCCACAGAAAATAGCTGCAGAATTGGGTGGGCTTTGATATAACAAAGATCTTTATAACCACTGTTCACTATAGGTACATTTCAAACAAACAGCTGAGTTTTAAGTCCATGTCCTGAGCTTCAATCTTTTATTGCCTTGAGACAAAATGCACTGTATGTGCTTATATGAGGGTTCTGTCCATCAGTAGATCACAGTATTGTTAAAATTCAGGGGCATAAGAGTGTCCACAGAGTTATATGTTTATTCACTATGACATTTTCTGAAGGGATAAAACCTTTGGTCCCATTCCTTATATAGCTGGTTCTACTTGCATACACATACCACCTAATCTGAGGAGTCATTTGTACAGAAATGTTCGAGTCACAGCATCAAATTTTATTCTCTTGCCTTTATGCTGGCTGTTATCAGCCATGCCTTTGTATGAATTAACAGGGCCCAATTAGCAGGAGCTTCAGATAAGCAGCCTTTATGTGTTTGATTGTATAGCAAAGAAATTAAAAGACTGATGTTTTTACCTTAAAGCTACAAAACCAAAATAGCTAACTGGTATAATACAAGCATAGAGCTATCCTCACAGAAGTGACACATTCAGAACATTATGGTGATTAATGTTTAAAAGGGTAGAAGTGAAGGCAAAGAATTTACACAGCAGTGGGCTTGTTCTTCAGGAGTCTGATAGACACATTATGAATACAAAACAATAGTTGCACATAAATGGAGAAATAATAGAATAAAAACAAGATTTTCCCTTGTTTCCTTGATTTTCGACGTTAGCTTGGAAACGGTATATTATTTAAGATCTAGATTTGTTTAACTCTTTCAACAGTGGTAAAGACAGGACACTCACAGGAGCAGACTAAAATCAGAAGACTGCACAGAAACATCTTCACCATCTATGAATTTACTGTTAAAGTTATACTTGCAAGTTGTTTTCTTCTGCATTCGGTTGTGCTGTTTTGTCTTCTTACTTTGTATTCTTGATTCAAAGACCCATACATGGAATGGAATATGCATTATGCAAGTGGCAACACTTGTAGCTGTCTTTCAGGACTGGTGCAAAGGAACAGTTCTAATCACTTGATTTTTCCACTCACCCAATGTTTTGCATCTCAGAGTTTACAGAGGAGGTCCCTGGCCTCTTGAAAACCACATTAGTTTTGCCATTCATTTCCTGATCTCCACTCAGTTACACAGAAAAGGAAGAAGGCACGGTGTCATAGAAACATCCATCACTATAATTCATGATATGAAGAGCTATGTCACATTTTATCTTTGTGGACAGTTTCACAAAGGTGGATGACAAAGGTTCATTATATTTTCAAGCAGAGATGGCTATCACTGCAGTGGCCAACACAAAACAACAACAAAAGCCAATTGTTGGAAAGAAACAAAAGCATATCAATTGGAGAAAAATCAAGAAGAGCAATGGGAACGACCGGAGGTCTGGAATAGTCTATGAGGAAAGACAGTAAGTATTAGGACTGTGATTAAAAGACGGAAAGCAACAGCTTTAAACTGCCAGAGAGATCCAGCCCAGACCTGCAAAATGTTTGTTGAAGGTAAGGTTCGTGAAGCCTGGGAAAGACTTGTCTGGGGAGGCTGTGAAACTCCCATCGCCGATGGTCTCAGAAACATGCTAGACAAGTATCCGTCAAGAAGAGCAGATGTATTGCTGAGACTGCCTTCAAGGTCTTATGGGTTTTTTCCAGGATGTTTTGTAAGATTTTTACACAGTACTTCATTTCTTAATGCAAACACACACGTACTCATCTAAACAGCACAGAAAATAATAATAGCAAGTTAGATATACAAGAAGAACAAAGATGGCTTCAGAATAGATAAAAATTAATTTCATAGTAATTATGAGGTAGAAGGAGATACTAAAAATGTAAGCATGAATTTTAATAAATTAAATTATCTTTAGAAATTAATGAAAGTATGAAGTAATTATCTGTTCTGATGAAAACACCTTTTTTTAAACAAAATACTTAAAAATAAGAACTTGGAGAACGCTGTGTTGGAAAAAAAATTATTAGCAGAAAGAGCTATATCTACACTAATAAATCAGATGTGCCTGGTGCTGAAATCCACTGCCACACAGTGGTCCATGCCCATCTTCTCACCCTACAAATCTGGACATCTATGTGCAGACTCCCTTTTGGAAATGGTCTTTGGCAAGCAATTTTTTTCCAAACAACGCCCCTAACCATGAGTAAGTGCAGGTCAAAAATGTGCTGCGGGATGTCTCAGTGTTTAGTCATGGGGGTACTGGAGTTCCAGTGCCCAGGAATGTTTTCTGTAAAAGTTTAATTTAGTGGTATAAGCATAACTAATGATAGCAGTGTCATAGCAGAGTAACTCCCAAGCTGCTCTGGATGTACAGCATTGCACAAGAATAAATACCTGGTGCCAGGGCCTGGAAGGCACTACCATGGTGGCTGTTTGGGGTCCCAGTAGTAAGATTGTAGTCCCTGAAGAGGAACAAGTTTCAAGAACAATGGGAAGTGCAGTTTGGATCTTGCCGTTGCAATCGGAGATAAAAGTATGTGAATTCTGTCTCCCGAACTACAGAAGGGATGAAATGGGTTATATGCAGTTTCTGAAAGAATCCAAGACCTCAGGTCTTGAGGATAAAAAAAAATAGGAGAACAAAAATAGCATGCAGGCTCAAATTATTGGTGTTCTCAGGCTGCTCCCAGTATTTCCTGTTGGCCAGACCTAGCCAGTCTAAGAAAATTAGACTATGGAAAGTATCAAATATATGAATGTAACTGAACTTTAGTTTGTATGGATTTGGGTTAGTATGGTTTGGGTCTAGTCTACTATAGTATGGCCAATATTACCAAGGACCAGACATCTGCCTAGAAACCAGCAGCGCTGATGAGTGTCTAGTCCAGCACCCCAGGGATTGTCTGTAAAAACACTAGTGTTTCATTTTACTGGTAGGTGAGTGAATTGGATTGAAAACTGAGGTTTTGGTCTCTTCTTCTGATTGACAAGCACCCTTGAGCACACAGCTTCTATAATAAGACTTTCCTTTATTCAAAATCAGGATAGAGAAGCCAGGAGACACAAAACCAAAGGAACAAGCCCTCTTAGCCTGCAGCTCCCCAATCCTGCCTTTCAGGATTGAAGCTCTTGGGCTTCCCTCTTCAGCAACATTAGTCTCACAGTCTTTCTGAAACAGTGGAAAGTAGTCTGCTTTACATTCAAGCAGTCAGAAGTTCAAATCGTGGTAAAACTGTCCTGCAGATCATGAATATTTTCATCCTGTACCTTGCAGGAGCACTGAACTCAGAAAGAAAATTGCAAGGGAAAATTTTCATAGTAAGTGAAACCATGCTGCAACATATAATGGGAACACAGCCTTTTTTCTGATAAAAGTTCTTTGTGTTTCTCTTTTACTAAGAGGGACCATGCCAATTTCTCTGTACACATGGCAGATCAGAAGGCGCTTTCGTAATGCAAACCATTAGAGTAGCTTCTGAATGTACCTGGCATTGCTCTGAATTTGCACTACCCATTGTTCCTCTTCATCTCAATCAAAGAGAATAGCTCTGAACAAAGATTAATGAAAATCATTATTAACGTGATTATTCACAGAGATTATTTCCAGAGATTGATTATTCACAGAGATTATTAGCGTCTGAGGCATTCTTAATTCTGTGTTTATAGGTGAGATCCATTTTCATTAAAGTTCACACACACACACGCACAAACACACTCTCTTTTTTAAGCTTAGGAACCAGCCTTAAATTAAAGGGACAAATGCTGGCATCCTGAGTACAACTGTTGCTCCATTCCCTCTGCTCAAAGGAAAAAGACAAAATCAACTAAAATTATTTCCTAATCCCAGGCAGGGCAGAAATTAGTCACAGATCACTACAGATCTCTCTGCAGTGTTTATATAATGATATTTATTCAAAGCAGAAGTATTCACATCCCATTTGCTGGCTAAGGGCCTGTGAGATCCTTAAATCAAACTTTCCTTCCATCTCAAATCTGAGAGGGCTACACATCAGAAATGATGTAAATTACACACAGAAAAAGTTTTGTCACTTACAGCCCATTTAATTGCACATTTGCCAGTCACCAAAAAAGATTTGAAAGACCTTTCTTTTTGCTGTGATGAGCAATTTTTACTCCCAAATAATACAACAAGCACATAACCACCACTCATCTCTAATTTAATATCCACAGCCATTGCTGGTGTAATTATAGATGAGACACATCTTGCTTGATTTTAGGTATTATCCTGTACAGTTGTACTAGTCACCCTAGGTTCCATTTCACGAAGACCGAAAGTTGTGAATCATCTAATATACTTCAGATAGCTATTTTAGGACAAATCATGCCTAGAAGTTCCTCTTTCATTCCTCTGAGCCACTGCAGATATCTAAAATTTAGCAAGAGTAATAATGCCCTTTGTCTGCTAGTCTTGCCTGTGAGATACATGGCCAGAGCCTTTCTGGCTTCCTGAATGAACACTACACGAGAGGGGAAAGGCTGGAAGACTTTGGTGCAGAAGATGCATCAGGAAACCTCCTAAGACATAACATACACCATTTCCAGTACGAATACCTATGTGATCTAATTTAAGAGTCTTTGCTGCCTTCTGTCAAGTACTTATTCCTCTCCCTGCTGGATTTTGGATGACTAACTCTTCTAAATTGTCCAAATATTTCCAATAAAAACATGACCTGTAGCAAAAAAAACTCCATTTAAAGGAAAATATGTGCTGTCTTCTCACAGGTGTATTATTAACCTTTGTAAAACCTGCCTAGCCTCATATGAATGAAACCAAAATGGAGCCAGAAAATAAAGATAAGGATTATGATGGCCTGCAGGCAATCATAATAATAAAACATGACTGAAACAGAAATTAAGTCCTAATCTCATCCAGTAAAAAGCAGGGGCATGGTGCAAGAAGATACTATAGACACAAGGTCATATCCTTAGATGCTTCTATTACTGGTCTTCTAAGCATACATTGACTTAGACTCATTGCAAGGCATTTCAGCAGTTTAACTCCTTTCTTCCTCAAGAATGAGAGGCTAGACGGGGCAAAAGCTCTTGACAAGAATAAGTTGCAACTGCTGCTACTGAGGAGTGAAATTTTCCAGACAGTTATTGCTGCTGCAGGGGGTGATGACCATGCACCCATACACTCTGTAACCACCCACCATACTCTGACCTCCCTCTCAGACTTTCACATAGCTTGAGACTGAGGTTTCCATTGACTGAAATGTGCTGCTGGCATTTGCTAATGAAGGTAATCTTGATCCTGCAGGCCTCTGTGCAGAGCCTGGGGGTGGGCTCCAGAATACAGCTCCATTGTCCGTTTACCTCTTGTCCATCATATAACAATGGATCAATTGTAATAACTAATGGGAGCATTTTGGAACTCGTGAATATTCTGTGGAATTCATTGCAAATTAAATGTGTCATTTGATACACATAAGACATGTTAAGTGCTAACAAATTCTCTCCAGTTCTGATCTCTGAAATGTTAGTCTTACAGAATTTTACAGTGTTACTGTAAATTCTTAAAGACAGCCAGCTGATGGATATATTGTAGATTGCAATACCTATAAAAGATGGGGTGACTGAACAAGATGTGGGTTTATCTCTCCAGTGAAGCCATGAATTATCTGAGGGAATATGACAAGCAATTCATCAAAATAAAAACCACACAGTCAAGCAAGAGTATATATTCCTTTAAAGCTTAAGCCAAAGCCCATCAGAATTCAACAGCAGGCTTTCTATTGACTTCAGGAGGCTCTCAGTGCAGACCTAGAGGAAAATTCATGGCTAAACTGGAAGGCTAGTTATAAAGTGGTATAAAGTTGTAAATTGGAATAATACACGTTTATCCCTTCTGAATAAAAGACTTTCATGTGTGCAACTTATATGTGTTAGCATGTTATGTTTCAACTCAGTGCCTTAATCTTTTCTAGCCTGAAGAGAAAAAGTAAGATTTTGCTTTTAAAATAGTGAAATATCGTCCGCAGTAAACACTGGTCACATAAATTTTGTAGTAGGAGATCCCCTTTCCTCTTTGCAGCACATTTGCCTCATCATCCATGAATTTCCTTTCTGTAGAACTGTGCCATTCTTATGCATACAAATACGATTCTTTACCCGAAGTAAGCATACATGGCTTTGTTGTGGAAGAAGGACATAAGCATTCAAGAATTGTGACATTTCCCACCAGAGGGAGAAAAGAAAAGACCATTACGGTTCTGTACCAGCCCTTTCATCTGCACAATTTGTTGCATGTTCTTTTACGTCACTTTACCATGCCTCCGTACACATTAGCGAAACCTTAATGACCCCCTCCACCTTCCTCAGCAAGAAGCAATCATCTGGAGATGCAGAACTGGCCAAGAAGCTTTTCCTACATCAGTAGTGAAGGTGGGGTGAAAAAAATCTTCAGCCTGTCCTAGAGAAGACAAATCAAAAGTGCCATCTGGTTGTCAGCCATGTTAAGTCTTTCAAGAAGATGAGTACTGCAGTTTTTATTAGCAAAACCAGACGCCTGCACTCTGGAGCTTAGATATAACTTGACCTTGAATCCTGACTGATGCGTTGTGTTCTGAACTGCCTATTTATTTGGAATTTTCTCAGTTTCAGACCACATCTGTTGGTAAAACAAAAGATACGAATTCTCAGTGTGGTACGTAGTGCAAAGCTTTATGAACTGCTTTTTACTGAAAGCCTGTCGAACTGAAATCCTTCTGCTATGCACAGAACAAACACAGCAGAGACAGCTGTAGCATTGACTCGCCTGCCCTGCCTTAGCTCAGGAGATCCCAGCACTGTTTGCTTGGTCAGCCCTTCAGTCCCTCTGCTGATTCCACCTCCTGCATTCACAGTTGTCATTAATAGCATGCTCTGAGATGGGGCTGCTTGACCGGCACATAGGATATTATTTGAATCCTTTCAGATTCCCCACTAAAAATGACACATAAAAGCAGAGAACAAAACTAATGATGATTTCAAATTAACACTCCGTATGAGACAGCACAGCCTTTCCCCAGGGTCCAGAGCTTCCCAGTCTTCAAAACTTTTCAGTAAAAGCCTTTTTATCTAAGTTTTTCCAGACTGCATAAACAAAGACAATCTCAGACAAACAATAGCAAACATCAGAAAAGAATTGTTCTAAGATATGCCAGAACACCAACTGAAAGCATTGCAAATGTGTATGCACATGTATAAAGAAACTGTCTGAACACTTGAAGGAAGAGTTTGCTGTACAAACATTTCTCTTGTTATTTAGTCTAAAGAAACTTGACAAAATGTATTCAGAAAGGGGTTTTGTCTAGTAAGAATCACAAAGAGGGCGATATATACTAAAATAACATAAATTTATCCATCAAGCTGAGAGTACCAAAGTGCAGAGCCTTGGAGCGGCAGCAGCATGGAAGCAAAAGCCCTATATACAGTATCTCAGCACGATACCATGGCCAAGCTTAGCTGACCGGAGAAGTTAAACCAACTGATTACCTAATCCCAGCTTTGGGGCAAGCTCATTTAGCAATAGGACAACAACCTACATTTCATGGTGCTCCCAAATCCTTAGGCCTTAAATCCCACTTTTTAAGTGGATTTAAACAATTTAAGTTCACAGGAAATATTTGAACTTCACTCTTAGAGATTTCCTTCATAGAGACAAGTGGTTTTTTATACACTCCGTATTTACAGAAATTATTTCTAAGCTCTTGATTTTTAATTAAATGCCATAAATGGTGGGGGAGATACAAACTCTTCTGCAGGGATATACAGAACTTTCTTCATAGGCTGCTTCTTGCACCCCTGGGGACAGAAGTCGCATCTTCTGAATGCTGCTGAGAAGTTAGCCTGGAGGGCCTGATGAGGGGTCTTTTAACCTGGTTCAGAATGGCAAAAGGGTGCTTCTTACCTTGCCTCCCTGAAGCCAACTCCTTGGTGCAATATTTCCTTGAGCCCTCAGGATAATCCAGAGTTACCATTGAGAATGGCAGAGGCAGGACTTTTCTGGCCAAAAACCCAACACGTTACATTTAAGACAGACCAGTGACACACTGGGTCTTCTACTCTTGCCTTCCACAAAGACAGAGTTGGCAGTCAAGGGCTCCCCAGCCACAGCAAGACCATGAAACTCAGTGGCTAATGGCACTGATGTTGCCCAGAACACAGCTCATCATTGGATCACAGAATGACAGAATGGTAGGGGTTGGAAGGGACCTCTGTGGGTCATCTAGTCCAACCCTCCTGACGAAGCAGGGTTACCTACAACAGGCTACACAGGACCACGTCCAGGCGGGTCTTGAATATCTCCAGAGAAGC
>Ga0181612_157636_pt1 | contig 16989 bp, 12 predicted proteins | sample HoacroProtozoa21_FD_119630 | JGI IMG/M metagenome (GOLD analysis project Ga0181612, IMG submission 119630) | Hoatzin crop microbial communities from Cojedes, Venezuel. Combined Assembly of Gp0051906, Gp0051904, Gp0051908
GCCATGGGCAGGGACACCTTCCACTACACCAGGCTGCTCAAAGTCCCATTCAGCCTGGCCTTGAACGCTTCCGGGGAGTGCGTCAGATCTTTTTCCTTCAAGTTCATTTGTTCAGTGATAAGTATCTAATCAGTAGTTTAAAATTTAATTTCAAACTTGCATTCCCTCCTAGTAGTCTGAAGCAGTTTTCACTTGCCCTGGTATTGCCAGTTTTGCTTCACTTTGAAGATTCCCCACTGGACTTCCCCAAACTCCAGTCACCATAATGACGTCCCTTACCATAGGTCTTCATGTGCACTGCAACAATTAAACAGTGGCCTTGTTATGATCATCTCTCATCACTCTAGCAAGAAAGCGGCTGCCACCTGTTTCTTCACTCTCCAGTTTCTACCATGTAGAGATACCAGAAATGGTGCTGCACATACAAAACTACGTTTTTCAGGTGGAGTTAATTTGCTGGAGCTACTCAAACAGTGAACTGAAGAAAACAGTTGAACAGAAAGTCCAGATTCCTCTGCCACTGTTCTCTAACCCATCAATGTAAAACTTTAAGCTTTACATTAAGCTTAAAAACTGAAGCTGTCTTCCAGATATTTCTATTTCTTTTATTTCTTTTACTTTCAAGAAATAAAACCAAAGATTTCCACAGATTTTTCCTGAACTAGTCTCTATCCCTGGTTAAAATATTAGTCTGTGGTTTGCTTGCATGTAGTTCTTCCAAAGAAGTGTTAAGTTTATGGTAATATATTTATAAAGCCATAAAAAAAGCTGGTGTGTGAAAATGCTGGGTTGATACTGGATAATTAGAGCAACAGGAGATCGCTATTAAATCAGATTCCTGTGTCTTTGTATGAATGTATTTACTAGTAGGATGAACTTAGTCAAAAGGAAGCTACTAAATGATTGTTTGCACTTACCATATTTGAGACTAGAATCTGAAACTATCAGGCTTTAGGGCATTCAATCAGCTTAGAATGACTTGATCAGCGTAGAATATTTGCAGTGTAGAAAATAGCTTTTTGAAACACAAAATAGTTGTTCTGTCACAGAAGAGTGACACTAAGTGACCTCATTTGATGCATGAGGCTCCAACCGCTGGTCACTGTCAGCAATTCAATACAGGTTTCTAATGTAAGTGAACTATAGAGGTGAAACAGCATTAATAAATGCAAAGTGTATTTTGGATTTGTTTTTCTTTTGATGAAAATACAAGCTTAGTTAGTCCACAAGCCAGTGGTCTCAGGCTTGTTCTGTTGTAAGAAATCTATATAAAGTACGTTTATTCAATATACAGTATTAGTCTTTATTCAGCCTCGCTAATGTGAACAATATTCTTTCAAGGAGTCATACATCAGTGCTTTAAAGTTGTGCCCATTCTTACTAATTGATTTCCTGCTATTTGTTTACTTTCCATTTACTACTTATGAGTTACTTTCTAAGATTTTGTTTGTCAACCCTTTTCAGTGGAGAGATCACTGGATGCAGTGTGTATATTTTCTTCCAAACGAGGAGTCAGTTCTCCAGGGTGAGAAGGTGTACCTGACCGCCTGTCGTGATGAGTACTCTGTGTGGTATAAGCTGCAGAAAGCCAGGTAACAATACATGTGTGTGAAAAAGGGTGGTGTTTGACTCCAAGCTCGAGTATTTGCTGCTCTTAGAGCAGCGATTTTGTAGAAGAGCAAGAGAAGAACCTAAAGACTAGAAAATTATTAAAAGCCACTTCGTGGGCAGTACACAGGTGAAAAAAACCACGTTATGCATAAAAACACAGTTGAGGTTTGGCCTGCAGGCTCCTGCTTAATGCCTGGTGGCATTCTGTGACAGAGAAACAAAAACCACTTATGGCTGGTTCCTGGAAATCCTGAAATATAGCTCAGCTGAGCTGGCGTGTGGGTAAGAGTGAAATAATTGCCATTCTGTCTTCATTTTCTCTTTTCCTAGTGAGCACTGTCTGTTTGCCTAATGCCTTTTGCTTAAATCAAAAGGAGCTTAATCATGTTGGTTGTGATGACAATAGCAGTGAACATTTTTAAAAATCAGTGCTAGCTTTAGAAGTTAATGTCTGAATTTTATGTACCTTTTTTACTTAGAAATCCAAATGAACTTTTTTCTAAAAGATCAAAGCCTAAAATACCTAACTGTGACAGTTAGTGGGAAAGTTGGGGGCGGTTCTTGCTTTTGCTTTTAAGAAAAGATGAAAATTGGTCCTTTCTCTTATTTCCATTTGGAAATGCAAAGCTGCAAAAATGTCTCTGGAGAACTAGGAAAGGTGAACAAGTAAGAGTGGAATCTATATGCATTAAGGTGCGTACTAGCCGAAATGCATAAATGTGCCTGTTTGTGAATGCATGTTACGGGTGCTGTAGCTAATACTTCATTGACATTTTTTTCCAGAGGAGAAGAGGAGAATAAAGCAGATGTTCGTGTTGAGAGTCCTGTTTGTAGATGTCAGGCTCATCTTCTCTGGAACAGACCACGTTTTGGCGAATTAAATGATCAGAACCGAACACGCCAGTACATCAAGTCTTTGATGAAAGTGAGTGCATTGCTGCCTTTAGGTTTTCTGGCTTCTGTGATAGATGCGTGTATTGTTTTATTTGCAGTAATTATTTATAGAATTTGTTTCTCCCTTGCTAAAGAACTTTGCTCACAAAGTGCATTTTATTTACATCAGCAGATGTAAGTTATATTTTCTCGTGAAAACTTTGGTACTACTTTTATTAGATTGTAAGCAGCCGTTCTTGCTTGGGAATTTATAGTAGTGCTGTGTATTTATTAGGAGTATTGGTAGTTGAATAAAGACACCTAATATATTTTTGTGCAAACTTTTTCTGACCTAAAACATGGGAATTATATGAACACCTATACTATTCTATTCTGCTTGAAGTGGTTATATTAATCTTCATATCTCTTAGCTCTTATTTGATATGGTAGTGTATAAAGTGGGGAAAAACACCACCGAAATATGTAGAATTTGAAAACTTTTTCATCTGGAATAGGAATAACAATGACTATTTATTTTCTGTAGGTTCTGAAAACAGATAGTGTTTGCCTTTGTATCAGTGATGGCAGTCTGCTGCCTCTGCTGGCTCACTATCTTGGAGCAAAGCAGGTACAGTGATTCTTCCTGGTTTTCTGATCTTTGCATTTCAGCTTGGTATTTTTAGTTCTCTTACATAGTTCAGCGTTTCCAGCCCGTTACTTAGTTATTTCCACTGCCTCTTCAGTGACAAGTGAGAAGGAGGTTCCCGTTGTGTTGAAGTGGAGGTTAAATTCGTCTCTGATCAAGCTGAAGTCTAAGGAGATAGTAAATTACCAGTTTGGATGTTTAACAGTGTGTAGCCTTGAATGAATATGGTGTCCCTCGTTCCCCACTGATTCCTGTTTGCCATCTTGTATCTTGGTACTCATGTAAATATTCTTTCTACCGACCTAAAGTCTGGCAATTTTTTTTATTTTACTTTTGCAGTTCCATAATTGCATTTGTAACCTAGTCTGCAGTGGAAGGTCTGTAACAGCAAGATAGGAGGCAGTAAGAATACTGCGTCTGTGTGTAAATGAGAACTGAGAGCTGTCTGGTTGTGTCACTTATATACCTTACTTGATGTGTTCTCTCATGGGGCTCTTCAAACAAAAATCTATTACAGTTGGACTGAATATCTGGGAATGTGTAATGTAATATAATCCTGAGGAAGATGCTAGGCAATTCATAGAAATAAATAAACATGCTGAGATAAACCAGTGATCCATGGCCCTTGTAATTTTGTCTTTGCTGTGGTTGTCTGTGACTAGCCACTGTTTGACACAGAGATTTCCATAGTATTTTCCTAGCCCTGTAGCAGCATATTGCTTAACTATTCACCAGTTTCGAATAAAACCTAATTTTCTTGTTGCTTCAAAAGGCTGATGTGCTGCATTGCACATCTGAGCTCTTTCCGGCTGATGCAGTGAGATCATGTTAAACAATGCTGACAAGGAGTAAGCGCTACTGGAGGTTGACTCAGCACACTGGCAATATGCTCGCATTTGTTCAGGAGTAAATACATGCCTAGAGCTAACGTTAATATGCTATTTGCATCTTAAAAATTGGAAATATCTGCATTCTGTTGTATGGCTGTGAAAACAGCATTGTTTAGCCTGTAGTTACTGGGGGCATTTTTGTTGGTTAAAAGGTACATGACAGTGGGCTGTGGAATAGAAGCATGATTCTTACGAACTGCGTTCACTAGAGTATCAAAATAGTTCCTTCCGTGTTCATTTACATACTCTTTTAATTAAAAATTATAAAGTTGGTTTGACTAACTCTTGTGTATTTTCTTTAGGTGTTTACATTAGAAAACTCCACTGTGTCCTGTTCTGTCATGCAAAAAGTGAGTGTTCAGTTTTGAGCAGCCTGGTCTAGTGGAAGGTGTCCCTGCTTGTGGCAGGGGGGGTGGGATGAGATGATCTAGAAGGGCCCTTCCAACCCAAACCATTCTATGATTCTGTTAAAGCAGTAAATGAACTCCTGGCATTTCTAAAGGCCAGAGCTGATGCTTTTGATTGTCCTTGCGTCAATTGCTTGGAGGTTGAATCATTTTAGTGAATGTATTTGATGATACAGTTTGACAAGGCCATGGCAGGTGGGATATACTGGGGGGGAGGGGTTCTTATTTTTTTTCTGGTATTTGTAGAGAGCTTTGTGCAAATACTTGGAGGAATGCATCTCGTTGGAGATAAATCCAATCTCATAGCTTTAGCCACAAGCTGAACAGGCCACCGGAGAAGTTGAGCTGAGCAGAGGGAATTATGGTTGCCAGTGTTTGATCTCTCCTTGGAGATGCCTGTTGGCTTGTCTGCTTGAGCTACTGCCCTGCTGCCCTCATTGCACTGGTGATAAAGCCAAGCTGTTTGTTTCTGAGGATTAGTGGAAGGTGAGAGCATCCTGTAGGTTGCACCAGTCTTACCTGGCAAGTGTCATTGAGCAGTTCTGTATTCCAGCTGAGACAAGTTGGGAATGCCTGCTCTGCTGTTTGGCTCTTACGAGACAGTAGGCAGCGGGTCTTAACTGCACGTGGGGTTTCAGCTGCTTCCTTGGGGTGGAGCACTGAAGGCCTGGCTGGTGGAGTGGAGGCTGTTCAGGAGAGGCAGCCAGTGGGTAAGAAGAGATTGGAAGCAGCTTCCCGAAGTCACCGTTTGGCTGGGTCTGTTAGAGTTGGCACCGTATGTTTGAAAGAAGTCTGTCTTAGTATGTGGCTTGGGACTATGAAAACGTGAACGGTAGGCAACCTAGAACGCAAACCTGGTCTCAAACAGAAGCCAAATATGCAATGTATTCATAGTTGAAGTAATTTTTATCTTTATTGACTGTCCTTCCCATACGCTTCAAAGTATAAATGAATGAACGTGAGGCACCTTTTGTGTTATCTGCCTTTTTATGTACTTAATTGAAGGAGCCTGTGGGGCATGTGATTTAGTTCACTAGGTGTGACGTGTTGGCTCTTAAGTGCATGCACTCTTCAAGAATAGACTTGTGTCATCCTGAGGAGTTATGGTAGGCAGTTTTTCAAAAATGTCTTTTGGCTATTGGTTTATTTTTGTTTATTTTGGCGTGGGCTTGAGTCTTAGCTGTAGGTTTTGATAAAAACAGTATGCAACTCTTTTTAGTTTTTTAAAGCAAATCACCTTGAAGATAAAATTAAAATAATAGAAGCACGTCCCGAGTTGCTGACGTCTTCTCATTTGGAAGATAAAAAGGTATGTTACAGTTGTCCAATACTGAATTCCAGTGGGGTGGTGGGGAGCGGAAGGTGAAAATGAGTTTTGCTTTCCTGCTGTGCTACTGTAACCACAATGAATCTCATTATATCCCAGTTCACATAAAGTGTAACGAGTAGGTGTCCGGACCTTGTCCCACTGAAACTATATGAGGCTTAGACTAAAGACTGTGGGAGAGTTTTCACTTTGTTTTCAAAAGGGTATGACTTTCCCTTCTTGCATAATCTATACCAGTTGTAATGGCAGTTAAACTGGTTTAACTGCGTATGTGCTACTAGGCTGTAGCTCTTGTTTCTCAAGCCACTCACAAGATTGCAGTCTATTTGGAAGTACAAACATCCTTAAATTAAAAATTTCAAAATTCTATGACTCTCTTACAAAGCCTTCCAACCTAAAACTGCAATATTTTCTCTCAAACTTTGTTGCAGGGAAATTAATTTTAAAATTTGCTAACTAAAACCACAGAAATATGTCTGTTGTGCAGTATATGCAGTAATTAAATCCTTAAATCCTCATGGAGCAGTAGAATTTTTTACCTAGATGACTTCACTTGCTGATTGCCTTGTCAACTATTGAAGATATAAACAGCCTGTGCTACTAAGTTGTTGTTCTTTATTATAATGCTTCTTATCTCCTTTCTTTGACAAGATTTCTGTGCTTGTGGGAGAGCCATTTTTTACTACAAGTTTGTTGCCGTGGCATAACCTGTATTTCTGGTATGCTAGGACAGCGGTGGCCAGTCACCTTACCAGCAATGTCACTGTCCTGCCTCAGTCTGCTTCTTTGCACATGATGATTGTGGAGTTTCAGGTGAGATTGTTTAGAACTATCCGTTTGATATTTACACAATTTCACTTAGAATTGAGTACTTTTCCCGTTCTTTTTAATGACAAGTTTATCTCATCTTAATACTGCCCGCTTTGATATGCTTTGTGCTTACCAGCTGAGGAAAGAATACTTGACATCCTGAGGATGAGTTTTGCTATTTCAGCCATCTCTTGTCAGAAAATTAACTCGAAGAATTTTGCCGTTTTAAATGAAAGGGCTGAATGTTTCAAAATATTTCTTTAGATTACAGAGAGATTGCTGAAGCATGTGAGAATTGTGGTTATTTATAAAATTAGATATTCTGCAAAATAACAGGTTTTAAAATTAGGCTTTATGAGTATAAGACTGTAGGCAGGACTCATAATTGCATGGGTTTTTTTAACCACTTGAGGCTGTGCACAGTTCTAAATTTGAGCACAATTACGGGTCACATCTTAAAAATACATTGAAAAGTCATCTTTCAGAAACTGTACAAAGGTATAAAATTTTTTGCAGTTAATAAGGACTTGGTCAGTAAAGATAATGAAGAGTTCACCTACAATGACAATGGAAATTAAATAAATACTTTCGTAATTTATATGCAGACTTTAGTAGCTTAAGTGAAGGAACTCTTTAGTCTGAAATTGTGTAACTAAAATATACATATCTATAAATAAAAAAAAGCCTATAACGTATTTTCATATAAACATAATCTTTAGTTTATCTGTTAAAAATGCCAACTCTGTTCTTTCTCTTCCCTCTGGTTCACCAGCTGTGTAGTTTTGTGTCTGAGCCTTCTCACCCTTAACGGTTTTCTTATTTGAATGTTCTTTAACCTTGTTCTCTTACTTCCACCTTTGGTTTGTGCATGTGAAAATATGTGTGTTCTTTCTCGCACTGGGACTAATCAGCTACCCTGCATGTTTTTACATACTTTTCAGTTTTCTGCAAATATGTAGAGAATTTAAATGTATACTGAGTAAATAAGTAAATCTGAATCTTGTAACAGGGAGTGGATGTTTGAGACAAATCAACAGTAATCAGATTGAAATAAGCAGTTAATTTTAATTCCATGCTCTTATCTAGAGAATTTACTTCCCTAGAACTGAAAGCATTGCGTAAGGAAGAAAGTGTTACTCTCTTCATCTTCTGGATGAGGAAACTGAAGCATGCAGCGTGATGACTTAAGATTATTCATCAGTCTAGTAGCAGAACACAGAGTAACATTCATATCACGTGAACCTCAGTTTTACCCTTTTATGTACAGGGTTATGTTCAGAGATGATTCCACGTACCTATTTCAGTAGAACATTTAGCTTGTGTTCTGTTCCATTAAGCTATTCCAAAAGCTATTGCTTTGATTCTGCATTTTCTTTGTTCAGTGGTGAATCTAGACTCAAAATGGTGGTGTTGGGTGGATGGTTGGACTTGATCTTGGAGGTCTTTTCCAACCTACGATTCTATGAAAGACTAGAGCCAGTGAGTTTTTTAAAATAACGTCTGCATCTACTAGTTCTTGGTTAGACAGAAGGAACACAGTGTTGTAAGGTATTCTGCAAGAACTGGTTCTGTAGACTGTTCTGTCTTGTCAGAATAGGGATATGTCATTACAGTTAATTAGCAAAAGCTGGATCCAGGAGAAAGAATCTGATGAGATTACTTCAGTTATAAAATTGTTTAGTCCATAACTGCATTTAGGGAGCAGGATGCTACCTATCTAATTTGATAGTTCTGTCAGGTGTACCATTCGGAGATTGTTTATAGTCACTAGCTTATGCTGTATTTGGGCATAAATTATCACAGCATTTATTTAAATTTATAGTAGTCCTGCTGCCATCTTGTAAAGCAGTAACATTTGAGGTTGCTAAGTGCAGCAGTGAACAGGTAAAAGGTATATATGTACAGCTAGTGAACATTCTTGTTCTATTAAGAGCCCAGTAATGCAGTCTAAGAACAGGCAAAAGTTGAACTGAGTTACTGTCTGTCCAGTGGATTGCTAAAGTCAGTGAGAGGCATAGTATGAAGTGCCTAAAATGATTTTACGAATCTTTGGAGTGCTGAAGGGAAGTGTGGTAGTCCAATAGGCTGTCAGATGTTTGATGCAACTGGGAGCACTTCCCTGTGCTGCGTAGTAGGAATGGGGGGGGAGAGAGCTGTAAGGGTTTAATCTTGGCAAATTCATACCGATTCTAAAGTAAACCACAGAGATGGTAGGAAATGCGCAGATTCTTTAGAGTTGAAAATAGTGGCTCAAGAATTAACTGCCTCGCAAAACTTTTTCCCCAGAATACAGCAAGTCTTGCAGTAGTTCTGAAGGCTTAGGAATGTGTAGATAAGTTAAGAGTCTTTATCTGACTTGTTATCAAATGTCTAATCTACTGCTAAAATGATTTTTAATATTTCCTTTAATAAGGCCCAATAAAATTGTGTTTTCTTTTTTAGGACTTATGGAGAATCCGGAGTCCATGTGGCACCTGTGAAGGTTTTGATGTCCAGACTATGGATGATATGATTAATGTAAGAAGACTGAAAATAGTTTCAGCACAAGTCTCAGCAAAACTTTGGCTTAAAGAAGTATTTAGTGACCGTTGAAAAACTTGTTAGGTGGAACACTGTTGGTTTAGTTTTTCATAAATATGGTGGTTATTCACTTATTTACTGGCAACAGAGTAACTTCCGTGGCATGGGTTTTGGGGTTGTGTGTTTCTTCTCATCTGTCAAGCTCTTAAGTACTTTGCACCGTTTTGAAAATACTTCTGTTCGTTCAAAGAGAAAAGTACTGTTCTGAAAATGTTATTCTGAGCTTGAAATCAAATCATCTGGGAGCTGTTCATAGATGACTCCTGCTGCCTTTACTTGCCCTTGCAGGTACTTTTGAAAGAGAAAAAGGGTTTTTGACTTCTGAGAATCATAGAATGGCTTGGGTTGGAGGAGACCTTAAAGATCATCTTGTTCCAACCCCCCTGCCATTCACATATGGAGGGTGAGATTTATCTGTACCAATTTCTGGAGCTGTATTGTAGATACCCGTATTTGAGTTAGCCATTTAGGTTGCCTTTATAGTCACTGTGGAGGAGTACAGGCAGTTACAGAGTAGAATTCATCTCAAGGGTGAAGAAAAGTTAAATATATTGTATTTTGAAAGTGCCCATTTCTGTTAGACTACTGAGGACCATGGTCATAGCAATTAGTTCATGCATGTAGTACATATTTTTCCGTGTGCCTCTGAAGTGCAGTCCTCTGTTTTCGCAGCTTTATTGCTTAAATATTCTGTGTTCAGGACTTATAATTAACTTGAAAACAAGGACTGTTTGCTTTTGGGTTGTTTTGAGATAGTTCTATTACTTTCTTTCTTCAGAATTCTCTGAATTTTAGGGAATCTAAGGAAGCAGAACCTCACCCTCTGTGGGAATATCCTTGCAAGTCACTCTCTGATCCCCAGAAAGTTCTGATGTTTGACTTCAGAGAGACTGTACCACAACACTGTCTTAGCACAGAGGGTTCCATAAATCTTCTACGGTGAGTTTTCTCATTACAATAAATATTCTTGTCATAATCCATGTTTTTACCTTATCTTCAAGATTTTTGTATGTGTGTATAAATATATATGATGTGTATATATATTAAAAAAAATGTGTAGTTAACGGTAATAGTTAACTAGTGGAAACATACTTGACAATTTTAAAAAATGTGACCCAAAGTTGTGTAAGTTGCTTTGGCATGAATTTCCTGTGGCTATTCACAGTAGGCTGTAACCATAAGGGTAATTTCTTAGATAATATGCCTGTATTTGAAAAATAACGTTTTATTAGATGTTACCATGATTTGAAACATCAACAGATTACTTTATAGTTTAGCGAAAATACTCCATTGTCTGGATGATTTTAGTCTTTCTGTTTGTTACCCTGTTGCTGAATTCTTGCAGAAAAAGCTCCTATTTGGCTTTCCAAATTATTCTGTTTAATAGCTTTGAAGTGTGCACTGTTCTTCTTTTTAACTATAATTCTGACAGTCTTGATATTCGTTACGTCTTCTGAAGTATTTTTCACTATAATCTTAATTACAGATTGTACTTAATTCTGTGCAGCCTGAAATGCTGTTAAGAATTAAAATCAGAGGAAAATTATTTTTAACTATCTAGAGTTTACGTAACTAACTTTATGTAATGTATGTATGTTTATTGTAACTCAGACACTGCTGTAATTGTATATTTCCCTTTGTGAAACCACAGTCATGGTTTCACAAAATGCAGCACCATCTGCATGGAGCCTCTGTGCCTTTGCACCAGTTGTTGTATTCACAGGCGACACGCTAGCGTGACCTCTGCTCCTTGTGGAGCAGACACTTGAAGTTGAGATGGTATGTGTGGTAGAAATTTTCTCAAAATTCAGAAACAATAGAAGCTGGTGTCTCTGAAGGAAGTACTCTTCAAATACACCGTGTAATTTATGCCATGTTATTGAGTGCCTGTTAACTGACTGTGGTTCTGAGCAGGTTTAGTTATGACTCATTCTGCTTTTTGCAGACTCATTCTGCATTCTGCATTCTGCTTGTCTATTTTAGATTGTATTTCTGCAAATACTTCAAAAGTTGCTACCCATTTACCAAGTCATTCAGCTGGTTCAACTTTTTTTCAAGGAGACAAGTTATTCGTGCTTTTACAGCTCTCACCTAAACTATGTGAGGAATGGGTGCAGCATTTAAGCTGTCAGTATTGTATAAAGTAACAGATTTTGATCCTCCACCTCTCCCCAGGAAAGGAAAGAGCCATGGAGCGGTTTTGTGGATGGAATATCATCTTGCTGCTGATATCTCTGTTAGTACAGGACTGATGCAAATTTCAAATGAAAAGGTATTTCTCCAGTGTAATTTATTATGTCACGGTCTATACGATTACAGTGCTGAAAAATGGGTCTCTGTTGGCCGTGCTTGGTTTATGCAGTGCTCTTTGTTACGCTGAATACTTTGTTTCTGCAGAACTAGTAGAACTATCTGTTCATATTTCTGGGAGGAGCAGGAGATGTACCTTAAAATGGAAGAGTCTGAACTGGATCCAAATGCTCCCATAGTTTGGAAACACATTCACAACTTAAATATGATGCTAGCTCAAAGTAGAATTTATTCATACAAATCCTTTTCTCAGTTTAACAAAGGCAAAAAATTTGCAGGGAAGGAATAAGTATTTTCAGGGTTCTACCTAAATATTCCTTGACCAAATCCATTTTTTCCTCTATGACTTCACTATGTGGCATAGCATATGGTATTTCAAGTTACGTATTGCTATAATGGAATGGATGGCAATGGAAATGGTAACTGTCTGATCACTGCATACTGAACTGGCAACAAGAACATCTGTGCTCTTGCTTGCATTATTACTGTCTGGTAATAATGCTGTAGAGTTTTGACTGCTTTCACTTTTAACTCTCTCCTGTAGGGAAACTGTGAATGGAATCCCCACTGCAAGCAAGCTGTCTATTTCTTCAGTTTTGTTACTGGATCAGAAACTCTGTCAGACTTTCCTAGTGCTGTCACGTATACTATAAATTTTGACACAAAGACAGGAGAGATTGCCATGGATTTTAAGCTATCATAAAATACTTTCCTTTTACTAATGTTCCTAAATGGTAATAAACTTTAAATAGTATTTTTTTGTACGGCAGAGGGATTTTTTTATTGTGCTTAGAGAACAAACTGACTGTTCTGAAATACACTGTAAACCTTTTTTGTTTTATTTTCAGAATATATAGTTGGGGAGGTAGAGAAGAACCTTTTCATAAGGACAGGTATTCCTGACAGGGTTTATATACATACATACATACATACACACACATACTTGATATCATCTGTTTCAGTGTGAAACTCTGGTATTTTGGAGTTTTGAATAATGTTATGCAGCTACAAAACAGTTGACTTACTGGGTATTGCATGGCATATCAGTGGATGAAGACACTAAACCTGACACGAACATTAGATAAAAGTGAGTTAAATCATCTATTTCTAGGCTTTGCTCTTGTCACTGTAAAATGGAAAATAATCTTCAGAGTGCGCAAAAAGAAATTGCACGTCAAGCTGCATATGTGTACTTATTACATATATGTATATATATACACATACATATATACATACATATATACACATACCTATATACATATATATATACATATATACTTATATATATATACATATATGTACACTTAACAGGGAGAAGGAAACAGTTTAGATGTTCGCAGACTTGTGTAAGTTGTGGCTAGTATTGAACTGAAATGGTCAGTGAATTAGATGCACTGATGTTCTGCTGGAGTCTGAGGTGCTGCATTTCTGAAGAGACATTTGCCAAACAGTGACCAAAGTCTGGAAAGGCATAACTGGGAATTGGAAAATGGACGAACTCATGTTAATTGGAAGTGACAAACTGATGGGAGCGTGGCCAGAAACAAAAGAAAAAGAGCCGTAGTCTAAAAAACTTGCAAATCTGTAGGAGATATGTAATATGCATTATATGATCAAAAATGTGGCCTTATCCATCAGAGGTCTAAATAACATCTGCCAGTGTAGCCAAGCTGTGTGTTGGTCTGCAATAGCACATCCACAGCTGAGGTTTTCTTAGTTGCACTCCAGATCATGTTGACAGAAAAGTGTGTGACCATGCGTGTGCAATGAATTCTGCTTTAGATGAACAATCAGTTGGGGTATCCATTTTGTGTGTGTCACCTATTACGGGAAATAGAAAATCAGTGTACTGCCTGTCCTAAATGATGTTGGCCAGCTGCAGGGATAACTGCTCACCAAAGCTACTGCTGTTTCCTCTGAGCAGCAGCTTCAGCGAAGTGCCATAAAGAAGCGATGAGGGAGCAGGAGCTTACTCTGCTTTCCTGGTCACCATGATTTATAAGTCTGGTGAGTAGGAATTTTCCTCTTTTTCTTCCTCAGAGTGTGATCATATTTATAGACCGGGAAGCCATGTGTAATATTGCTAAATTTTTCAGAACTATTTTCCTGACCAAGATCTTAACACTTAATAGATGTAAGGAGCAATGAAATACACGACTAATGTTTTTCACTAGAACAGAAACCCTGCAGCTCCTACTGAGATTTGTGGGTTGCACTTTTCAAAACTGTACTTTTAAGATGCTCAGCTTTGGACTCTTGTTTCTTACAGACTTCGCTGGAATATATAGGTTGCTGTTCATTAAACAATTGTTTCTGATTTTGATACGCTGCTCCCAGCCCACATAAAGTATGGTGGCTCAAATCTGTTTTTTACATGTTGGGAACATAAGCTGTACAGTTGTAAAGGGAACAATAATTTGGCCAGGCCTTTTAAATGGTAAAGGCCTGGCCCTTTTCTGAAAAAAAAAAAAAAAAAAGGCACAGAGACACTTGTGCAACTCTGAATGCGTAAGGCTTGCATTGTATAGCCTCTCTTCTGGAGGAGATAACATGGCAGAAGAAACTTAGTTGCTGCATCCTGCATTTGCTCGTGGCCTGACACAGAAAGCATGCGCTGCAGTTGTTCTGCAGGAGTAGCAAGCGGCTTCTGAAGGTGCTTTAACTGCACAAATGTTTCTGGATCTAACAGAAGCATACACTGTTCCAAAAGGCACATAGATCTAATAGACAGCAATATCTTAGAATTTATATGTTTGAAAAATACAAGTAAGATGGAACAAAACCACAACTGAGTTTACAGTGTTTTAATGTTTAGTGTTAACTTCCTCAAAGGTAACTGTATATGCATGTGCCTGAATCGTACTTCCTAAGAACAAATAAAACAGATTAATTTGCTAAAATGCTGAAGGGAAGAAATCAACACTGATGAGAATTTGTATTTTGTTATCAGTATTACATATGTTGAAGATCTGTGGGGACTGTGATAGATACGAAGCATGGTGACCTTAGAGATCCTTTTTAAACCCTTTAGGTATCCTGAGACTTGGGACTATCGAGTATCTCAGAGGTGGGTGTAGTGAAAGTGAAGGGCGAAGGACAGATGTAGTGGCTGGCTTATCTGCAGAACTGTGCTTCCAGAACTGAACTCTGGCAATTAATACAAATCATATTATCTGCATGTGAGGAAAAACATCTTAACTTTCAATACAGCTGGAGTGGTAATTGTATCACTGCTATCCAAAAAAAATAAAAAGGCTGGGAAGCTGGAACACTGAGTGTATTTTAGCACCTGTGTGTTTCTTAGAGGAACAAAGTCTGATGGCTGTGCTCAGGAAACCCTGTGCATGTTTTAATTCACTGTGAGTGTGATCAGCATTGCTAATGCTTGCTGGTTATGCTTGTGTATTTAGACAGGCAGTGGAACTGCTTTGAGGATTGTGTTAAAACATGCTGGAAGCTGTTACATTGAAGCAAGCCCTTACCACACCTATGGTTTGAATGTTTTCACCTAAGTCACACCACTCATTAAATTCTGGTACATACAAAACATAGCTGTGTTGGTACGAATCTGGTCGACTTGGGGAAAGCTTTGTTCGTGTGTAATTAGGAGTATTTAGTGTATGTGCCAGTCTTCCCTGGCTTCTGTGAATTCTTCAGGTTGGACTTCAAAACCTAGCGTGATCTGTAAATTGTGGGAGCGGGAAAAAGCTGCTTATAGGGGGATACTGGCCATTCCTGATTACATGTATGCAAAAAACCAAAAAAGTACTTCTATCTGTGTCCTCTTCACAGGGCATTCTACTGCAAGCACGTGTCGGGGGGAGGAAAGCTACTTTATCAGAAAGACACATCTACCCAGTAGCAGCGTTCAGGCTTCCATTGGACCGGAGGGAAGCATTGCGATGATGTGCTGAGTTGGCAGAGCTTCTGGCTGCTGGCCTCGTAATAAGCAGAGCAAGAATGCTATTTTCTCTTGGAAGGAACATACCTGTGCGGCCACCACAGGCAATTGTTTTCCCTAAAGGACAGCAGCTTTGCTCCTGCCTGGGCTTGCAGGCATGGATGCATGTTTGAACAGACACAGGATCCCCTGCCACCACTGAACTAACAGTATTACTGTTCAGGTATTGCGTGCCAGCCAGTGTATAACTGGCAGATTTTTTTAATGCGACAGAAGAGATGCTTGCACTAAAGATGCAGGTGTTATTCAGGTATTAAAAATAATCATAAACTACAAAGTTTTGCCATTCACATTTAACTTCACTGTTGTCGTTTTGCTGCAAAAATAATAACTTTTCTGTAGTCCTGAATTGCGATGAGTTTTGGTACTACTTGATAGTTACCACAGCACAAATCCACAAGAGGGTGCTGAGAATCCACTTTTAAAGGTCTACTGCATTTTCAGATCATGTAGACTTCTAATAAGGGCTTGCAATGCAGCTGTCTCATCTAATGTGAAAATAAAATGCCTGTGATGTTGTAGGATACACCATACATACATCCACAGAAATGGAAAACTAGTAGAAAAAGTGACAACCGCTAGTAAGAGTAATATGCATTTGCACCTACCATAAAAACCAAGCAGGCAGCAAAGTGCCTCACGCAAAATACACAGAGTGAATAATACTTCTAGGACAGTGAAATTGTCATGGCCCTAATGAAGCACAGGCCTTGCATTTAATTCAAATGTTTTTTTCTTAGTCATGGCAGCTGCAAGATCTGTTCCTTTATTTGCAAAACGGGTACCTTTTGTCTGAAGGCTGGGAAATTTGAGGACTGCCATCCCGGGGCTTGCTTTTCTCCTTTGTTAGTCCCTTGGAAACTGCTCTGTGGAGGCTTCCTGCATTTAACAAGATAGAGGAGGTAGTTCAGGACTAATTCCTTTAGTCACTCATCTTTTGTATTCCGTGTGTAGTTACAGCTGCTGTTAGGAGGGGAAGAGACTGTTACAGCTTCCTAGTGTTAGATTTTTCCAGTGACGAGTGTGAGCTGAATACCACGGGTGCTTGTGTTGTTCTACCTCATTGCCTCCAGCGTTGCAAAACGTGGATTTGGTTTAGTCATCATTTTGAAGCTTCATATCTCCAAGCATTTAATGCAGATTAGTGATTAAGATGCTTCTCAGAGAGAGGTATATGTTGTTATCCCCATTTTTCAGATGAGGAAAAACTAACTGCGCTTTGTGTGGGTGCTGAAGTGTTTCACCTGCCTCGGGCTCACTGCGAGACTGGGGCCTTTGCGCTCAGAATGACTCGCTGGAGGCCACGCAGAATAAACTAATCTCGACTCCCTTGCTCTGCTTTCATCATTGGTTTTCTTAGCGCAGCGTGATTTCAAATGCGGCCTTACCAGGTTTGACCGAGATACAGCAGATAAAGGCTCAGAGGCAGCAAATCCTCAGACAACTCAGTAATTAAAACCATGGGGTCGGGGGGGGGGTTACATATTTGTGGGTATATATGTTCCATAAAAATTATGTAACATATAGATAATAGGAAAATTTACAAGGCCATAGGGCTTTGCTTGCGTTGCGAA
>Ga0181612_115362_pt1 | contig 16988 bp, 12 predicted proteins | sample HoacroProtozoa21_FD_119630 | JGI IMG/M metagenome (GOLD analysis project Ga0181612, IMG submission 119630) | Hoatzin crop microbial communities from Cojedes, Venezuel. Combined Assembly of Gp0051906, Gp0051904, Gp0051908
GCACGCATGGTGGTGTTGTGTTGATGGTTGGACTTGATGATCTTAGAGGTCTTTTCCAACCTCAAGGATTCTATGATTCTGTGATTTAGCAAAATCTTCAGAGACTGCTGTTCAGGGGTGAAGTTGCGCTCTGCAGCTTCAGGTGCCGGGTGCCAGCTTGCGGCTGCTGAGGCGAGGCAGAGGCACCATCTTCCAGTGCCCCCCTGGCTTGGTCTGATCCTGCCCTGAGCCACTGTGCTCTCTACCCTGCTTGGAAAAGAAGAAAAAAGAAGGGGCTTTCTGCAAGATTATGGGTCTGAATCTGCTCCGCAGAGGCTCTGGTGACCGCGGGTGCTCGCAGGGTTTTGGGTGCCGGTGGCTGGAGGCAGGGAGGGGAGGCGAGCGGGATGAGGGGCAGAGCAAGGCCCTCTGCCCCTGTCAGGGGCTGCAAGCTGCCAGACTGGCTCAGCTGTGACTTGCAACTGCACCCTTCGCGTTTTAATCTCTTATACATGAGGAAGATGCATTTAAGGATTGTCTTCTTTTGGGATCGCTGAATCTGTATCCCTCCTAGATCGGGGAAACTCAGCCCTCAGTTCATCAGTAGCTTAGTGTTTAAACCACCTGGGCTTACAGAAGTCGCGCCTCTCCCTCAAGGACGTATTCGTGGACGTGTCCAGAATGTGAAGACATGAAACTCCCACCAGCTCCACTACGGACATTGGTTTGGTGTCTTTGGGCTGAAGAGGCTTCTCCTCTCCCTCTGGCCCCTTTCTGCATCCCAGCAGCTGTCTCGTTTGTAGGTCAGGTTCATCTCCGAGGTGGTCAATCAGAATCGTGTTTGAAATGCGGCCTCAGTGTGAGTGGTGCGCTAAATGCATCAGGGGTGGGCTCTGTTAACTTCCTCTGTGGAGTTATATGTTTTAGTGCTTTATAGGGATACGAGATCATCAAACACTTCTCTCTTGGACAAAGCGATGTTTCAAAATGACCCTTGGATCACATACTGCCAAATTGTCTCGTAGAGTGAGTGCAGAAGAAAAATATACACATTCAGCCTGGATGCCTAGTTTCATCCATCCAAGTCTGTGATGTAAATCCAGAAGACACAACTGTATTTTCATGAAACTTCTTTTATTGATTATTAAAATGCTATGTGATACATTTTTTTCATTTTTGCTGAGTCTTTCAGGCCTGAATGTCACTTTGGTTTCTTTGCTGACTCTCACTTTCAGTGATTAGTTTCTTACCAAGCATAGGCCAGCCTGTGCAGGTTTCCAAATACTTACAGACTGTAGGATTTTTATGTCAGTCCACATCTAAAATGAAATTAAAGGTTGTTATTTGTATACTTAAAACTGTATCTGTTAATTCTCACGAATGTCTTAACAGCTTTCAGAAAAAATGGCAACGTATGGTACGTTTTGTAGGTTTGGTGTGTCAGCTGTTCTGTAATTTCCAGTGCTATGACCATGTTATAAACGTGCAAAAATCCATTTATTAAAAAGAATAAACCGTAAAAATGGTTCTAAATTGTCATATACCTGATTGAATGCTCAGGGGGTTGGGGGGAGCCCTCTGTTGCCCTCATTTACAGGCAAGCCAGATGGACTTTATTCATTTCAAGAAAAAAAGGTACTCGAGCAGAAACTGTGCTTGTCATGTTGCAGTCTGTGCTGATTTTGTGTGGCCAAGGCCATTCAACCCGGATTTGTAGCAGAAGTGCCAATTATCTTATAATTTAGATTAACATGACACATTCCTTGCTTATCTGATGTTGTGTCCTCATGGGGGTAACTTGGTTATTTTTCCAGGCAAGCCAACATTCATGAAAGCTCCTGAAGATCAGATTGGGATTTCTGGAGGAGTGGCCTCTTTTGTGTGTCAGGCAACAGGAGAGCCCAAACCTCGTATCACATGGATGAAGAAGGGGAAGAAAGTCAGTTCTCAGCGGTTTGAGGTAATTACAAAAAATAAACATAAAAATTTGGTAATCAAGCTAATGCTTGCAGGTCTTAATTACACAATAATTGTCATTGCAACCCAGGTATCTCTGCATCACTACACTACAGAGCCTAGAGCTTTAGAGTAAAGTTACCTTCCCTGCATCAATGCAGTCCTGTAGAGCAGGGGTTGTGCTTTGAACGTGATGCTGGAAGCACACAGAAGAAATCACAGAATCACAGATCACAGAATGGTAGGGGTTGGAAGGGACCTCTGTGGGTCATCTAGTCCAACCCTCCAAATGCTTCTTCAGGTGGGATACTGGGGCTTACACTGAATTGGGTGGCAGATAAGAGTTGGATCTAGCAGTAGTTTTCTGTTTTCCTTGGGAAAATGGACAAGGTGCCTCCTTGGCTCGCTAGCCCCAGTGAAATTCGACAATGGGATGCCAAAATCCTACTGGGATGCATTCTAGGTGACGGCTACTGCCATCCCTTCTGCAAATGTGCTTGGAAGGGGAATGGCGAAGTCATCTTGAGGGGTAATTTCACTTCTCTGTGAGCTGAAATCTGAGTGAAAGGAAGAGGGAAGAGCAGGTATCAGAAATGCTTTTGAAAAAGGGTTCATATTTTAAATAGCAAACACATTTTCACTGACTTTCTCCACCTTTTTCTCCACTTTTCATTTTTGGAGTTGGGTTCTCTTCTCTATAACTGCCCTTGGAAATGTGACCCTTCTACCATTCTGCTGCCTTTCCTCTAATCCGGTGTCTTTGATGTTTTTGCTTTTCTGACTGGAGCACAAGATGACTTTGCTGCTCAGAATGGATTGATTCAAGTCACCAATTTTAATCATAATTTTGTATGTGAGCAGAAAACCTTGATTAAAGTAATCAATTTTAATCTTGTTTTACATTGTTATTTTCCCCTAATAAAGGTTAAGTTTTGTTGTATAGCAACCATTTACACGTTTTGATTTATAAGTAAATACAACCTTATAGTGAATTTGGTGCTTATTGTGGCTGGCCAGAGTGCTATGCCATATTGTGTGCATTTATACAGGTAATTTCATACCTTTATTCACATCAGTTTTGATACATATTGAGGTATTTTTATTGTTTTAGGAGACAAAATATTTTTTTTTTAATTTTGTTAGATAACTATTGGTTTTACTTCACTATTAGGCTAGTCTTTGTTTGAAGGAATATTGGAATTCACTTGACATGGGAAAAAAATCTGATGTACACATGCTGAGATATTACACAGAAGAGATATCTGTTGTTAGCAGTTGAACAGCATTTCTGGTCTCAGTGTCTGCCAGGTCCTTGGTAGTTGTAGCTCCCTTCCTCTCACACAGAGTGTTAGTTCAAAGGACAGTAAGGGCAAAAGAGCTTTTCTGCTGTTTCATCTCATGGCTTTTTAGTTCTTATCGCTGAAGTGGATTAATCTCTGCGTCTGACTTTGTCTTAGTTTAAAATATGGCAGTAGCCCTGTCCTGTGTAAAGGTTGTGGAAAGTTTAGCATTTAGTTACACTTCCGTATTTAATTTAAAACTGAGTATTTAAAAAAACACAATTTAATTCCTTAAAATGTACTGTGGTGATGCTCATGTTTCTCTGTCCTGCTGCTTGACCCCAAACCAGGGTTTTTTGCAAGCGGTTTCTATTACTTAGAACAGAAGGGCTATTCCTTCCTGCCCGAGGAATAACAGATTTTCACTGGTCTTGGGTATGTTTTGATTTCTTCCTATTTCTCCTATCACTGCAGAGTCTTGTGGCACACATTGTTTTTCTCCTGCCTGCGCTCATTTGGTCTTTCTGCTGTGAGCAGCACTCCTAAACAGGGCTCTTGAAAGCAGGGTGAAGGTTTTACGTGGGGGTAATGAAGGTCCTAGGCTGAGGTCCGTGTGTCTGGAACAAAGTATGGCTGAGTCTCTTCATCTGCCCCCGCAGTTCCCAAGTGGCAGGAGGGAGCCTTGTGCCTTTCCCTCATGCGGTCACCATCTGCAGCAGAGTTCAGATTTCCAACTTTTGCTGTGCTCAATAATAGCAGAAGGATGAGTTTGGCATTAACGGTGGCCTGAGGCTGTGCCTTCACAGCCTTGCCATTATGGAGTAGCTTATTCTGATCCAGCTGCAAACTAACAAATATCTCTTTCTTCTGTGTAGAACTTAGAGTAATGCATGTTATAGCTTAACGGGATGGATGGAAAGGCAATGATTTATTAAGCACTTAATTTCTTTTGCTGGGGAAGGAATCGTAATTACATCATTGTCGATCATGGCAGAGATGCAAAGTACCCAGTGCTGAAGGATGTTAAAACCCCTCACTTTCTGCTGGAGTTAGCATGCACTGTAGGGGCTCAAGGTTTTATTCTAGTTCTGTTGCTATTTTCCTGATAATCCCACAGGAGTATATCATTCTGCTCTTCCATCAAGGTGAAAGTTGGCACTAAAATGCTATCAGTGTGATTAGTAAAACCATTAGTGCAAATATGGCTCAGATGTTTTAAATCATCGGATCCACATCTTTATTACCAGGTTGATAATTTGTCAACCTTAATTGATTCATAAAGAACCTCGTTGGATCTTCATTTGTTCTGGCCTCCTCAGAGGACAAATATGTTCTTGACTCTGAAATTTTTGCAGTTCTGGGCTTGGAACGCTTGACTCATTGCATGGTATTTTATAGCTTACAAGGTTTGTTTTGGATTTTGGTTTTTAACCCCTAGATTGTTTTGAATTTCAGTTTTTGTTGCAGAAGATATCAGTAAAGAAGTGCTTTCTTTTCATTGTTAAAGGTTATTGAGTTTGATGATGGATCAGGATCAGTTCTGCGGATACAGCCCCTGCGTGTTCATCGCGATGAAGCTATCTATGAGTGCACAGCAACCAATAGTGTTGGGGAGATAAACACGAGTGCCAAATTAACAGTGTTAGAAGGTAAGTGCGAAGTTTTTTCATGCCTTAGGTAGCAGAAATCATGGCTTTAGCTTTGGTAGCTACGTGTTGGTGTGGTGCTTTTAAATGGCATGGTGATATTCCAGCTTGGTTTGGAAAAGCTGTGTTCTTCCTGTATCACTTGCCGTAATTTCTTCTAGTGATAAAACTTAGTGTTTTTGAGACAATTGTGAAGGGGTTGCAGGTTCTGAACTTTCTTTTAAGTGTTTTAGTTGTATTGTCTGATTGAAGTGTGTCATGTGTAACTTGGAGGGCTAGCTGTAGAAACATTTGTATACTTTTCTCATGTGTTTGCTTTGATATAATACCCATCTTCAGGGTATCTAAGAATTGTATCTGACAGAAACGTAATGTATGTTGCTGCACCTTCTGGATTAAATCGGCACAATTCTTGAATAGGTTTTCGGGTGACTCTTCAGATTTTGGGTTTGATGTGGAATTTAGCTGGGTTTACTTTTCACTGTAGTCACAACTTCTTATTCTGTTTCTCCTGTTAAAGAATAGATTTTGATCCTTGTCTGCTATATGAGCAGGTTTTATTGTGCTTGCTATGTTGTTTCTTCTAAATGGAATGTTTTGTGGAAGAACAGCATGTTAGATATAAAGAGGCTTGTGATCAGTTCATGATTTTTTTTATAGTAGATTGTAGAATTATTGTCTGCTTTTAAGGAAGTGTAGTTTTTTTCAGCACATCAGTGTGTTGTATTATTTGTTTGCATTTAAGATTTTGTAAATGTACTGAGATGGTACAAATCCAGGGCATTTGGCTGAATAGGTTTTTTTTATTAATTTTTTTTTTTTAACTTGCATTTACTGAGACAAGCAGGAAAAGGCTTAGGCAGATTGCTGGGTCTGTATGGACTGACGTGGAAACTTTTGAGTAATGAAAAAACTAGACTGAAAAGCATGCATTGTTGTAAGATTTTGAACCAGAAGAGACTGGTTATCCCAATGGTGAGTGTGCCAGCCGTACAGTACAAGTTGCCTATTGTCCCTTGATCTCCCATCCTCATTTATAGCATAGAGGTAATCATATTTTCCTCTCTGCTCTGTGGGAAAGAATACATTAAACAACTGTAATGTGCTCGGGCACTGCGGCGATGGGAATCGTAGAAATCATTCAATACCTGATGTGGTTGTGTATCTTGTTTCTGGAGGTAGGGCATCTTTAGAGGAGCAGCTTGCTCTTCAGTAGTGGCATTACTAAGAATAGGGTAACAGGTAGACTTGAGAATTATTGGGGGAAAAAAAATCAGATCCTTTTTGTTACTTCTTACCTTTGCAGTCATGTATGTGAGTGCAGAAAGCTCAGTGGAGCTCTTTCAGCAGTTTACATGCAGATCTGCATTTAAATGCTTCTTGCAACTGTATTTTTGTGATACTAGATAACTTGAATACTCAACTGTTCAAGCACATTCTTGTTTCCTTTGCTTGCTGTTGCCTTGATGTATCTTAGATATGTATGCACACGCACACACACGCTAATAATTTATTTGCTCTGTGTTAAAATGTTCAAAGGTCCACGGAGACATGCATTGCATAAAGGAGCACAATGGTATATCTTAGCTCCGTGGTGCTCCCGCTGATTTCCTGATGAGGTAAAACTTGCAGACCACCACATAAATAGGGAATGTTAGGAAACACCAGAGGCAGGAAAAGACATGCGCGTGCACAGTTGAAGAGCCACAGAAGCAAAATTTGCTACCAGTCAGACTCGGAACCTGCTTTTCTGTTTGGAAACTTCCTTTAATCGGGAGTAAGACTAGTTTAATGTTACCCTGTAAGGTCAAAACCACCTGGCTGGGGGGCTGTGTTTCTCTCTAGCTGGAGAGTATTGACCCCTTGCTGAGCACTCTCATAATGGGCATAATTAAGAAACATTTTCTGTGTAAGAGTTCGTGTGTGCTTATGCATATAGGGTTGTGAGCTTGATTACAGAGGATGAAGAGCTACATGTGCTTCTTACGTTGGCTTAACTGACGAAGGTGATGAGTTCTGTTACAATGCATCTGCATTTAAGAAAAAACGTTTTGCATTTCTCTTTTCTGAGACTATCTATGGGCAAGTCTATTTTTTTCAGTCATGCTATCTTACTGTTCTGTGTTGTCTGCCTTAGATTATGCTGTTTCTGCATTTTGGGAGCATGAATTTTTTTTATTATTAATATTCCTTTGTTTGGTTATGTGTTGACGAAGTGGTTATTGCAACTCAGTACCCTGATTGTGGTTTAGTCTCAGCGGCCTCCAAAAAAATAGTGGTGCCCCACCTCTCCCTTACACCATCACTTCCCTAACATGAATTTTGTAGAGGTATTTGAAAATGACATATTTCATGTGGAACCGTTGATACCCTCAAGACTGTCAACTAGGATTGGATTTTCCTTCTGCTTCTGGCATTAAAATAATTTCTGTAATTGCTCTCAGGTGGCAGTTTGAATGATGCAGAAATTCTGCTCTTCCTTTCAAGAATTTGACTAACGCAGTGGTCCCTGGTGCATGACAAAGCTCTATCAGAGATGTCCTCATGGTTACATGCTGCTAAATACACAGCTCGTATTGATTTTTACATTAAAAATCCTTTATAACAATAAGTTTTAATGCTTCTTCACAATTTGTTCCTTAGAACATAGGCCTTAACATTAAATCCAGAAGTCACAGTCAGGGTTTAACAGGCTGTTATTAGATGTCTTTGTAGCTAACTAATCTGGAGCTTTATTTTATTTAGATTTCTGCAATGTTTTACAGATCAGAGGCAGATAATCCTTTCTAATTGCCAACTTATTCCATTCTGAATATTAAGAGAGAAGCAGAAGTCCAGTGTCCGGGAGGAATCGGGAATTCTCACATAAGTGAATCTCTTTTAACGGTTTGGTTCCCTACTAGCCTTTCATTCTCTGCTCCCATGTCTCTCATTTTTCCCTTATAACTGCAAATCCTGTTGTGACCAACCTATGTATACTTAGTGTAACTCGAAATTATTTCTCCTGTTGATAGCAGGAGAAATAAACGTGCGTATACCTTCTCTTCTCATTTATCCTGGGTAGCTGATAAGCTGAATTATGTATGAGTCACATTGAACATTTCTATCTTTTTTCCAGTTATGACCTGAAGCAGCACAGAAGTATGTTCCTGCCTGCCTGGCAGAGGAGGAGAGCAGTGCAGGGAGGGGAGGACTAGAATCAATAAGCTGACACACATTCCCGAGAAAAGCCTCAGGGACAGTTAATGGCACTAACAAATTAATAAATATATTATTCAGTGGTAATGTTGAGAATTACAGAGCTTTTTAAATAGGGAGATTATATGAAATGTGAGTAGGAAGGATGAAGAACAGGGCAGCAGGCTGATTGCAGGTGTCTACATGCTGTCCTTCCGCAAGACTCCTTGTACATTCAGCATTGCAGCTGTGTTAGGAAAGGTGACGATAGCAGTGTTTGACTCTGGTTACCTGTACACTGCAGTATACCTTCAGTCTGGGGTTTCCAGCAGTCTCCACCCAACTAGAAGATAGGGAAAAGCAGTGCAAAAAAAAAAGTCTGCAAAGGGCAGGGAGGAGCATATTGATTCTTTGGGAAAGGAAGGAGGCTCAAATACAAAGCATGTTATCAGTCCCTTCTCCCAGGGCTTTCCAACTTTGACATTTGGTTACAGGTTTTGATTTCCAGAACTGGGAAACTGTTTAACTGTAACTGGTCCTTTAATGCTCTGCAAGCAGTCTTTTTTCACTCCCCTGTAACCCAGAGGATAACAGTCATATTCAAGTGACACTGAATATATTCAGAGTCTCATTTCCCTTTGTTTTTTAAGTAGGTTAAATGAAAATGAAAATACCATCTCCAATTTCCATTTCCAGCACAGATCTATGCAAATCCCCTATGCCCCTATCCCAGACTCATGATCATGTGGTGTGCAGTTATCTGCCTGGAGAGGGCTGCCAGGCTCTGCAGGAGAGCAGCTCCTGGTAAAGAGGACAAATGGAAGAGCTGGGAAAGGGTTGCTTGCACACTGGTTTGCAGTCTAAAGGTAGCCTGGCGAGTGAAGTTTTACTGGCTGGCTTTGTGTTGACAGAAGTTGGGAAGGTTTTGGTGTGTTTCAGTGGAGCCCTAGAAAATTCCCCGAGTGCAGCAGTTGTCCCGGGGTGGGAAGCACCTCCACCTTATTGTAATTTGCTGTTTACTGAACCATGTCATGAGCTTAATTTCTTTCACCATCTGCCAGCTGCATTCCAGTTCCTGGGGTTACCCTGTTTGAAATGCTGTAAATGATAAACATTTGACTGTTACAAATGATTTCTGCGGAGAGCTAGATCTCAGAAGGCCTGAAACAATATGCCCTTTTTGTAAACACTCTTCTAAAAGTGGTCTTGTCATTGGAATAGTAAACAGAAGTTAGCTATGTTTAATCCTTGTTTATGTTTGGTTAGTTACAAAAGGATCTGTTGGATTATTGTACTTTGGCTCACGTTTGTCTTCATTGCTTTTGCATCTTTTTGCCAAGAAGAATTTCTAGCAATGTGTTATAAAATTGAAACAATTATAGGAGGGAAATTGAATCCATTTGGATGCGCTCATTCTGATTGTGTAAATGAATTAAGGCTCCCTGCACCTTGCTGGGGGGATTGGGGGATGACAGGTCTTTTCTCTACACGTTTCGTGTTCATGAACTGTTCCAACTTCATTTGGTCTCTCCCTGGGAAGACAGGCTGCTGTGATGGCAGAGGCCCTACTCCTGTTCTTTGCTCTCTACACAGGCAGTCCAAATAGTACTTTCTTTCTGCGTGAAGCAGGCAGTTAGTGGACCTCTGTGCCTACTGCATTTCCGAGAGCTGCAGCACAGTGAGCCTCCGCGTGCTTCACTGCTTGTGGAGATGTCCTGAAATACAGTGATGCACAGAGAAATGAAGAAGCCTGAGTGTGTTTGCTTTGTGTTAGGTTGTGGCATGTCCCATGCTTGTTAAAACAGAAAACATGAAGCCAAGTACTCATGGTGGCCTCATTGAGAAGTTTAGGTTGTCACCCAGAAGAATGTAAATCCCAGCTCACATGGCCTTATACTAATAAGGTATAAACAATATTCACAAGGAAAGAGTGTCTTGTGCTGCTCAGCAGCAGGTTGCCTGGTGTTGGTCTGGTAGGGCAAGTTAGGAGACCTGTCAGCCTGCTAAGAACATCCTGCTAGTCATTTCTGAGGTAATGAACAGTGGCTAGAAGAATCCTGAAAGTTCAAGGGGAAAGAGGTGCTCAGAAGACTGAGCAGAACTGGCGATCTGTTTCAATTAGACCAAGAAGATTTACAGAGACTCTTTTACTTGTATCACCATTATGTCCCATGCTGTCAGTACTTAGGCCGCCACAATATCTGAAGAACTGTTTCAGCTGTTTAATTTTGGTATCTATAGAGCACCTGTTATCTCAGTCCTGGTGTGAAACTCCTCCTTCTTGTTATTTTATTTATTTACTTTCAAAGATTGGATTCAATAAGAACATTAGTGTTACTCTCACAGTTTATTTTTTGTAATATTTAACAAGAAGGGCTTCCTTGGCTGTGAAAGAGGGACAAAAGTAATTTTCTTAGGCGAAGAAAAGTTTGAAGTGTTGTTGGTCTCTCATCCAAACAGGAGAGTCAGCAAATCTCTAAAATATATCAGACCTAAATGCCATAATTTCCATTTCTTATCTCTCTTTAAATGATTAACTAATGGCACATAACCATATAATATATCTGTGATAGCAAGTTCCATCAGAAGACTGCCATGCAGTAAGGTTAACATCCAGGTTCATTCCACAAGTTTATGAAGCAAGAAATAAAACCTTTGAAAAGTTTTATATGAAATATCACATAGTTAATGCCAAGCTGAACCCTTTGGAGCTGTGCACTGCCATAAAACATTGTGTCTGAAAAGGTACTGACCTCTTAATCTTGAGAACATTTTTCTTTTGCAGCAAGTGGCTTTTTCTGCATATTGCCTCTCAGATGAGGTCCGGTGAGATTACATCTGTAACAGGATGGGCTGTTGTGTCACGTTCTTATCAGCAAGTTAATGGCATCAATGATATCGCAACACGCAAAAGCAGCACCTGTGATTCATAAAAGACTTCCCAGATAAAAACAAGTGAGCTTTCAGTGTCAAACAAACAAGAAGGAAGTATATTCTACAGAATTCTACAAAAGTTGTATCGCAGGGTTCGTATTGCCGAGTACTAGGTAGCTTGAAGTTGTCAATGTGCAGTTGTGGCAAGAAGTGTGCCGTTATATCCAATAAAAAGACTTCTCAGAGCTCCTTGTCTCACACAGTTGATTTATTCTAAGTTGATTCAGCAGTTTATAAGCACTGACTTTGGTACTAGAAAACATGTTCAGCTGAGAACTTTTGTTGCCAGTAACAGTTGTCTCTTCTACTTGCTCCATTTCTCAAATCCCTCGTGAGATGCTCAGAAATGTGGATGCTCATTCAGAGCTTTGTGGCAACCTACTGGAAACTTCTGTCTGTTACAAAAATTGATAATTGAGCCCTGGGCGTTACTTTCTCTCTTTTCCTGGGCTCAGGGTGTAGAGACAGGTTGCTTCTCACGCTGTGCTGTCTTGCAGCTTCCTGGGAGATTGTCATGGAAAGTGTGTCAGGCTGTTCTCCTACTGCTGCTCTGCTAGCAAAAGGTTCAGCCTATTCCAGTAGGTAGATGAGGCACAAACAGATTAGTTTGACTCTCTGGCAGAGATGCGCTCACGCAGGCAGGTTCCTGACTTGCTGGGGAGGCATCCCTGTGGGTTGCCATCTCCCAGCTGAGTCCAGGGATGGCCAGATGACTGCTTCTGCGTCTCGGTTCCAGTTTTAAATCAGACAGGTTAGATTAAATCGTCTGTGGTTTAAACTAACCTGTTTTGACTCTCTGTTGGAACAGATCATCGGTCCCAGCTGGGAGGCAGCAACCACCAGCGCTGCCTTTCACGTCACTGCAGAAAGGCTGGCATTCCCACGTGTCTTGACCCCTGTGGCCACAACAATGTCTGAAAGCTTAGACAGGGCTGGGATTTTGGTGTCGGTATGCAGTAAACCAGGGCAGAAACCTTGGCTCAGGCCCAGGCTGAAAAGAGTGGTAGTCTAAAAAGGGCAGGAGAGCAGAGCAAGAAAGTGAAGGAGGAGATATGTGTCCCATAAGCTTTTTGGACTAGGTACTACAGGGGAAGAAAACGCAAGAATAACATAGGAATGATGTAACAGATTGTAAATCTTGAAGTAAATACATTTGTTAGATAAATGATGTTGTTTTAAGTTATGTGCTAGGCGATGGCCCAATCTGTACCAGAAAAGGCCAAGTAAGCCTCCCCTTGCAGTAAAATCCCCACATTGTTCCATCAATGATCTTCCAGTCTTCTTTTCAATTCTCCTGGTCTTAGTCGTCCTATTCTGCACCTGTTCCTGTTCGATTTCAGGTTCTTTTTTTTGAACACAACCAACTAAAGATGTGTACACAAGGAGCCTTGCAAGTGTCTTTTCAAAAGCACGATTGGATCCACGGGTTTTGGAGATACCATCAGATGTATACTAGGGTCATAGTTGCTTTTTTAATTCATTTCGTTACTGGCTAGCATAGCTTCTCTGTGTTTCTCTAATGCACCCGCATTTGTCTTCTCTCCTCTTGTTTCCAAGCAATATGTACCAGGCTTATAGCAAAAATTCTTAGTATTTCTTATATTCGTTCCTATTATCCCTGTCACTTAAGGTGATTCGGCTCTTCTTGCTTGATTTTTTTTTTTTTTTGTTACTGTCCTCTTTATTTACAGCATCTCCACAACGCTGTCAGTTTAATACCTGCCTTTTATGCAGAGGGTGTTAATGCATGTAGTCATTTCAAAACTGATACTTGAGGAACTTATTGATAGAGACCATTGTTGCACTACCAATAAAAAAAAACAGTGAACAAGAGAGTGGAGTTGATTAGGTGTCAGTGAGCCCTGATTTGGTTCTCAGAATGTTTGCCTGGTAATGACTAGGCTGAGGCTGGACCCAGTGACTCTCAGATAATAAACTGAGTTTGGAGGACTGGCAGCCAGAAGAAAATGCTTTTATTAATGAATTGTGCATACATAGATCTAGAATTCTTTCAGAGAAGAAAAAAAAAGATACATGAAAACCCACAGTTATAACTTAATCAGTTTCTTATTGTAAAAAAGCACTTTAATGCAAGTGTATTGAACTCATCTGGAACGGGCAAAGAAGAAGTTAGCTCCTGTAGATAATCTGCGTAACTGTAACTGTAAACCTTGTCAGAGTCAAAACCCATGTTTCTTGTCAGATTTAAAGATCTACTAGTGACCATCAGAAGCTAAAATAATAGATCTTTATAATCAGATGTTTCAAAAGACCTTTATTGGTGCTGGATCTCTTTCAAAATGCCTCGTTCTGAGAGCGTCTGTAGTAACCTGTAATTGACAGATGTGCTCTCTGTAGCTTGTATGTCAGTCCTGCTGATAGCTCCTGCTGACTAATAAAGTTAGTTGCTGGTGTGTATTTGTAGAGTCTTTGAAGTCTGTTAGGTTGTGGAATAGCTTTAGTAGCTCATTGTTTGAACTATGGGAAATTAGTGGGAAACACTGCTTGATAATGCCATATGGATTATCTGCTTTGGTTCCAAGGTAAAAGGGAAGGGCAAGAGCAAGATGTTCTGAAAAGTCTTTCAGAGTCCTTAACTACTTTGGCAAAGTTGTCTTCTGTATCTGCTGATAACCAAGAGACTCTTTGCTCAAAGCTTAGTGACCTATTGTCATTTACTGGTATGCCATGACTTACACAGGTACTTAAGAAGACATAGCACCACAGTGATCTTCTATAACGTCTTCTGCAGAAGTGGGAGAATATATCCACTTAATAGAACTGGAGAGTAAGTTCTTAAATGGAAAATGGAGCATGGAGAGTACAGAATGTGATAACCATGACCATAGGGAATGCAGTGCTTACAGCTACCAAAGCATAAATCTGTGCATGCAAGAAAGTTTCTATACAGTCATCTTCGGCTTATGTTCTGTGCCTTATCTTCTTCCTCTCACTAAAAAAAGAAAAATAATCACAGCCCAAATTAAATTATTCTTGGAGAAATCACTATTTTAAAATGAAAGCCAGAAAAACATGAAACTGGAATATCAACGCGTGCTAATAAATGTATAGCCAAAACAGCTGTGCAGAAGAGAGGATGTCTCTGTAAGGGAATAGTATACTTCATGTCTCACTGGCCGTACCTGTGGAAGAGAACATTTCACAAGTACTTCAACTTCCTCTCCTGCAGAAAAAGGAAAATCACATAATTGCTACTGATGGACCACCTTTTTGGTCTTGGTCCGAGATGTTGACTGTACAAAACAAAGCTGGGTTTGCATTAAAGACCTGTGATATTGATGATTCTGACGGCTGGTTTCTGTGCGTCATGCTTATTCGCAGGTCCCACATCTAGTTTTCCTTCTGGATCTCATGTTGATCTCGTATTGTTTTTACAGAGTCTGGTGTCAGGAACACTCTACATTTGTGATGCTCATTAGAATGCAGTGCCCAGATAATGAGCAAAAGGAATAATTGGCTCTAGTTTTGGATGCAAGGAAGTAATTATTGTGACCATTGTTAATTTGTTATTTGAGCTGTTAGTGACTAAAATATGTTTGATATAAAGATGATCTAAAATATATGCATTCCACTTACTGTCTTGGAAGCCCAGAAAATCTTTATGAAAGTTTTAATCTTGTAGTAGTAAAAACAACACTTTCCCCATAGAGTTTTCTAACAGCTGTTTATTCTTGTGGATGTTTCAGTTGGATAATAAAGTAGTGACTCTTTCTCGCACTCTCACCTGCTCAGATTCTTTCTGCCCAGAGCTCCAGAATACCTCTTTCAAATCCTTTATCCTAAGGAAAACCAGCGGGTGTGAGGTATAATAAGATCTGTCTTTTCAAGATCATCTAGCGCCTTGATGAGGCAGGTTGGACGACGCCGTGGGAGAACAGTGCAGCGTATTCATCTGTTGTGCTAATCCTGTGGTCTTGTCCTTCAAGCCTGTTATCACAAGGGTCCAGCCTGGATGAAACCTTTCTAAGTTCTTGGTGTAGCAGTTGAGTGGAGAAGCCTAAGTAGTAATCAGAGCTATAACTTCATCCAGCTGTAGTGTACAAATGTTCACTGTTATGTTGCTGTTACAAGCTGAGACTGCGGGGAATTTCCCTGTGATAAGAGTGCCTGTTGGCACAGGATGCAGAATACTTTAAATAAAACTAGCTGCACAAAGCCCTACACACAACAGAACTGGCATTACGACCTTTTAGCTACTTGGAGACCACTGGAAAGGCACTGGAAACATTAACCTGTTGGAGACCTTAAAAGCCCGAAGTCTTGCTTTTTGGCACTACAGCTCCAACATGGTGCTTTGTTTACAAGCAAGAATTTATTTTTCTGTATCGCTTTGATTTAGACAATGCCATAGTTGGTCCCAATGAGGAGAAAGTCCTTGGAGAGAGAGCAGATATCATAAACATACTGGTGAAAAATGCATAAACTGCACCTGGGGTGTTTTTAACAAAAGCTGTTGTAGGGGAAGGTAATGAATTGGGGAATGCATAGTCCAAGATGACCGGCTATCTGGTATAAAGAAGGGCAAACAAAGAAGGTGAGGAGGAGGAACAGAACGAGCCTTTTGAAGTGAGCCTGCATCTCCTTCACTTTGAGTCCAAGCAGGGAAGGGTAGTGCATGCCAGCAGTGCTACATACAGTTCGGGGAAGTGCCTTCCAGATGGAGCTCCGTGCCTAACGTGCGACGAACAAGCCAGGCAAAGCAGAGCTTGCTGTCCCTTGGAGCCTGTCTGGAATGGAGACAAGAGCCCACCTGAACCCCTGGCAAGTACCAATCCACTGAAAGCCTACATATGGTAGAGCTCACAGTGGTTCACCTGGAAGAGTGAAGAGGTCAGCAGAGAGTGCCCTTGCTTGCATGAACCATTCTCTGTAAGAAGATTGGAAGTTGTCTTCTGCCTCCTGCCAGGAGGTTAATTAGGGTAACTTTTTTTTCTGTGAGAAGATCACTGACGTGAAACCTAGCTAGATTATGCATGTAGATGTATCATCAGCAAACCCAGTATTGAAGTCGTTGAATGGGTTGAGGCCAGGCGGAAACTCAGTGTGTGTTCTTTACAAATAAATTATTTGGTTGCTTGATTTGGATATGAATTTGTCCCTTCAAAAAGCAGCATTGCAGAGAACCTTAGCTGATGCTTCGCCTGCAGGAATAATGTGTCCACGTGGAAAAAATAGCAGTTGTTTTGCCTAGAGGTGGTAGGCTTAATCAGAGTCCACCTGACTGGCATGTAGCACACATGCTGTCATTCTGACTTCTGCCTGCCATGTTCTCATAGTCCTGAGGAAGGAATTGCTGACCAGAAGAGTAGTATCTAGACTGCAGTTTAACACACATGAGTAAAATCCATGTCTTTTGCAGTAGTACTTTCAAAAGGACGGGGAATGAAAAGGATTCTAGAGGATTCATGTTTTTACTACTTAAACATTAAAAAAGATAGAAGTGCTAAAAAAAACCCATAGCTCTTGCCTCAGGCATGAATTTACTTGCTTTAGTTTGTTGTTCAGTTCGGTTCATTGATCTTGTCACAATTGATGATTCATTAAGTTGTGACTACTGTAGAAATTACAATGCACAGATGTAGCTGTACTGCACATCTGTGTGTTCCCAATGTGTTAATGATTTAAAAATGCACTTTCTGTCTGGCCATCCACTGTGCTTCAAGTGCCAACTGACATTCTGTATTACTGAGCCATTTGTTGTGGTTGGCAGAGGGAAAGTCTTTTGGTTCTCCTTGTACTTTTTCTGTTACTTTTATCCATATTTTGGATAGCTGGATTTGATTTTCCCAGCAACCGTGGCCTTGCAGAATGTGGATTGTGATGTCTGTCCATTTCTACAAGCTGCCACCTTTTTAAACATAACATGCTTTGCCCTGGTCGTTGCTCGCAGGAATCATAGCATAGCATAGCATCATTAAGGTTGGAAAAGACCTCTGAGATCATGAAGTCCAACCATCAACCCATCAGTCATCACCATGCCTACTAAACCGTGTAC
>Ga0181612_175235_pt1 | contig 16988 bp, 8 predicted proteins | sample HoacroProtozoa21_FD_119630 | JGI IMG/M metagenome (GOLD analysis project Ga0181612, IMG submission 119630) | Hoatzin crop microbial communities from Cojedes, Venezuel. Combined Assembly of Gp0051906, Gp0051904, Gp0051908
GGAAAAATGTAACTGACAGCCTAAATTATTCCTTTTTAGCCAAATTTCTTAAACTCATAAGATATGGAAAACTGAGGAATTTCTATATTTCTATCCCCTTTAGCATTAAGAAGCCATCTTGCTTTTCTTGTTCCATAAATGAAAGAAAAAGGGTTTTTACCATAATTTACTTGAAGCTATTCTGCTTCCTTTTAAAACACAAAGTTCATGTTTCAGCAACTCTCAGCAATTTAAAGAAGAATTATTGATCTTACCCGATTCCACATTATCTGGATGCGCTGACGATGGATCCATAGGCATTATTGGTTCCTGCAAATGAGCACATGATTTTTGCAATACTGTCTAAGTGTGAGACACGTTATTACAGAGACAATAAATGAAATAAATGATCCCTGAAGAAAATAATCTAGCTGCTTTTTAACTTCATTAGTCAACATAGTTACTGCTCTGATCCACACACAAAAGAAACCACTGCAGTCCTTATTCTACCTATTTTCCAGAAGTTATGACACATTTCCAGAAGCTGTTGAAGTGATAACTTAGTACAACAGAGAAAATAACTATAACAGATGAGAAATGAGACAGAAAAGCTGAAGTACTTCAGCAGCACATATATTAGTAAAATGAATTCACAAAATGTACGCTTGTAGCTGTCTTCTTTAAAAATTAAACCAAGGGCAGTAATCATCTAAATTTTTCTGGAACTAAAAATTACTGAATTTCTTGGGAGAAAAGTCAAAACCTCTGCACTTTATCTTCATTTTCTACAAAATGGAAAATAGTCTAATAATCTCACAGATGTTTAAAGAATTTATTTTACCTGTACCTCACTTCAAAGATGCAAAATAGTGTGTGTGTATGTGCTACGTAACAACACAGTGAAGGATAAGATAAACATCACTTGTATGCTTGTATCTGACACAGGAAAAAATGTCAGATGTGAAAGACTCCCACCTTGCCACTAAACCGCCATGCTGCTAAGTGACTCCAAAACTTTCTTGCAAAGTGTCACAGTAACCATAAAGAATGATGTTTCATCTACTGTGACTATTTGCAGACTACAGTTTGAAAAATCACTAGGGTTAAATGGGCTTTTTTGTTTGAATGGTCAGTTGTTTTTTAAAGACAACTTCTCAGGTACGTTTTACTTACTGGTTGTAGTGTATGACGGCCACATTCAATACTGACAAGTTTGTGACACTTCTTGTGAACGAGTAGTTTGCAATTGATACATTTATATCCCTGGCGACCCAGGCCCCATATTCGGTCAGTGCAAATGGCACAATGAGCTCTCTAGAATGACAAATGAACAAGACCAATTAAAGAGTAAACTTAAACAACAGAAACTATTCAGTCACATTTTCATTATCAAAGAACACAGGACATCAGAGAGATTTCTGCTGAACTTGCCACTATACCAAGAGTCTCTATCTGAAAATTTTAAGAACGAACAGGCAGATACAATACAGAGGATATAAAAAAATTAAAACTGAATAAGCAGCAACTGCTGTACAGAAAGTCTGCATCTACACGGAAACGTGCAGGCACAGTCAGCATCTTACGCTGCACACAGACCCAGAGAGACACGAGCCAACTCCAGGTCCAAAGCACTGCAGCTGAACCAGCAGGCTGCTGTGACCATGCTGACGTGCTACGTGCCTCATCATGTCTCTGTGTAGATGAGTCCTGACGTTGGCACAGAGGAAGGCTGGAGAGCAAAAGCGTCAACACATTAAACCACCAGATAACAGGAAATGGAAAGATCACCACTCACTGGAGGACATTCACAAAACAACTCAAAAGAACCGTGAAAAGCAAGAGTGGAAAGTGATTAAACTATGGTGCCTTGACAGCCTTTGACCAGAAATAGGTGTTAAAAAAAAAGGCAGAAGTTAGATATGAAGGATGCTCAAGATGAAGGTTAGTGGAGACAATCTCAAGCATTAAGCACACAATACGCTAAAGCTTAGAAAAGAAGGAAAAATTATTGAAGCTGTCAGAGAACCTGACTTGTTCAAATATTTTGGGTTTGGTTTTTTGCTGTTACTTTTTCTAAATACAGCAGATTCTTGGTCCTTTGCTTATTATATCTGACCATTGCTTCTTGAAAATATTACAAATAGTTTGTTATTTTCAGTTGACTACATGCCATCATAAGCAGGCTCTTTGAAGAAACATCTCAGTTTTTCATCTAAAAGCCAAGAAAGCAAGTCTGTGCATCATAAGCAAGTTCAGACCTTTTCACTCCCAGAACATAACTGAAAACGTGCTTTCAGCTCAGAGTCAACCAATACCAGTATTAAAGTTTGCCCTCTGGGAAGATTTTAAGGGAACACAGGAGCATTTATACAATCGATATCATGGTTTCAAAGTGCATGTAAAGTGAACCACAAACATTTTTTTTTTCTATTTTAAGTTCCTGAAAATTTAACAATGATTAAGTTTCAGGAAACAACAGGGCTACCAAAAAGCCACACACTATAGACAAACAACAAAAATGAGAGTAAAACTACCTTGTAATTTTTCAAGGCAGTGACATCGTAACTGCAAAAGTAAGACATCCCTGTATCACGGTTTTAAGTACCCAACAAGAGTCTCACCCTGTTAAATCGTTTGGCTTGGAAAGTGTGACCATTTGCACAATAGAGCTTTCGCCACCGGCGGGCGCCTCGGCGATAAATGGATTCTAAGAGGAAAAACATACGATTATATCCATAAAAATATAAACAGAACTACATCATCTTCTCACAGACATTTCTGTGTAGGGTGATTAGCAGAGTAAAGTTTCACTCCTGCACCTTACAGAAACACAGAGTAATGTTCCAAGTATCTTTTTCATTTTTCAAATTTTGGAGAAAATTTGAAGTAGAATATCCTGATCAACTCAAAGTTAACTCTGCTTTTCCAAAGTCAAAAGGAACAGTGAATCAAGAGAAGGAAAACTGCCCAACAATATAAACACTTGTGTGCAAAGTGTGCACCTTACCTAAACTTGGGGAGGAGCTGTGGGGAAAGGGAAGGAGGAAAGGAGATGAACTTCAGGAGCATGCCCCGATTTATAAGACTGCTTGCACAAATCCTCCAGTGTTTTAGATCCACAGCTGCCACTGTTTGGTTTTAATTTTTATTTTTTACAACTAGAGGCATGTCAGGAACCAAAACTGAAAACTAGAAAGTAGAAAACTACACTGAGTTGCAAATCTATCTCTGATTTGGTCTACAACCTCATTTTTTTCAGAAAAGCAGTATTATCCATACTGCCAAAGTTAACTTTAAAGCATGCACATTTACATTTGTCAGAGACTTGGATATCAAGCTGACACATGTGTGTGCATAACATACACACGCTCTTTCAAAAAAAACTTGAAGACAGAGGAAAAATTACCTCTCTAGTGTCTTGTACATTAGCTAACATAACTTACAGGTTTTCGAAGAATACTCCTGACAGTACCTAAATATCAATTTAAAGTGAATTAACCAGAGATCTCTAAATGATGATACAAGAAGTCATTATCATTGGTTACAAGCCTTTGTTCACATCAGTCAGCCAGCAATCTGGCAACTACCAAAAAGACAGGAACAGGATACAAAACTGTCACGATAGGAGAGGCAAAAGCAAGGAAAGCAGAGTGACATCGATAGTTAACAGGAATGTGAAATGCTTATTAACAATGATTCAGAAATGACAAACAACATTTAAGTTTAGCAAGACTTTCTATTCCTTTTAAATATTAAATTTGTAGAGATTTGCTTTATTGATATTCATACGTGTAGGATTCCAAACCACAAAACATCAAAATATTCTAAAACAGGAAATCTGAATTCCTGATTTTCTAATACTTCTTAACTAAAATGCTTACTTACTGTCTTCTCCTGGACAAGGCATGCCAGGCCGTTCTGGTACACAAGGAAATACTGCAAGAAAGAAATTAACTTCCGATTAATTTTTATTTCGCACAGAAAATAAATCTTTGGGTAAAATACAACACTTCTGAAAGGCATTCAACCATTTACGAAGACAGCACAGACTGCATTTTAACAAAACCTTGTGCAAGAGCAGGTGAGCTGAGAAGCTGCCACAAAACCCTTTTGCTGGACATAACAGTGATATACTTGAGAAATAAGAGCGAAAAGCAGAATAAACCAAGTTATTTCCTAAAGAAAGTAACCAGAAAATAGTAGATTCTGGTTTTCATGTGACCAACCATCACAGTCAGTATTTGGAAATCTGAACTATAAACTTATTATATTACAGTGTCCTAACAGCTACATATGATCTTGTCTACATTAGCCCTTTTTTTCAGTTTATTTAGCTTCAGTAACTGTCAGGGAGAAGTACAACTGGGGAGAGATAGCCCTGGTGCTAATTTAATCAGAAGCTTATCAACACAAAAATAAACGAAGAAAGGGCAGATCAAAAAGCATACTGAAGTAATATATACACAAACAGTGAAATATATACAGAAACAGAGTACATTCTTCTTCTACTTTTTAAAAGTCTTTGTGGGAAGCTGAAAAGCTCTCTCTTCCTTCCAAATGAGCTGATTGTGAACTAGGTTTTTTGCATCCTTTGAGAGAAGGACCATGTTAAGACACTGTAGCGTAACACACCCACTAACACACCTTACAATGATCCCCTGCTTTTCTGCTATAATCTCTGTTAAACTGAAATCTATCTTCTACTTGTAAAAAGTTATAAACAGTAAGAAAAATATACTGCAGAAGGTAGGCATATAACCCTGAAAAATAGAGTTGAACAACTACACATCAAACATGGGCACGACCAGTTTTGAACCTAGTTATAAGTACTTAATTTTAGAAAAGTCAAATTTTTGACTAATCTGGCATCACAAACGGAGCTCATCAACTTTTTTCTCCAATACAGATGCTGCTCTAAAGCACTTATTAATGACAAAGTGTAGGACATTCTACTATATATATATATATATATATATAAAACATATATATGTCTATCTACCATTCATCGCCAGCAAGCATACAAAGGGACCTGTGATGAATGAATGAAAGACACAGGGGCTGTCTTTCATTAATAAGCTAACAGTGAAGTATTTTTTCCTCCCTTAATTTAGTAAAGAACATTGACAAAGTGCTGACAGCTAAAAAGCATGGTGCGTGGTCTTCAGCATCCTCTTGACAGAATGCCTCAACAGGCTTGAACTGAAGAGGCTGGAATAGTGCAAAAGACAGAGATAATGTAAGGTAAAAATTCCACTTCTTCACAGGTACAAATGTGAGAAGTAATACAGTGAATTCCACCATACCATGAATTAGAAGCTCTGAATCCTTGTTTAGTTCATACAGTCGAAAGGCCTCTTCTAACTCCAGCTGAGAGGAAACTGTACATGGATCTCCTGTAGAAAAAAAAAAAAAAAGGAACAATATAAAACTCAATCCAATTAGTTCTGTGCCATTCAATAGTTCCCTCGCAGTTGGTTCTAAGCTAATTACTGTAGCAAAAGAGAACAATATTCTCAAGTGTGGTAGTATTTATTTTTAACACTGTTCAGATACCACATCTGAAAATATAGTCATATTGAATGCTTTCAGGGAAAATAAAAACAGGAGATATTCCCAAGAAGCAAGCAGATCATAATTACAAAACATCATTTATTGCTACGAGCATGGCTACAGATCAGTTCGGTACAGGAGGTGCAGGTTATCTTCCTGCACCTAAGATCCTTCTAAGACTCCATTTCATTTCATGGATTTTTAATTAGAACTGAGTCATTTCTATTTTCACAGCTGCTTCAACATTGCCAAGACTTTAACGAGAAGGTGCAAAAGCAGTTAGACCTCTAGTCTTTCCTCAAACCTCAATCCAGACATCAGACAAATCATATAACTTCAGTGAAAACACCCCATTTTTCTGATTTTTAACTACCACCTCCATATTCAGAGGACTATTTGAAGTAGAATCCCTTGAAGAAAGGCCACCAAGGCACAAAAAAAATTGTGGGCTGGTTATTTTGCTTTGATTTTTGTTGTTGTTGTTTGGTTGGTTTTTTTTAAGAAAACAATTGCAGTTTTTGTTGACCATTTGAGATGGAGCAGACTATGATACAAGCATTGGGTATGCATTTTAAAGCTTCTCTGAAAAGACTGCATTGGATTGCTTAAATCTGTGTTTCAGCAGTAACAGTTTAGGACTGACTAAGATCTCTTTGCAGATATCTACTTTACATTTCAAAAAAATAACATTTATCCACAAAACCACTTCACATTCACCAAACAACATTTAATTACATCAGGGCAATTTTGACATATTGGTAGATTTAAAATCTGGGGACACAGGTGGGTGGGGAATGCAGGAGATCAAGTTAGACATCTGCTGTGATCAGGAGCAAGAAGTGGGCTAAAAAAGGCCTGAAAAAAAGCTCATCTGATATTTTAACTGATTTCTTGAGTCTCTCAGTGTTTGGAAACTGCTATAAAGATAGAAAACGTTTTGTGGCATGGCTGTTCTTTTCATCGGTGTCTGATGCAGATTAACAACACCACAAAAAAAAAAATCCTGCTAAAAGAAGAAACCTTGTTCAAAATAACACTACAACTGAAACATTATTAAAGCAATGTTGAATCTGAATCATCATTGCTCAAAAGAAAGAAAACACTTCTGGCTATTAGCTCAACTTCACCCCCTCCGTGCCTACACAAGATGTTCTGTGCGAGAACACAGGATTTATCTCTGCCTGCTCGTACCGCAGCACATGAGCCGAACAAGCTTCTTTCTAGCCAAAATCCCATACAGCAAGCCTACGGTCATACAGCATTTCCAACTTTTAACAGAAATACTACTTTCCACACTCTGAAGTGGTAAACTGGTTGAGGGTAACTGAACTGGAGGAAAGCAGAACAATTTCTGTCTCAGCTGAACTAGATCCAATCTGAAAGTTTTACTGCTTTGAGTCTTCAGTTACTAGCATGGTCTGAAAGCTAACTAGCAACAGTCTATTAACTATTCTCTTTTTTGTTCTGTGCTACAAGTTATCAAAACTAACACCGGCATTCCTACGGCTTTTCAGTAGCACCACACACCTAGCAGGCAAGCGGATATTTAAAACTCACCCTGCAGAAGTTTTACCAGTTTGGGGTTTTTTTTTCAAATGTATCCATTCTTTTCTACATGTAAAATATTAGTTATAAATGTAACTGTCCATTGGCAGCATTCTGTCTTTACTCTTTTCTGCATGTCATAAACCTCAAAACAAGTCTTTGAAGCCAGCTGCAGTCATTTTTCACCACACCACCTCCCCCTTACTATTAGGCTATCTGGACAGCGAACTGCCTACCCACCACACAACCTCACACAGTGCAGAGCAGGGCAGGAGGAGAAGGAACAACTGGATTTATTCAGACTCACTACGAGAATCAACAAACCAGTTTTTCTTCATTTGTTTCTGACACCTGTGCAAACAGTTCTGTGTTTCTTTTTGGCAGAAGAAAAGGAGGCTCAAGAACATACACCATGCTTCAAACCAGAAACAGAAGGTTTATAGACATACTCTTTCAACAAGTTTGGAATAGTATGAATTTTGCAGCCATCCAAAGACAGCTGGGTAAGTGTCACAAGAAAATACTGACTTTTGAGTTTTATATCAAGAAACAACAGACTGAACACAAGCACAAGGCTTGTGTCCATCCTACATGACATTTCAGAAGACAGAGATAAGACAAACTGATCGCATGCAGATAAAACACAAATCTGCTTAAAATCAGATTAAGCTAATTCTATTTTCCAGTTGAATCTGAGCATTTTTCAAAGTGATTCCACTCAACTAAATTAGGTCTGACTCTGTTTGCCATTACTTCTATGAAATAGAAGTAGTTATACAGGATGCTCTGCATCTTGCAAAGGTTAAAAAGACATTCAGTAAATGACAAAAATCTCAGTGACTAGCTAAATCCAGTTTAGCCACACATCTGATCAAGCAGTTTAGTCAGGAAGTAGTGACGACACGGCCTAGACACTGTATCTTGCCTTATGCTACAAGAAGCATGGGTAGTAGAAGTACAAGTCACAGGCCCAGTACACACACTTCCTCATGCTACTATTAAAGAGTGAAGTGCAGTTTCAGTGAAGGGGATGTGATATGGCAATTTCCAAGAAAGCAAATTATGAGTTTCTAGAAAGAATACCAACTGAGAACACTGAAGAGTAGTGGAGAGAGAGGAAGAGAGGAGACAGAGGTCTTGGCAAGAAGCCACACATTGTAGATGCAAGCATTACTCATCATAAAGAGAGCGGGATTTTATTTTTTTTAAACACAGTCCTCATCCCACAATTAACTTTTTCTCTGCTGACATTAAACTGGAAGTCAATGATTAAAGCAAACAGGGATTGGTTGTGAAAACAGAATCCTATGCGAATACACAAAAATAATTAGTGAAACTGCAGCATTCCTTGTTTTTAAACCTATATCTAACTAAACAGCAGAAATTGAGACAAAACAAACTTCCTTCAAGTAAATTATTGAATCTGCACAAAATCTTCTACAAATGTTTTATTAAAAAAGATACGTACTTCTTACTATGACTGACTCTCCAGACTCTTCCTCTTCAGTGAGAGGTCTATTACCTTCCTCAAGATAAAACAAAACAGCAAGCTTACTATGAAGTAAATGTCCAACTCAGATAGCACTGCTGCACGGTTCTGTCATGCACATTGCTCATTTTACTTTACTGCATCTGCCTGGTATAACTAACTTTGGAATGATGAGGGGAAGGAAAAAAAAAAAAACAGAAAAGAAAGAAAATCTGCTCAGATGCCTAAGACGGCATAATCTTCCAACACACCTGCCCATATAGCACTTCCAAAAATCACCTTTGGTCCGTGTTTAGCTTTAAGCTCAGAATAAACTGGCACTCTCCCAGTTCTGCATAGGAAAGGTGTGAGAAGAGGAGGAAGCAGTTCTATAAGCACCATTTATGCTAATCACTGCATATAAATACTAATCACTGCCGACAAATCACTGCACATTATGGCCTTTTATGTATTGCATCAAGTACTTAGCATGCTAAAATAACTCAACAGCTGTTTCATAATTCACAGGTCTCTTTGGTGTAGCTCAAAACCTACTCCAAACAGAACTACTAATAACCTTTACAAAAAATTACTACTGTATACCTACAGCTCAGAACTAAAGTACATCTGTTAATAAAAAGGAACAACAGACTCTGAACTTTTTTTATCCAAGGTAAGCTTCAACATGGATAACAGAAGCACTAAATATGACAAGAGTTCTCAGCCAAGGTTGTTACTGCACTTTGATGAAAAGTTACTATACATCATCCAGACAAGTAATTCATCTTTTAATAATTAGAAAAATTTTTATTAGTACCTATGTGTTAATAGACTTTGGGTGGCTAAAGTAATAGCTGATACAAATACTCAAAACAATGTTTTTGATTACATGTACAACTCAACTATCTATTACATTGTATCAATATTTTAGATAAATATAGTAATTTGTATAATTTAAGGTTATTTTAACTCTTTTTTGAAGATTTAAGGCTTAAGGGAAACCATAGTCTTCTTCATCGGTATAAGGGAATACTTTCTGTTCCCTTTGTAAAAAATCCTAAACACTGAATTCACATTTTGATAGTCTGAGGTTTTATTTGGTTAGAAATTAAAAAAAAAGAGCGAGCCTACACACTAAGCAGTTTGAGACAACAACCTTTTCATTAAGATACACTTACAAAGGCATTGGATAACCACTCTTTTTAGAGTCAGATTTACTATTTCTAAAAATATACAGTATGTTTTATAAGCTTACCTTACAAAGGCAGAGGGAAAGGGAAAGATGACAGGGAGAGGAAAGCTAGAAAGCTGAGCAACATTTTGACCACATATTTGTAAAAGGGCCAAGCACCAAGCACTGATTTACCTTCTTCATCAATCCACTTCATGGTGAAAAGCTGTTCATTGTCAAAGGAGCACATGTCTCGAACTTCACTGCACAGTCCCTCGAAGGAGATGGAAGGTTCAAAATATGTTATCATGATGTCTCTAAGCAAGAGAAAAATAAATTTGAGAAACTATACCACAATATGTAGCACTTGATTGTCACCTCTAACACCTTCCACATACCATAAAACCCATCCCTGCTGCAGACCCCTAAAAGAAAAACAAAACAAAAACAAAGCACATAAGTTCCCTTCCCATAGCAAAGTCAGGCTCCAAGTAATTTTTATTACCAACTACTTGTCATTTAATTCTCCAGATATCTGCTTAAGAAAAATTAAGATTTAAATGCCCAAATAACAATGCAGTGAGTTGCAGCAGATATTAACCACACACAGAAATGAAATATATCATACCAGTGGAAAGCAAAGAACAATATGCTGCAAAAATTTTGAACGACTTTATATTAACATATTGCTGGTTTTGCTTGCTCTTTAACAGTTATTTTATTATGAAATATCAAGATGTTGTAAGAACGCTTACAGCTAGATTTTGATTGTGTAGATGTTCTGAAACATTAATGAAAAATATTACACAGGTTTCCTAGCAGATTAGGGGGGATGTTCCAAATATTCAAAGTGGCTTTACAAAGAGACCCATGATGCATGACCTGGAAGGACAGCGGTGCATATACTTAAAATTAAAATTTACTACTTCACCATTATGCAGAACAGGTATTTCTGTTATAATTAAGATTCAGAGTTAGTTAACCTGGTGTTAATGCTGACCCATTGTCTTGGTATTTGCTGGACCTTAAAGGGGAACAGGTGACTCAGGGTTGCAGTCCTTTAAACAAAGGGTTTTGAGATACAGCTCAGAGGAAGGTGGAGGAAAAAGAGAGGGGCTATTTACAACACTACTCTTCAATTATCTCCTGTAAGCCCAACCTTTGAGCTATGAGACCAATCTTCCCATGAAAACCTCAGCTAGTTGGGATTTGTTCATACCTACCAGACTGAAGTGTGCGTATGCAGCAAGTTAAATGTCTTTAAACGATCCTGTGCACGGGCAGAGTTGTATCAAGAAGGTGACTTAACATAACATGCTGTGGCCACTGAACCTGAACCGCTTTCAGGAGTAGCAGAGAACACTTGATAAACCTGCTTGCCTGAGGCTCCTTTAAGTTCAGCAACATGTATAAAATAACCTAGCAATTTCTAAGCACTCTAGAAGAACAGCTAGTCTACTTCTGGATTTATGAGGATGATCAGAGTTAGTTTAGCTGAGGAAAAGACTCCAGTAAATGGTTAGGACAGTGAAATGACACCTCTTCCATAATCTGAATAAAGCAGTCAAAAAGCTGCTACATTACTTGGTTGGGGAATTGCTCCTCTTCTTTCCACATGAGAGAAAGTGCAAGACAAAACAATATCCAGACCTCCGTATTTAGACACAGTGCAGCACCTGGAGGCAAATGGGGGTTCGTTTGAAACACCGGACTGCGCCCATCCCACCAGGCAAACTGTGCTCTCTCCAGTACAACGGTGTCCCTTTGCTTCCTCCCTCAAAACGCATAGACTGTGAACCCAGTGCCAGTGTTTGTCTCTACGAACTAAGGCAGATTTAACAGTGCTTTACGGTTACAGACACGCAGCCATCAATCAAAGAGAAGCCCACGAGGCTGTATTAGGAGGCAAAGCCTTAACCTGTATTTCCTGTTTTTCAGGGATGGAAATACGGCTCTGCTTACCTAGCAACTTCACTGATTTTTTGCGAAAGTTTATCATCCCTTCATTCACATTTTAGTGCAGATATAGTCACACTGGAATATTTTCTTAAACAAAGAAGTTAGGTTCTGAAGGGCACTGAGAAGTCAGAGTCAAGTATTTCAACTATTACAGTTTATTTTGTGGTTGAACTAGTCAGTAATGGGAGAGGGTATGTTAAAAGAAGTGGTGACTACGTGACTATTATTATCAGACAAAAAAAAAAAGAGTTAGGTGACAGATCATAATCTCAAGAGACTGTAATCACTGATGTTTTAGCAAAAACTGAAGATTAAAAAAAAAAGCAAAATCTGTTCAGCAGGTTTTCAAATTTGATGATGCAAATCTGCAAATCCACTTAAAACATATTTATCTGTACTACAGTGAACAGAAAAAGTACATCTTAACAGATGCACTGAACAGCCCAGGAATCCCTTCGTATCTATAAAGTAAAATCTGCTACCAACTGAAAAAAAACAAACCAAAACCCTCTTCCTACTTGTTGCTACTTTTGAGTAGCAAAATAGTTGCCCTTCAAATAAAATAAGAATTTAATTATTCCAGAATTTAAGCAAGTTCTCTAAATTACTGCTCTAATACCTCCAACAGGACATGTATCAGACAGCTGTGAAATACATTTGGAAGATCTTAGTGCCTCTGTTACAACAAACGCTAACCAGTCTTTCAGAGAACCCCAGCTAAGAGCAACATATAAAAAAACCCCAAAGATCTATTTAAGTATGAACAAGGTTCCACAAGCAACACCAAGCACACTTTTCGGAGAGATGTGTTATGCAAAGCTGGCTTCACAAACTGAAAGACTACAGGTCTTCCTACAAGCTTTATTTTGCCATTTTCACTATAATGATGACACTGATATTTCATTTCCTACTGAGACACGTCTCGCTTTCAGAGTGGTTCTGTTCTTACACCTTTGCATTATATGGCGTTTTCCACACTTCTTGCTCCTAACACCACACTGACAATATCTTCATTAGGAAAAAGCTGTATTCACTCAAGCTAAGACATAAACTCTACCAAGAACTGTGGCATTTTAAACAAAAATTAGTAAGCTATGTTAAAAAACAAAGGAAAGTTAATGTGGACCACAGCCTGCTGCCTTGCATGAAAAATACAAACCGCTTTCTTTCACTAAGACATGGGAAAATATATCTTGACAATAGCCCTCTCCTTCCAATGAAGATAAGCTTACTCACTGCTTTTAACAAGCATATTTGTTATAAAGCTATTCTAAGGCATAATATCCTTATTTGTCTCCTCATGACACACACAGGGAATTACAAGAAAATCTGATCCAAGCACACCCCTTGCACCACCACATTTGCATGTGTCAATTAACTCTTACTATAGAAACACCATGTAGTTTTAGAATTTGTTTTAGTATGATTAGAATAGGTCTCAATCAGGGACCTGTGAGTACAAAACATGAAAATAAACAAGAGAGTACTTGTCTTGAATTACTTTCAGTGAAAATGTTGTCATTTATGTCTTCCATAAATATTAATAAAGGATCATTACTCATACTAACAAAAGGCCTGCCTAAATCAATACCCTGCAAATGCAAGAATCAGTAAAAGACAAACTGCAGGAAGACTGAGAAAAGGCCAATGGTAAATCTAAACACAAACACCAGAGAACAGATTTTAAATCTCTAGAAGACCATGAACCTCATTGCTATCTTCCCCGCCTTTCCTCCGAGATCAAACAGCTTTTCTCAAGCCCTTTCTTTTACAGATCATCCAACAGTCATAACATCCTTTAACACAAAAAAACCCACCCACAACCAACCAAATAAACAAACAAAACCCCAGTGCCAACAGTTAAATGCAATTCAATATCTGTATCTGATTTTTCACTTCTGAGCTTTAACTTCTGTGAGAGAACAACCCACTCTAAGAACAGAGACTACTGCTTTAGATGTTTCCACCTGCAGCCTAATATAGCCACCACAGATTATGTATGCGCAAATATACAGACACTTAACTACATATTACCTACACATCCACATATTTATCACACACCTGGGTCAGTCATTAAAGCTTTTGATAATGTCTAATTATAGCTCACTGAAATTAACCCATACAAGACTCCTGGGGAATTCTGCTGTTTCAGTACCATAAAGTGCAGGCACTGGCATTCAGAACAATTTGAAGCCTCTCTTTCCCCAGTGGAAGACTGAGGTCTCAAATTGCCTGCTCCCACAATCTATTTTTCTGGAAAAAATATATCACAAAAAAAATTAAATCAATGCTGAAACTGCAAGAAGGGGTGAGAATGTGTTGATAAGCTTAAATCAAAGCTTTCTTAAGCTGAACAGTCTTCTACACAGAGCTTGATCGTCAACAGACAATGAAAGACACTGAGCTGAAAACTTGATCGGAAAGTGCCGAAGACGAAGAATAATCTAAAGAAAGAATGTGAGAACTCAAAAATTCTTAAGAAATTAATATCCTGGAAATATCTATGGAGGTACCTTTTGATTTTACAACTAAAATTGACCTTTCCCCTCCAAACACTTTTCCCACTTACATAAATATACTAAAATCAAGAAAAGATGCAAGCTGAACATGTATCGTAAGATGAGCGTCAGGAGTATTCTTCATTTGAACCATATCAAACTGGAGCTGGGTAACCTATGACTTCAACTATATTAAAGGTCTAACCTACATTACAGCCTATACAGTCCGAACAGTGCAAAATCCATGTCAGGCACTGAAAGAATGCAAGCTGGCAGTTCCAATCACGACAGACAAACAGTTCTTCAAGTTTGTTGTTTGTTTGGTTTTGTTTCTTTTTTCAAATCAACAACATCAGTTTTACAGGATTGCTAGTGCACAAGCAGTGCATTATTCCTAACAGTTCTCTACTGCTACAAGGCAATCCTCTCTGTATGTATTAATGATATAATAGCTTCTTGTATTGAACTGACAAAAAGAGTCTACAACAAATGAGATAAGGTAAACTTTGAATAATACTAGAAAGCTGAAATGGTTGTAATTACAGATGCTGTTCAGTGCCACACATTTTAAACTGCTACACTTTTGTTACTGTATCAACAAAAAAAGTACGTAAACATTCGGTGTAACAGAGTATATTCCTAAGAACTCACCCAGGAGCCTCTATTACATACACCGCACAGGTTACTGTAACCCTTTAAAATAGATAAGACTATTTTCAGCATTTTAAACAACCAGCCCTACGAGAAAGATAAGGGTGGCTTACCTGGGAGAAGGAAATACCTGGATAAACTCAACCTAATGCCCTAGTTGCCAAGACTCCAGGAACTCCCATCCTCTTATTCTCATGATCTCTGCTCATTTTAGGAAAATTTTCCTTCCTGGTTTTACATATTTAATGAATCTAAGATAAAGAATTACCATTACAGTTGAATGAAACAAAGACCCTTCAAAGAGTTCTTCATGAAAGTCTTTGTCTTGGCTGAGAAAAGCAATTAGGCTCTTGGCCAGACTAAGCGATGCTTTGGGGACTCCGGTTCGGCTCTTTGCTCCCAGTCGGTAAGCGCAGTGCCTCAAGCCCCAGGTGAGCATCCCGACTACGGGATTCCCAACTGTTTCAAGAATGAATCTGTGCTTCTGAGTTGCTGGGGTTTTCTCCTTTAATCATAAACTCCTTCTGGAAGTTGAAAAGACCTTCCTAGCAAGACTTTTCACAACAACTTCTACAACCCACTTCAATGCTTCTATTAAAATTAAATTAAGAGACATTAACATTTCCTGATTAACACTATTTCCCACTAAATCCTCTATCCAGCTCTAATCTTGAAACAGTTTATGTGACTAAAAGGGAAAATGCCGCCTTTGATACCAGCATTTAGATCCCCACTCGCCAGTCAGTCCAGTCTAAGTGCAGGTGAAGTGTTTTGCGTTGATACCCACTCCTTGATAGAGCTAGTCTGAGAAGCGGGCATGAGACCTTCTGTTGTAAGAAAGTGGAGAGAATAACTTGTTTAGATCTCAAAACAAACCATGACTAAGGCATTCAGCTTGTTGGTTTGTTGGTGTTCATAATGGTTAACCAACACCCTACATGACTCAGTAACATTATTAAAAGTAAACTGACAATTGCATTAACAGATAAAAAGGTCAATAGATGTGACTCAAAAGAAACATTCCAGTGTCTGTGAAATTATTATCTAATATTCAGAGGGTCATGAGCCAGCCTTCCTGTCCCATGTAGCAGTTTTATTCCTCACTCCCACAACCCTGAGCTGCTTTCTCTCTGTTCTTGCACCATAGCCTCCCTGCGCTAAAGCAAGAACTCGTGTGATTGCATTCGGAAATGATCAAGACTAAAACTGACTCAGCAGATGAAAAATAAAAGGGTTTAACTCAGAACAGTTCCCACTTTAGATCACTGCCTGACCAAATCAACGCTTCTGCTAGCTGATAGCCAGGGGCATCTCCACATCGTTAAGAAATGGTGCATTAAAGAGACTGTAAAACAAAGAGCTTCGAATTTCATACACTATTACTTTGACAGTGTTTCACATGTCCTTTAAAGCCAGACTGTGCCAGTCTCTACAGCACTACTACAGACTTTTGTCAAGGAAAGCCCCCAAGCCAGAAATCAAACACAGTCGCAAATACCAAATGCTCAGCACAGTTTCTACACCTCTCATTAAAATTATAAAGCTAGAAATACTAGACGGTAAATACTGTAAATGTAATAAATCTTTTCTCATACTTAATACAGATAACTGGAAGGAAGCTGTGAGGAGTATCATGTGTTCACTCCTAGTCCAAAAATGCAACCTACATTTTTTTCTGCTTAGATCACCTCCTCTCAAGCTTAATGGCCCAGTGAACCAGCGTCAACCCTTGCACTCAAACCTCTAAAGTTAGTTCCCGTCACTGTTACCATTTAATAGGGGGTTGTGTACCCAAAGCAGAACTCTTCTTCTGCCTTACATGTTATTGTTGGGGAGCCATTAAATCAGACCAGCAACATCCAGGTTTTCATCGAGCAGACGTCTAGCAGATTTTCTTTTTTTCCAGTGGAAGCATAACTGACCGTAGCTGCATCTTAACTTCCATTCACAGGCTCCCCTGGAAGCCACTCAGTCCCTGGGAAACAGCCCAAAACCTGCTGAAATAGGTTTTCACCCAAACACCCTCCCTCCTTCAGACCTCGGTATCCCTTCGCACGCAGAGACCAGGGCCAAAGCTGGTGCCCGGACGGCTTTTTTCAGGTGTGATGAAGGAACGTGCACCCGCCGCCGACAGCGGGCGAAGGGCCAGGCCCGGGGGTGCGCGGGA
>Ga0181612_147486_pt1 | contig 16987 bp, 13 predicted proteins | sample HoacroProtozoa21_FD_119630 | JGI IMG/M metagenome (GOLD analysis project Ga0181612, IMG submission 119630) | Hoatzin crop microbial communities from Cojedes, Venezuel. Combined Assembly of Gp0051906, Gp0051904, Gp0051908
GGGGGCGAGGCCGCCCCAATTTTCTTCAACCCACCTTTATTAAAAAAAAAATAATTGCCCCATCCCCCAGGAATTTCCAGGGCGGAGCCAATGGGTTCCCAAAAAGGCCCCAAAAAAAAAAAAAAAAAAAGAAAGAAAAAAAGAAGGAAAAAACCAGGGAGTGAGGCACAGAGAATCTTTGCCCTTTCATCTCGTAGCACGACTGTCTTATTGGAAGTGTTGTCAGGCTGAGGGAAAAAACCAAGCGCTCAGGAAATCACAGGGAAGACAACACAGGTTTGCCAGGGTTTTCAGCCTAAATTCCCCTTCTGTGTTTACCACCGCATTCCCAACTGTTGGGGGTTGTACCAGTCTCACAAGCTCTGTCTTGCGAGGCCGCAGGAGCATCTCAAGGCAAGACTTGGCTTAGGGCAGCTCGTAACAGGACACAGAGGCTTTTCTTGCTGTACTTCCCCATTCACTCAGAGCCAGGTCTATGCTAGAAATTATTTATGGTAATGTCAATTAGGGCCATGATTTTTTAACTGTATTTCTACACTGCGAAAAGCTGTAGTGTAGCTGCAGTGATACAGGAACCAAAGTGCTTTTACCAAGATAGCTGATTTCCCTCAAGAAACTAATTTAAGCCATGCCAAGCCAACAAAAGCACTCTTTGGCTGACCCAAGCTCTGTCTCACTAGTAGGATGCACTGACAGCAACACCGGCCAACATGTTCTAGTGTCAATTAGGAAAGACAGTAAGATGGTGTAATCAGCCTGGGATAGTCTTAAAGAAAGAAAGGGAATATATCTCAAGTATTATTCCAGTACCCTTTCAAGAGGTATTCAAAAGGGCTAGCTTTTTCCCAGTGAACTTTAGCCTTAACCTTTCAAAGCCAAGGAAGAAAACAGGCTGCCCCAGTGGGCGAATCACAGTGTCTAGGCTGGCTTCTACTCTGAAAGGCCGTCTAGGCAAGTGTACCTCTCTGTGTTTGCCCAAGGAACAGCAAGATTAGCCTCAGTAGGCTGAACATAGCCCCTGTGACAGTCCTCATAGAGACTCTACCTAGAGGGAAGAGCCTTTCAAAGACTCACATGCATTGTAAAATCAGCGACTCCCCAGACAGTAGCTCCTACAATACTTACACTTTTGAAAGTGAGGTACGAAGGAAAAAACCTGTGTTCCAAACAACATACAGAGGTCTTTTTCTTGTTTGGTCCTTTGGATTCAGCCGAGTCACTATTTAGCGGAGAGGGGTCGGACATTAGTTCCTATTAGCTGGCTATGCTCCATGCTGTAGGTGCTATTGTTCTTTTTGGCAATTTCAGTAGAGGCCACTGACTAAATAAACAGCTTGACCTTGCTTCTATTGCCTGGATGCAAATGGATGAGAATCGGCAGCTGGTGGCTGCCCATGACCTTGCCCATCCTGTTCACTGGGGAGCTGCTGCTCCCCATTCTCGAGCTACCTGGAGACCTCCCAAGCTCTCAGCCTGGGAACTTTCACCAGCGCTAAACTCTCACACAAAATTTCTGATGGGAAAAAAAGATGACGACTCTGGCTGATCCAGTGCAATTATCAGATCAGAAGCGCCTGCTGCAATCCCACTCAAATCTGTATTAAAAATTCATTTCAAGTGTTCTTTTTTTTTTTCTTTAGCTGCAAGTAGAAGAATTTACCCAGCTGTTTTATTAGGAAATTAAAGGGCACATTTTTCTAAGCAATGCACTGGAATTTAGATGGACCATAACCATGACCAGTGTTAATGTGAGAAAGTATATATCTGTCCTCAATACCCAACCATCCATCCATCCCACTGCACACATTGCTGTATTAGCTATAACCCTAGCAATGCTAAATCTTAGATTCTTGATATCATAGGAATAGAAGATTAGAAGGGAGCTCTAGAGGTCACTTAGTCTGGCCACTTACTTCTGTGCAGGGCCAGCTATAGCTACATCATTCTTGTTTGCCTAGACTGTTCTTAAAATCTTCCTTTGATGGAGATTGTACAACCTACCTAGACAATCTATTCCAGTGTTTAACTATCCTTATCGTAAGAAAGTTTTTCCTAATGGCTAACCTAAATCTTTCTTGCTGCAATTTAAGCCCATTATTTCTTGCAATTTAATTCTTACTTCCTGGGCCTCATCCTTTACATAAGAACATTTCCGCAAAAGTCTCAAAGTTTTCATAACTGAACATTTCCAAATTCCATTCTGATAAATGTCAATCTGTTGCATGCAGAAACAAGAGAGACATCCACTCCCTTCCAAGGTAAAAAGGAAACCAAACAGATCATTCCACAGACAGAAAAGTTCTGTGCCAGAGAAGATTCCTGTTTAAGAAAGAAACTGCAATGTTTTAAATTTGTGCTTTTACAAATAGATTGAAGGCAGGGAGTTAGTTCTTTCCATGTTACCCCTGCTAGAAAACTGTAGCTTAATGTATCACACAATCTCTTGTTTTGGAATAGGTGGTAAATGTTAAAAAAAACAAAAAAAGGCACAAATATTTGCTAAAGAGTCCTGATTTAAACACAAATACTTTGGGCAGTCCACAAGCCTGTCCTGGTCCCTGAAATCAAAGGAATGATCCTCACTGCGGTTTGCTCCACGCGCAAAGCAGTCACAGATTTTACCCAGATTCCCAGCTACAGTGCAGAATATGGGTCGTAATTAGGACGGATGGGTACCAAGAGAAAAACTGGAGTCACATCTGATTTTCTCAGTGCTCCAGGATGCATAGATATAAACCTTTGATTTGGGCTGTTACGGAGCTCTACAGTAGCAACCACAAGGCCCAAAGACAAGACGAGGGGCTACGTGGTGCCTACGTCCATACCAACTCCCCCAAGCAGCAGTAAGCCAATGAAAACACCAGTGCCAAAAAAAAGTGCTTTGGACTCCTGCAGTCCCACTTACGTTTCCCAGATTACAGGAAAATTTTATTTCACTTATGAAATGGTGAGAATCTGCTTGTTTAAATTAACTGCTCCTTGAGGTGCTTTTGCCGGGCAGTCTTGTAGAGAAAAAAGCAGTTTTAAGCTCTGATTCTGCAAAATTTGAGGTGGCACTTGGCAATAAGCAATGTTGTGCGAACCCATGAAGTCATAATGAGGCCAAAAAGGCTCTTCCCGCACCAGAACTGAAGCCTGTGTATAAGTATGTGAAGAATCAGAGACCAACAGAGCAGTTTGGGGAAACAAACACACTTTATACATGAAATCAAATTAACACTCTTATGGTCACGCAGACAGTAGAGTCAACCAACCATGAGAGTTACAGTGGAATCAACTTAATTAGCACTCCTGTTTTTAACTGAGCAGCTCATCTCCTCCAGAAAAACCCTGTAGACTTCAATGGAAATGGAGTTCCACGGAAATTTTCCTAAAACCCTCTGGTCAAATGGAAATGGAGGTCCAATTCAGCTTTTGAACCATTCTACAGACTGCTATGTGAAAGAGAGAATTCTGTACTGAGTGCACGCAGTTCATCAGTAGAATATATACAAACACACAGAGTACAGGCAAGCATGTGTAGATACACAGGCAAAGTTTGTAAGCTAAGTATTCACAAGTTACTGTAGATCTCAATATGGGGTCATACGGGAACTTGCACAGGACTTTTGCTCAGTATATATAACTTGCACAAATATTTATGTAAAAAGTATGAAATTTTTATTACAATTTGGGGATGCATATGAAACCTGAGATTACTTTAATAAAATATTTGTGTATCTATAAGTGAGTCTGCAGAATTATTTCAAGTAGTGTAAGCATGGTGGGAACAGGCTATATTTATCACATGTTATTCTATGTGCAACATTTGAGTACACTATTCCAACTATTTGTGTGATACATACCAGGTCTGACTGCTTTTATTCTGAGTGTTACAGAGCTTTGTATATAAAAGATAACAAGCATGCATGTGCATATATGTACTGTGCACATGTAGCAAGAATATTTACAGACTCTGCTGTGTGTGTATGCATGAACGCACATACGTGCATATAAGCATGTGTTTGCAGTGTATGGAGATGCCGTGGGAGACCTAATATCATGGCAACCACATGTGCTCTTATATAGAACATGTGTCCCAGAAAAAATCATCCTGATGTTCTTTCTCTGCTCTCCAAGGTTAACTTAAATAAAACAAAGAAAGCAGTTTCCCTTCTCAATAATTCATGGCCTGCTTTAATAGCCCATCTTAAAAACATACATAATTTCCCCCAATTTTCTGATACGCTAATTACCTAGCTCTAAAGCCAATGGTGTTCTGTATTTGACCTAAGTGATACATTATCTGGAAACCCCTTCTAGCCCAGACACAGAACCATTTGCTTTCATCATCCATCACTTTTGATTTTCTTGGTGTTTGTTACCATCTATCACTTGAGCTTCTAGGTCCTAATCCTGCTTAGACTGGAGTCAACAGTACAATTCCAGTGGGACCAGGACTGGAGGAGCACCCAACTTTCGCTTTCTTCAGCTCTATTCCTTTATTTCTCTTTGCTGTCTCAAGTAGCTGTTAACAACAATATATCGCACCGATGCACTCAGGAGTCACTCAGAGAGATCTCAAAGCACTCTAACAGACTACCCAGACAAGTACTTGCTAGCTCAGTAAATCTCAAATCACTTTCCAAAAGAAGTTCATATTACTAGCCTCATTTTACAGATGATGGAACTGAGGCAACTGGCATAAAATGACCTGACTTCTTCCAATGGGCGAGGGACAGAACTGAGGAAGGCGTGTTATCTCCTAAGCCCCCACTGAGACTCCACCAACTTGGCCATGCTGCCTAGCACTGCCCTTTCTGCCACGCAGCTGTCTCCGTGGTGGAGCACAACTGCTGCCGAACAACCCACAGGAACAGTTAGGCCAGCGCAGCCTGGAACAGGAGATGAAGGAGTATCCTGTTTGTAGTCGAAAGTGCCAGGGAAGTTTAAAGAGGTCTCACACTGAAATTTGCCCACAACTCCCAGACTAAGACTATCAATACTATGAAAAGTGCTACTAGATCTTCCCTGCCAAACAGCGGGAAGGTCTTTGCAAGAGAAGATAACATCCCCACAGCAGTGATCCAGATAACAGCTGAATGAGCAGCACCGTTTCCCTAGCTTATTGTGTGGTGTCTAAATGGGAGCCCTTGAAAATGCCCTCAGTTGTGTGTGCAAAGTATCTGAAAATCTAGCCTTATAAGAACAGAAGTTTTACAGGTTACGGTTAGGGCCTTTGTACACTTGTTGTATCAGAGCAAGGGGTTTAAATAGAAATCATTAATATGGTAAATAAGTGGCAGGTATGTAAGCACGTAGTGTACTCTTTGCAGGTGAGGGACCATAAGGTGGCTACAGCATGAGTGTAGTGCTGTACAGCGTGACTCTTCGTATCGCTAACCGAACTGAGGCAGGGACTGAACGCACGACACTCTGCACAAGAAGTTAAAAAAAAATTTAGATCTGCTGGCAGGCAGCTATAGGTAATCCTTATTCTTTTACAGATTGGCCACAAACAAGGCAGTTCTGTTTTTCCAGCATTTCTGTAACTGGGTGTGTGGCTCTAGAGGAGGAATATGTGCTGTAACTTCAGTGCACACATGTACCTTCCACGCCCAATGGCCAAAAGACATGGGTGCAATGCAATGTGAATCCTCTACTTCCAAAACACAGTCTGTGTGCAATGTGGATTCAATAAGTGTGTGTCGCAGAGTGTAGTAGGTGTGACTCTGTGTGCATGAGTATTATATGTGCTTGTGAGTACAGTAGGTGTGGTGTATATGTACAGTACAGCATGTGTTTGGATTCTGGGAGTAGGGGATGTTTAGTAATTAAATCCCTTTTCATCCTTCTGCACCTGTCTCCTTCTGAAAACTGAGAGAACAGACGTCAACCGGGACAAGGGCTGGATTGAATACAGCCAATTCTGAAATATTTATTAGCTTGTGACACCACTCAATGGAGGAGAAGGAATGCTGGCTAATCCGCCCAGCAAGTGCTCGCTTGGTGGAGGGGCATTTTTCTACAGTGCCTCATTATATTTCAACTACTGTCTACTTTGTCAAAAATGGTATCATTTTAATTTATGTCTATATTTATTTTCAAATGCTTTTGCTAGTTACCAGAGATTTCAGAGCACTGGATTCTGAATCTAGGCTTACCTCCTGGACACTCATGGCTCTCTGGCCATATTACAGAGATGTTTTAGAGCTTCTGTGTTGCGGGTGTATTTTCTTCACATTGCACTCTTCCAACTGCCATTCACACCAGTACAGACCATGCAAAGTACACTAAACAGAGAAGAGACATCTTAAATTTCCTGGTTTTGCATTCATACACCTGCACATCTCTTCATTTGTAATGCAACATGAAGCTCCCCACAGCGCTACAGATTGGACTTGAAACCCAGATGTGAGCAAGCCCTCACACTTACTAGCCCTCAGATTTCACATAAACTGAAGTTACATGATCTTTCTTCATGCTGTTGCAGGACACTGGTCAATGCCTTATGGTACAATAGTCAGCAAATTTGTCTGGATCTGTGACTATGTACTGGCTTTAGCCTCAGGTGTAACTGTGTAAGGTTTAAGTCATGACATGGGAACCCAGATTTTAAGCTTCCTTACATTTGGGAGTTCTTGCACTGGACTCTGCTTCTGAGTCGCCACCTGTGCTGGCGAATGGATGTGAGCTTTCACTAGTTCCTCTGAAAAGGTTTCTGACCCCTGTGGGGCCATTACTGGTAAAATCCCGAAGTGTTGTGGACTGCCTGCGGGGCAGTGCTGGGCCTCCCTGCACTTAGATAACTTCATCTGTTTATTAAAGAATATCTTAACCAGCGAGACTCCTCCCACCAGGGTATGCATTATGCTTGAAACCGTTCAAACTACCACAGGCTGAGTTTGTATATATCCATTTACCTTCCTATACATGTACAGATAATGTATAGCGATGCATTCCTGCATATATATCTGTATACACGTGTATAGACAGGCATCCATGTGTGTACTTCTAGCCATATATCTGCATGCAAGCTTGACATTATCTTTGTTTGCTGTAAGTGGCCACACCCTAATCCCTGAGAAACAATGATAATTTTTGAAGGCAAAACTATACTGGGGGGGATGACAACCAGGGCTTATAGTGTCAGAGGAAGGGTTCAGACAGAGCAAAGATTAAGGTCAGCTCTTGTAGCAGCAAACAGAAATGTTAAGTTTTCTTTTAAATGGGAGCTTATATACACATTAGATGCCTTCTCAAAGACACTATCATTGAATGGAGCTTCTCCCTTCCTGTTAAAGGGTATTCAGTGCCCTTACAGATGACTTCAGTCCAGAGGCTGACTTTAGTTGAAGGGAAGGACTGGACTTTGATTTCCAGTGGAGAGTAAAATCTGCCCACACCAAAAGCCTCTGTGTGCAGAGACTTCCTGGGAAGGAACTTTCTCTTCACCAAAGTAGAAAATATCCAGTGATCCTCATGGAGCTCAGAAGTAACCTTCTCTTTAGAATCTCTTGGGGATTTGACAGATGCCAGTGAGATGCAGATACTGCAGATCCCTGAATAGGGATGGGGGTTAAAAGGTTTTCTTACCAGCACTGCGCAAAAAAAAAGAAAAATTAAAAAAAAAAGCAGGAAGACTGACAACAAATCCCACTGTGTGAGGCTTATTCTGGATGGTTTTGGCATGATGCATCGTTGCAACTATTGTGTTTGAGCAGTAATTAGACGTGGCCCTGGGGGACTGCAAGTGCATTAGAAGGGACGAGGCTCACCATGAGCCAAATGGCTGCTCTTACTGTTCTCCGCAGGGTACTTAGGATGTTCTTAGAACCAAATCCTTCCACAATGTTGCAGAAAAGGGACTGCAGCATGAGACCTGCAGCACCACCAACTCCCTACATCTGATAAAATTCACTCAAATTCAACACTTGCCTACGCTCCACTCACTCACTTACCTGAACTATGTGGACTAGTGCAATTCATAATGATGGAGCAACCTGACACTGTTTCTATGTCACACCACTGTGTTCACACTTTTGCAAACTGTGTGATATATGTAACAACAAATATTCTTTAAAGCAATTTTCAGTGTCAAGAATGGATAGCATGAGGCTTGAAAGCCAGAAGACCTGATGTCCCATTGATGAGATCATTATCATTGTTTCCACACCCACTGCTAACATTCAATCCCTTTTCCAATTGATCACATTGGTTTCCTCATGTCTATTGACCATACTAAACTTCTCGGTTGTTGGAATTATTCTGTGTGTCCCATAACACACCACCACACTAGCTTCAAAACACTGTAGCACACATCGATTGTACTGGGTATTCCCTGTCATACGGATTGTACTGATTCCTTCTCACTGCACTGAGCATATTGGGCCTTCCTGTCTCATTGCTACAGTGGCTTCAGCTGTACTAATTAAATGGGTATTTTCCTGTCTCAGTGGTTATAGCCAGTCTCCTCCACAATGGTACTGAGACCCAGTTATCACTGATTATATGGAACCAAAGTGCCCCCAATGCCCTGGTGTCTTAATGACTTCACAGCATCTTTTCACTGAACACCATACTGCTATTTTATATGAGATATTTTAAGTCTACACCAAGAAGCCCACTTAGACACTTCATTTGGTTTCCTTTCAAACTTATGCATGTAATAAACAGAAAACACCATGCAGTTTCATAGAACAGAGAGAGAGAAATACTAGTTTACATAGGTGAATTCCTCACTTGACCCTACTTCACCATTTCTGCTCAGATTATGTTGCGGTTAAATGGAGGGAAGCAGTGCCGATACGACTCTCATACAAAGATGGAAGCCTCATCTTTGTCTCAATCTCAGCTTTTAAGGTGCTCACTCACAGGAAGAAACTACAATCTCAGATTTCAGTTTCCCCTTTTCAAGACCCTGGTTTCCCTCTACCATTTTGAAGTAAGCAGAAAAGGACAAGTAGACATAATGCATGCAGTATACCAGAAATGAGAACAGTCTCATTTTAAGCAAATCCAGACAAGTATGAGGCTGTCCACTTTGCAGCTCACAACAGGACCTGTTCCTTCCTTCTCAGCGTTGCCAACATGCCATCGGCATACTAGCAGGAACCCCATACTAGCAGAACCCCAAGAAACAGAGAGATTCTGGTCTCCTAGAAATCTTCTGTCTCAGCCAGGCAGACACAGCACCCAGAACCTACCAGAATCAGTTCCGGGGTCAGTGCGTGGGACAGCCCGGGAATGTCATGCTGCTACAGGTCATGGTGAGCACTGTTCCACGCTGTGTCTCTCACTCTTGCTTAAAGGGCCACCTAAAAGGGACAGGATTCCCCAGACTGGCCACATGATCCCTTCTTGCAGATGGGTCAGGCCTTCTGTTGAGAGTATCAGGGCCTATAAACCACTTTCCAGAGTGCTTCCCCTTTAAGACAGGACTGTGCAGTCTTTATTTGCTTGTTGAAACTGTTCAGTTTTAGGACAGGGGGGGAGGTCACACCTGTTGTGGAACTTGATAGAAGGCTTATTTATAAACTTTCAGAGCTTGGGATTCTTGCAGAGCTGAATGCGCTGATGTCCGGAGGGGAAGGTCACCGAAATGCTTGTTTATAAAAGCAGCAGCAACTGGAAAAACCATAAAAGTCTGAAATGATGAAATTAACAAGCTATTTGATCAGGCGCACGGGCTATGTGCTCTGTGGTCAGCCAGCAAAACTTCGCACGTAAGAGTCTACCCTGCTGGCTGCTACCCTGAAATTCTCCTTCAGAGGCGAATGCACTGCACCCGAAGAGGGCAAAAAATCATCAGCTGCTTACTATAGTCTACTTTTGGGTTGCTGGCTCGTCCAGTCTTAATTTGACCTTGCATGGAAAGGGGAAAGCCTACTCTGCTCTTGGTATCACAGCTAATCCACTCTGCAGTTTCACAACTTCAAAGAGCTACACCACTTGTTAACATGCAGAGTGTTCTTTTAGCTAGGAGTCAGTCACACCCCAAAAATCTGCCACTATTGGGGGGGGGAGGGAGGTGGCAATTTCTGTCTTCAGAAACACTTCCGGATTTCTGCAAAAATGTTGTGTGAAAGGTGTTGGATTTTTTTGATTGTGTGGCTATTTGAAAAAGCACTTATAATATTACAGATTGGAGAGAAGGGGAAATAAAAACCTTCCCTTGGGTTTTACCTTTAGTTTCTATTCTCATTTCACAGTAGAGCAAATTCAAAGAATTTCCTTTTCTCCTCTCTTTTTTTCTCTTTTTAGTTTTCTGTATATGTCAGAATCTTGGTTTAAGGAAAGCTTCATTTTCACTTGGTGACTGATGGCTGAACAGGTGGCTTCTGAGTTCACAAGTGTCAGATGAACAAGCAGTTTAGAAATGGACAATTTGCAGCTCACTTTCTCTTGCTGACGGCCCTTTTTCTGCTGACAGATTCTTGCCCCTACCAGCCAAATCATGCACACAGTATCTGCCCTCCACCCTGACAAAAAAAAACTTCAAGAGGAAAAAAAAAAAACTAAGAAGCAAGAAGATGGTCTCTTGGGAACTCCTAGCCATAAAATGGAAGCAACTTCACACTTCAAGGCGTTCTTGCCAGCTCAGCCTACTTGGACATAATTTATAAGAGGGGCAGGATTTTCTGCTGCATTTTCTTTCCTGGAAAGTTTGTTTGTTTTACAGGATTTTTCTGCAGAATCCTGTATAAAGTGGTGGGATGCCAGAACCAAGCACCAGTGACTGCTGAACATAACGAGTTTGCTCAAATACCAGAGCCACCAACCCCTCTCCACAAACCTTTTCCTTGACTGCAGCTAGTCAGGATCCTACCTAGAAATATTGCCAACCAGGGGATTCTGACAGATGAATGCCCTTCTGCCTGTTATTGGCGAAGTCATTCCATGATTATAACAAATAGGGTTGTATATAACTTTCTGTTGAGGCTCGTATACAGCACAGGCATCCCGTCCCCACTACAACCCTAATCCCGTCACGCAGGGACCCCACACCCAGACGTTAGCGAGCAGAGCTCTCCCCACCGCTGCTGGCTGGCTTGTCCCAGAGGCACAGGGGAAGGTCCTGCTGAGAACAAGGGAGAGCCAGTGTTGTTCTCAGAGCCCAGGAAATGGGGGCAGGACCCACACAGGCCCATTACTGCAGCCCAAGCTGACAAGGGATTTTCATGCCATATTTTTACAGGATTTTGGGATCACCAAATGCTGTATTCATTAATTAAAGCAGATACCAGAGTAACCTTTTTTTGTAAACTGCATCGTTAAAGTATGGATTTACCTAAGGTAGGAGTCACTCTTCTGATGTTTGGCTATGGGCAAGTAACGTAAGAGCTGTGTTTTAAAGGATCTTAGAGGCTCTTGGTACTAATTTTTCAAAAGGATTTAGATGCCTTTGAAAGATAAGTGCCCAGAGGGGTCTTAAAATTTTCAAGGCAGGCTACATTAAAATCATTTGGATTTATGTGCCTATCTTAAACAGTTTTGATAATCTACAAGGTACCTATCTGAATCTTTAGACAAAGAGAGCACTTTGAAAATATGACGCTTACGGACTTGAGGAATTGTAATCTGGAGAACACATCTCGCTGACTTTCAGGGGCATTTAAACTCCTAAGCCTCTCTCTGAAATTAAACCTAGGATCCTAAGTCACTTAAGTGCTTAAAAAATGTTGCCGTGTGTCTGTACAAGTTGGATGAGGAGAGATGAGCAGGGAAGGATTAGATGCATGCATCTGTCTTTCCGTGTAGCTCTCATAACACTTGAGTGTCTCTGCATATGGATAAAGGTGGATTGATGAGCGCATGACCATATGCATGAGCATATAATATGGCCGATTGGATGGGACAGGGAGGAACAAAAATTGGGTGGAAGTGACAGGTGATTACAGGGATAAATAACATCATCTTGCTGAACATTTATTTAGTGCTTTTCATCCAAAGGTACCCTTAAGTGCTTTACAAACTGTTATGGATATAAGAATGACTCCACCAGCCACAGCAGCTCTTTAAGAGTACACAGCCAAATTATATGATCAAGTTATGACCAGAAATGAAGAGTATCAAGTCCCACTGAAATTACCTAGAATTTTTGGCCATCAGCCATTTAGGATTCAGTCAATACACTCAGGTTAGAGCTGTTACACGGGGAGAAAGTGCTATGGAGATCTAACAATGACAAATGGGAAGGACCCAGTTTTCAACACCATTCAAAAACAGCACATGAGCTGGGGAAACTGGTTCAGCATTAACACAGAGAGGAGAGGGAACTACTGCTCTCCATGAGTGGCAAAAGGGAAGATGGGAGGGAGATTAGTAAGTGATTATATGGTATTTTACTGGGGAACAAAGCTAAAGGAGTTTGTTTGAAATAAACCTGCACAAAAAGAAAAGGAGCAGAATGGTGAATGGATGAGAGATCCAAGGGGAAGAGGGCTAGTTCAGACCCAAGAGGTTTTCAACATTGTCTGAAGCTCCAAGCCCACATTGTCAGTGGGAGGAGATCCCATCTCTTCCCATATTAGCTAACCTGGGCTGTCTTTCTCCAGGCAGCACATGCACTCCAAAGGAGGCAAGTGGTGCCAGCTGCTCTCTTGCCAAACGGTGGAGTTAAAGGCTGTACAAAGTCATAGACAGTAAACAACGAAACAGAAACGACAACAGCAGTTTCTCCTGCCACCTCCACCTCCATGCCTTGCTGCTTCCCTCTTTCACACTCTTTCTCCTCCTCTATCTGCCAAAAGGATGAAAATATGATTGAATCCATACTCTGTGACACAGCCTGGGGAAAAGCAGCTTCCCAGTATATATATTTATTTCAGTTCAGTAGATGAATCAAGACTACTGTAATACAACCTAAAAACTGCTAGGCACTGAACAAACAGGGAAAAATGTGTTCACCTTCTCCTCTACTCTGCTAGCTGTATTTCCTCTACCCACAGCATCAAAACAGCCAGTATCTCTGACAAGTTTCATGCTAGTAAGGTAGCGTCAGGACAGGATGTACCGTTTTTGTACACCTAACCTGTACAGAAGACTTTTCCCACTGTGAGGAGAATTGTTGGAAATGCTGCCATTGCAACGTATAATTTCCTCATCACCTTGAGAAGATAGCGATCCACTGAACAGAGCATGCAAGGGGCCAGCTCTGTCCTGCAGCTGTAATAAAGAGTATCCTACTGTCATGACAAGTAAGTGCTGCTTCTTCACTGTCAGGAGATCTGCCCTTGAGTAAGGGCCAGGCTGTACAGCTCACACACACCACACTCTCCTTGACTTCAGAGGATTCATGCAATGGATGATGAGTGACATACAGAACCAGCCTCCAGTAATGCATGTTGCTCCGTATCAGATGAAATCCACTGACATCTCTGTGGTGTTCCCTTCCCTTTGCCACTTTTGCAGCAAATACTACTGCATCTTCCCATGCTCTGTTATTTCCCAGAACCTACCAACAGAGCCCTCCTCCCTGGCACGCTCTCCCCTCCCCACTGCCAAGCGCTGTCACACCCTTCGGCTTTCGCCAATGGGGCCTTGCACAGCCGTGCTCATTGCAATCTCTGCCCACACCAAGATGCTGTTACGATCAGGTCTATATTTGGAAGTACTGCCTGTATAGCTATGTCTAGTGTTGGGACTATGACTCTTTCCAGTGTAACTGCACTGCCAGAGACCAAGCATACAGGTGGTTATGCTGACAAAATAATACTCCTGGTGGTAGAGTTTATTTCCTTTGTGGAAGTGGTATAAGCTGCAATAGCTAAGGCATTCATAGGCCAGGTAAACGAGGTCAGAGCCAAGAGGCTCCCACAGCACAGCTATACCGACATATTCCAATTAGCCCTTCCTATACACAAGTTTAGCTCAAAAACTGTTCCTACTTAGGACTGTTTTCATTGGGTCTCATAACTGGATAACACAAATACTAAATGACCAGTAGCCCATGCTAAGGTGTATTTAAATCAGGAAAGGAGGATGATCTCATTTCTGAAGCAATGGCCTGTGAATCAGGAGATGCAGCTCCAATTCCTAGCTCTGCCAAGACTCTACGGCTAGCCTGGACATGTCACTTCCTCAGGGCTTCATGGTAAATGAGAGATACTCCTGCTTCCTTTCTCTGCTCCTCTAGCTGCAGTGCAAGCTCTTCAGGACATTCCTTTCTAGCAATGCAATTATAAGGTACAAAGTATGGTGGGACTCACAGTTGGTTGAAACTTTTATATTAACATATGAGTCTTAATTATAGCAGGGAAAAGAAACAACAAAAAAGAAATATGATTATATTTTTGTTGAATGCTCAGGTTGCAGTTTTGTACACCAAAAGGTGTTAAAAGATTTTTAACTACACTTGCTTTAGTCAAAAAACTATATTTGGGGGAAAACCGATTATAAAAATAAATATCAATGCTTTAGTTCTGCACCATGCATTTTTACAGACTTACAAGCGCTCCATACTTTCTTGCACGTACTCAGTGACACTGAGACTACAGAAGCAGACACTAAGTGCAAACCAGCTATGTTAGCTATCAGCTGCCAGACTACATGGGATATAGTTTTGGCAACAGCTAAGAAACCATCTTTTAGCCTGCTCGCCTATTTGAGTATTTTCTGTGTCTGCCTGGAAAGTACCAAGGTTTTTTTACTGAAGTTTCTCAGGATGCTGGTGAGCATCCTGTGGTGCCCAACTGAGTTTCTGTGCAGTTGTGTTTTTGTCTGCACAGTTACAGATGTTTTCCTCTGTCTCTGGGATGACTACATAAACAGGACTGGGGCCTTCTGCTCGTTGAGTTTGCTTTCATTTCTCAGTAGATTCTTCCTTTGTGCACAAATGGCACTTACTATGTACACGCAGAAGTGTTTTTGCAACAGCCTGGACTGTTAACGCTTGTGAGTAGGCTTCACTCTCCTTGTGAGTAAACAGATCTCCCTGTGCCTGTGAATGTCCGTCAGCAAGTGAAATTGCTTTGCTGCTTTTATGAGCGTTGTGCCTTGAATTTCTGAACAACTGGGCTGACAGTGGAGGACTTTTGCAAGCATATTTTACTCGTACCTGAGTATATTTCTTTCTTTATTATTTCACTAACTTTGTGCAGTGCCTACCAAGAACAAGGGAGGTCCGCAATGCCTAATAGAAGCAGTGTCTACATTTCTGTATGTGTCATGACACGTTTACAACTGTGTATCACTAGGTTTGTCAGCATATATCAGTATGTGCACCTGTTTAACTGTATTTGTGCTTGCTCCTTTTTTTCCCTTTGTGCAAGAATCTGTGAACATACTCTTTTCCTTTCCTTTTCACCACAAGAGCACCCTTTTTCCTGTGTAGATACATATAAAAGAAGTGCCTTTTTTATATTTATTTTGCTCTTCGTATGTTCAATTGCACTTGCTTTTGAGTGTTCTTGTGGGCATGTTTCAGTACAGTTGTGCATTGATATTTGTTCCGAGTCGTGCGTCTTTTCCCGTGTGTGTAATTCACTGGCTCTGTCTGTGTGCTTCTCTGTATTTTCTTTCCGTTTCCCCCGTCTATGCTGTGTGCAGTTACCTGGGTTTGTGCATGTATGTATCTCCCTGGTTTTATTGTCTGAGGGTTGTTTTTTTTGATGGGGTGGGTGGTGGTGAAATTGTTTGTCATTTTGCTTTGTATTTATCTTTCGATGTTTTCCCTATGTTTGCATAAAGTAGATGCAGACTACAATTTGGTGATGAATTCTATGAATACTAATCTTAGGCTACCCTTGACCCTGAGGTCAGCTAAAGATCAAAACCAAACCATTTAATATTTTCCTTTTGCAGATCAATAGAAGCATAAATTCACTCTCAATGACAACTATAATTTCAAACAGATCTATAGGAGGCATGCATGCATTTCCAGGACTAGCCGCTCATGCGCCTGTTGGGGAGCACAAGAAAAAGAGTTTCTCTGTTGTTGTGGGTTTTGGGTTTTTTTTTACCATTGAATCTCTTTTGCCTTTTTTTTTTATTGCTCTGAAATGCTATTTTCAGCAGCTGCTGTCATATAAATATCTCTTGTTTTTCTTCTCCTCTTTCCCTCCTGGTGAAAAGGGCAGGGGACCTATTGAAAATTCTGCTTTATCTCTTTCAGGAGAGTTCAAGTGCGGGTCGAACAATCGATTCCTCCTCCTTTTCTTTTTTAAGTTTCCTGTCGTTCTTTTGCCCAGATCAGCACTGAAGGAAAATAGGAAGGGCAGCCTGGAGTATGTACATCTATACACTCAGAGACAGAAAGACAGAGCACGCAAGTGTGCGTATGTGAGCGTATATAAAGATGTTTATATATATATACACACACACGTGCACACACATATGTACATGGTTTTTTCCTGTGGCTGTCTATGTCAGAAACTGATGAGATGTTCTTACGGTAAAACTAGTTCAGAGACAAGAAAAAAAAGCTGGGAAGTGGGAAAAGTTTGGAAGTCCTGTTCAGTTCTAAACCGGAAAATTTACCCTTCCAAAAATTCTCCTCTAGGAAGGAATTGCAAAAGCTTTTAAGGAAATGCTGTAAGATCCCAGACAGTTCCTACAGTTTTCCATGTGGGGGGAAAGGAGAGTTATTCTGCAAGCAGCATTGTTTCCACAAAATAAATTCAGTTGATAATCCTCAAATCTTTAAAGCTGCATTTAGTCTAAAAAACGTACTTTTCAAACATTTTCACCAAACCAAAGTGGCGGGGGGGGGGGGCAGAAATATAAAAAAAGCAAAACAAATGACACCATTAATCTGCCTGGATTTTCCACCTCATAGAACAATCTGTTTAGGAATGACTGAAATAAAGTGGAATGTGGTTTAGATTTTTTTTCCTCTGCAATCTCTCTCTGCAAATTTCTTGTTTATGGAGAAACATTGAAAACAGGAGTTAGTCCCACCACCCCCTTTGCAAAAAAAAAAAAAAAAAAGGAAAAAAAAAAAGAGAGCCTAACAACAGGGGGGAATACGGTGGGGGGGGTGGCTTTTGTTAGGGAAACCAACACGAGA
>Ga0181612_113761_pt1 | contig 16986 bp, 10 predicted proteins | sample HoacroProtozoa21_FD_119630 | JGI IMG/M metagenome (GOLD analysis project Ga0181612, IMG submission 119630) | Hoatzin crop microbial communities from Cojedes, Venezuel. Combined Assembly of Gp0051906, Gp0051904, Gp0051908
GGTGATGGAGCCCTGGAACAGGCTGCCCAGGGAGGTTGTGGAGTCTCCTTCTCTGGAGATATTCAAGACCCGCCTGGGCAAGGTCCTGTGCAGCCTGCTGTAGGTGCCCCTGCTTTGGCAGGGGGGTTGGACTAGATGACCCACAGAGGTCCCTTCCGACCCCAAACATTCTGTGATTCTGTGAAAATACAGGTTGGAGTATCAGGTTGTAGAAGTCGGTTTTCTGATGGCTACACCCCGAGTACAGTAGTGTGCTAGCCTGCAGTAGTGAGAGGTGAGAACAGCAGGCACAGAGTTCCTCAGTTCAGGCTGTCTTGAGGCAGTGATTTCTCAGAGCTGTGCTCGTGTCCAGACCAGTGTGTCTAATGATGGTTCAGTATGGCAACCAACTGAGTCCTGGAAGCTCCACTGTAAGGGGGTAAGGTACTTGTAAGTATCAACAAATAATTGTTTTTAAACACTGAACTTGGTTGGTTTACATACCCTAAAGTTTAAGGAACCAGTGTGAAAAGGACCTTTTTTTTTTTTCTCCTTAGTTTCAGAATTCCACTGGAGCTTTCCTGATGACTAGAACTGTTTTTTGTATTTAAAAGTGCATGTAATTTCTGACATCCTCTTTTTTTTTTTTCAAGAGTAGGTGCATTATCACACAGCTTAGGTACATCTTGATAGTGTAAGGCAAGGACTAAATAGTCCTAAAATGTGAGTTTAACAATTGCACACCTGTACTGTTTCCTGATGTATTTAGTGTATGTTTACATGCTCAAAACATCTGCCGATTTTAGCACTTTCTTATTAATAGGTAAGGCTATCTTCAAAGGAGGCAATTCATAAAGATGATGGAGTTTTTAAGGCTCCTGCACCACCTCCCAAAGTGATAAAAACTGTGACAATACCTACTCAGCCCTATCAAGAGATAGTAACTGCATTGAAATGTAGGAAAGAAGACAAAGAAGTAAGTATTCTTAACAAATTTTTAAGATAAAGAATTATTGGTAATCCTAAGTACCAAAGGAGCAGTGTCAAAATGAAATTTAGCTTTCCTGTTAAAGATAATATTTTTATCTAAATAGTTGAATGGCCTTCATTAACTGCTTAATGTTTCCTTGCACTCAAAACTGAATAGATAATATTAAACTGTACTTGTTAAGCTTATAATTAATCCCAAGAGCAACTTACCTAGGTCAAAATATTTGTCTCTTCCAGTTATACACTGTTGTTCAGCATGTAAAGCACTTCAATGATGTAGTGGAATTTGGTGAAAATCAAGAGTTCACAGATGATATCGAGTACTTGCTAAGTGGATTGAAGAGCAATCAGCCCCTAAACACACGTTGCCTTAGGTAAGATATCTTAATGTAAGACACTGAACTTATGTTTAAAAGAGCTACTGGATTAAATATTCATCAATGAAGTGACCATGCTTTAAGTTGCTGTTTGGGTAATTACCTGGCACTTCAGCTATAAAGAATAAAATTTGAAAATAATCATCAAGGTGATACATTGTCAGTAATCAAAGGTAGTATGACTAGGAAGATGAAACAGAAAATTGTACAGTAAGAGATGTCTTCAGTACACTTGTTTTCATTGCTATAAATTAAAAAAAAACATTTCTGATATTTTTTGTTTAGTGCAATCTTATGTGCAATGTCTGTTCTGTTTTTAATGCAAAATTACATTCTAAAATAAAACTCCCAGGACTGAAAGTTTGCTGGCTATAATCTAGAACTAATGTAATATTGAGATAATGTTTAACTCCAACTGCCTGTTCTTTATCTTCTGTTGAGAAATAACATAGCTAGCATCCACTGCAAGTGTTGTGGCCTCAATATTAATTGGAAGCTTCCCTAAGTTGTCTTGAACTGCTCATTGCACTCTTAGTATTCAAGTTACACATTATTGCGAAGTTAGTATCAAAAATGTTAGTCTTGCTTTGAAAAAGTTTATTACTTAATAAATATTGGTGTCCATTCCCTGGACGTAAAAGTAATTAGAATCATGTTCTGTAACCATGTAATAATCTTTTTTTTTTATATACGTGTAAATTTTCCTCTCTAAGCGAAACTAAAATGGTAGAGAAAGAAAAACTCAAATCCACAGAGACAGGTGATGAGGACACTTTACCCGAAATTTGACTGTGGATGAGAAAAAGCTTTATAAGCTTTTAGAGAGCTATTTAAAAAATTTATTCTTTGTGTTCCTCAGAAACTAGCAATGGATATTGTTGCTGGAGTATAAACACAAGATATCTATTATCCAGTTTGTATGTACATTAGGGGAAGAATAAATTAATACCATAATGACAGTTTAGGAGTGTTTTGCATATTGAGTGCACTTAATTTGCTTGTACGGCAAGCTTCCTAAGATCTTAAGCTGACTTTTTTACTTTCCAAATTTACATCATGGAATGTAACTTGTATAAACACCATACACATTTTTTCTTTCAGTTAACAAATTAAAAGAAAATTATTTTTCCAAAGGAAATCAATGTGTAAGGATAGGAATAGACGTAAAAGAATCAGAAACTGGTAGGTAAGCTCTAACTGGTGCTGTTGTGATTGGAGACAGAAAGACCACTTGTTCTTTAGACACCATACCATGTGAATCTTTTATAATAAGATCCCTCAGTAGCCGTGGAAGACTTGATTGCAGAATCACTCCCACATTACTCCACATTTAAAAGTGATATATTTTTAATAGTCTATATGTTGCACTGTGCTAGAAATGGCAGACAACTTGCTAATAAAACTAGGGGAAGACTTCCATTTTTAAAATAGCACTGTTATGCTGGTCACTGATTAGACTAATGTGTTTGTCAGATTTGTCCTGAAATCTGTAGTGTTTCCATCAACTATAAATGCAGCAATAAATATTAAAAATATTTTGGTTTTTTGTTAAAGTATTCTCAGGCATAAGTGGGACTCATCAGTCAATTAAATAGATAACTTAGTGGTGGAAGCTCATGTTTATGATTTCTGATAATGCCTTGGTGCATCATAAGCTCTCCTGTGCCCTAAGTCAGAGCTTCATGCTTAGTCTATGAACATTTTACTTTCAGTTTAACTATCTGAAATTATTTCAACTTTGTTTGAAAGAAGCAAGTTCAGGGTACCCTTTAAAAACCTGGTTTTAGCCAACCTTAAAATAAAGCAGATACAGCTGGGTGCTGGTAAGCAGCTGTTGAATAAAGTGCTGCTCAGTTCACCAATTAGATACTTGCCTTATACAAACTGTAGAAGCAGCATCACGACAGAGTTTATCAAGGTCTGAGGTATATGGTCAGTCATGTTTTGTAGACCTGTTTATCTGTCATTTTTGTCAATGTGTTCATTTTACTTGTTCTAATCAGGAAATAATTTTTTCTAGTGTAATCAGCTTGGCGACTAAGTGCGCCATGCCCAGCTTCCGAATGCATCTGAGAGCACATGGGATGGTAGCCATGGTTTTCAAAACACTGGATGATTCCCAGCACCATCAGGTATGGGTGCAGTGTGTATTTCATTACGGTTTGACAATACCTGTCTACTTTTGTATGAATTTTGTGTACGCAGAAGTCAAGGTCAAGCATCCAGTACAGTGTGCATCTGGGATCAGTGGCTCCATTGTAGAAATCCGTAGTGAAATGACAAACAAGAGCACCTGTGTCCCAGTGCCAAATTCCCCTTCTGCTGTTTATGTCCTTCTGGGTTTGGAAATTCTTTTAAAAAATCATTTAAACTATTAAAAAATCTGACTGTGCTTTGGATTGCTATTTTGTATCATCTCTTAAGCTTTTTCAAATAGTTCTATTGTTGTATTTATAATTTCCTTTAAATAAAATACGTTTGAAAGGAATCCTTTCTCCTTATATTGAAAGATGGCTCTAAGTGCTCATCTCCAGACTTCCTTGTATATGAATTATCGCCTTTTCTGTAGCTGCTGTGGGGCGTTTTTCATGTCCAGTGCTTGTCGTCTTGAGCAGTGCTGTAATTGCAGTTGTAGGATGCCTTGAGTTATGTGCGGTGTTCTGTGGTAAATCTAGGAAAGGTAAATTTTAGCTGCTTAGGGTAACATGGCCCGAGAGTTCAAAACTGAAGCAGTTTGGCTTTTCCTTCTTACCAAGTTCAATTCGGCTGTAATAGCAAGCACTGCTTGCGGGCGATACTGTTGTTCCAGCAGTTGGAAACCGTGCGTCTGGGCAGTATCCCTTGAGGTATTGCTACAAAAGCTGAACATAGGAAATATTACTTGAAGTGGGTAGTAGATACCTATATCCAGTCAGGTTTGTTGCTTTCTTTACTAGCTCCGCAAGAATGACATACAGTGTAGAAAGAAACATTGCACGCACAGAAACAGACATTGAAGAGTTTGTATTTGACAACTTACTGTGGGTGGGGGGGAAAAGCTGTAGAGCTTTAAGTAATTAATTTAGAATAATAGCTTGTTTTCCATCTCCCTCAAAAATTAGCGATGGCTAACTGTAAAACACAGGAACCATGTTCAATGCATTCATTATTTTGTGAGCTGTCAAAATAGTGCCAAGTGATACTAGAAATAAATAAAGTACAGTCATGCTATTGAGGACAGTTGCCACCACTGAGCTGCAGAGGTCAGCTACAGTTCCTTGGAAAATGTACAAGCTTGCTTAGTATATTTTTGGCTGTCTTTTAGCAGTTACCATTATTCCTTCATTTTCAAGAGAGCTAGTACATACAGTTCAAAAGGAAATTACATGCTATTATTAGTCTGCAGTAACAAAAAGCATTGATTATATTCACTATTTTCAGTATATTTGATGAAACGCTCCCTTTTGTCAGAAAAAAAGTGGTAGTTAATGTTTTAATACAGTTACAGTGTATTCTTGGTACAGGTTATACAGTATTATAACACTACTGATTTATCAAACTACTATTAATAAATGCTAAAATATGTGCTCTAACTACTGACAGTAAATGCTTCAGCAATGACCGTCTCTGTATAAGCTTGCTGTCTTTATATACTACCCTTTCATTTACTAATTATTTCACTAAAATTTTAGCTTGTTCGAAACGAATAGAAATTTCTCTGCTAAATCTCTGCAAAGTAACTGAAGGATAATAAATCACATGGGGCTTTGCTTGCATGGCTCAAATCCATTTAAGATGAATAAGAACTGGGGGAAAAAATACAATTATTTTGCGAATTTTTTCTTTAAAGTATTTTGGAGATGGGAAAACGACCACAGTGACATTACTAATGGAAACAAATAGGAGCATATAGTGCATTCATTGTACTGATGCAGTGGAATAGGCTGAGAAAGTAGGGGCTGTCTATATTTCCATAAGAATATAAAATAGCAGTTGCAGAGGTATCTTTTTAACCAGCAAGGAAAACAAAATAACCGGTGATGTTACTGAGCTGTGCCCCAAAATATTTACATGAAAGTTATTTGTTCCACTGATTTTGTCTTTAAGCTACAGTTTCAGTTTTTAACTGACTTTGTCCTTTCAGCTGTACTCTGAAGGTTTTGGAGTATTATTTTTTAACATAAAAACTGTATTTTCATTACAGCTGTCAGTAGTTAAGCACAGAAATGTGGTTTTGTAATGTCTTCAGCATGTGAATAATTTAAAAAAAATAGTGCATTAAAGGTAGTGCTGAACCCTAGAAAATAACCATCTGTTCCCACAAGCTGGGGTATAAATAGAACGAGCAAGGGAAGACAAGGATGCGAGTGGGTGTAAATGGTCTGACGTTTCTGGGATGTATGTTCGACTAGGATGTTCTCCTGGATTCTGCAAAAGCATGGAGTACAACTCCACAGTTAGATATGCCATAAAATTTCTGTCTAGAGCAAATTTTATGTATTTCACTTTTTTGTCCTCTCCACATTTGTTTGGAAGCAGAATGTGTTTTAACGATCTTGAGGAGTAGAACAGGAAACAAAATAAGCCCACCCAAAAAACCAGCTTCACTACTACAGTCAGTCCATAAGGGTGGGATTTTGAGAGTTTCGATTCTTTGGTTGTGTTGTTTGGGTTTTTAGGATAATGATAAAAGATGAGTTGTGCTAACAATTTTCCCATCACTCTTAACTTGGAGTTTTGTGTATGGGAGGGCAGGAGAGAGCTTTCAGACTATGTGGTTAGCTGTTTTTGACACTTAGAGAAGATCACAGCAAAATGTAGAGTTGTTATATTCAAGATTAAACCAACTTGCCTATAGGGACTAAGAAAAAACAGTTTTAGAAAACCCGTATCGCTGGCCTGTAGCTGAAGCAGGTTTGTCCCACGTTCTAAGCACCAGTGACACGTGAGGTCCTTGCTTTTGCAACATCCCTATTTTCCTGTTCCACGTCAGCGTTTGGAGGCATCTTGGCTTGGTTGCCTTCCATGTGTGAGCTGTTGCAGGAATCCAGTTCTTGTTACACATACCTACGCCGCTCCTTTTTGCATTTCTGGCAGTGTTCCTGCAGCCTGAAACTTTCTGTATAATGTCTCGGCCCCTTGTTTGGGTCCCTTCTGATGGCATTTAAGCATCTTAAAGCCTGGCTGGAAGGTGTGAGGGGAAAAGTTGACAGAGCTTGTGTGGAGGAACTGTTGCTCTCTGCAGAATGGGGGGTCAGCTGGATTGCAGAGAAGGGAGCCTGGGACAGGCAAGGGCTTGGTACGGAGGCTGACAAAATGGGTGTGAATGCCCTTATCTGACTTGGAGTGTCTGTAGAGCGTTTCTGAGTAGGGATCTAAGTCTCACTTTTTGAAATGCCCAAGTATTGGCAGCCTGGATTATAAATTCAGCAGTTTGCCTCTATTAACTGCGGCATAGTTTCTAGTTGATAGAAACGCCTTTGGGGGCATAAGGATTTTTTTTTTAACCAGGAAGCTCACCTGGATAATGCTAGTCGCTAGAAAATAGTTCTTCGTAGGTGTTGCTTTATTAGCTCCCAGATTGGCTGAACGTTGGTCAGTGGAGTAACGTTTGGTTTCTCTGGGATCCGTATGCTGCTGTGTCGTGTTCTAACGGAACAGTCTTCTTCCAGGAACCGAAATTTCTTACAGTTTAAACCAGTTGCAGGTAAATCCAGAGTAAACGATTTCTATAATGAAAATGATACAATTACACAGTTTATTGGAGAAAGTTAATAGAAATTAGGGGAAAACAATCTGCACCCTGTCTATGTAGACAAGCCGCATAGATTGCTTTCTGCTTTACATCTGACAGGGCTGGACTAGCAGTAGTCACAGCTAATTTTTTTTTTTTTTTTTTGTTATTAGTGGGTTTTTTGTTTGTTTTTGTTTTGTTTTTAAACAGCGCTATGTCTTGTGTTTATATTCAGAAAAAGAGATGTAGATTTGGAAACTCTTGCTTTCTTCCTTCAGTATTCCAAATGCGTTTTTGGTTGTTAGTGTGATTAAAGTCTTTATTCACCTGAGGGTTTCCTTGACTCTGACAGGAAGGAGTTTTTACATAGCTTTTGGTAGACTGTCAGCTGTCTAATCCTGTTCTGGAAATGCTGATACTGCTTAGTATGACCAGGTGTCATTATTAATTGCTTCTTAAATAAACAGAAGCAGATAATGATTGCTTTGGTGGTTGGCTGAACTCTAAACAAGATGTTAATCTGCTATGACACAGACATTCTGCTCTTTCCTGTTCAGCTGTACAATAGTCACATCCCAGAATTAGTTTGTCTCTGCTTTTAATTTACTTTACACAGGAAAAATTGGAATAGATGCATGCAGTGGGTTGAGTCTTGAGAGTTGAACTCAGTAAGACACACACATACTCAACGCAGCCCCCAGCTCTTTTTTCCTCCAGATATCATCAGAGGTTTCTGAAAGTATTGTGCCCAGAACAACTCAGTTCTCCGTGAACATTTCTCCTCTGCGCCATAACTTGGAGCTCACCTGGATCAATGGGTCTCTTGGTGCAAGTGCTGTACTTACTGGCACCAGGGACAGACAGCTTTGCTCTCATGTCTTCACTGTCATTGGTCCCTTCCTCACAGTCACCTTCTGCCTTTCCTTTTCTGCATCCTCATGAAGATGAAGTTTAATTCCTTCTTGAAGAAGGATTAAGTGTTCTTTAGCCAGTAAGAGGTCCCTATACACCATCTGTGTAAGGTAGGGATGGTCGAGATAAGAACATTTAGTTGTTAAGGACTGATGGGGATGGGGCAGGAGGGAAGCTGGTTTGTACTTTAGCTACTTCTAAAAAGCAGAGTTCCCCTGAAAAATAAATGTGTTTATCCTGGAAAGGTTTGGGGAAGCTATTGACTGACAGACCTGCTTGGCAGAATCAAAATGTATGTCACCAGGCTGTCCCCCATCCGTCCCCCATCCCGTCCCCCTTCACATGCAAACAGTGTCCCCATGATCTCTGGATTTTCTGGTGCTGTCACCGGCTTATCCCACTGAACCAGAATGTTCACCCACCTTGCCATGTCCTCTGTTCTTTTTCACTTTGTTCCCCTCCATCTGTCTCTTCTATAATACCGTGACACTGGAATTACCATTTCTTATTCTGTCTGCTGCGTTGAGTCCCTTAAAAGAGGAAAACCCTGCTTTTCTGCTGGGGTTTTGTAAATGTATTAGTGAGATGTGTCTCAGTTATATTGGTGAGGAGAATGCATTAGTAGCTTGCTAGAAGGAATCTGTGTACAAAAGTAAGTGCTCATGCAGGTACTAGCATAGACTGGGACTTGTCAGGCTTTCTTTTGTAAATCTTCACTTTGTTTATTAAAAATCGTAAAAGGTCTGCCTAACATGATTACTAAAGTCTAACTCTCTTTTTTTCTTTCCTTTCCCAACCCCAGAATCTGTCCCTTTGTACAGCAGCTCTAATGTACATCCTGAGTAGAGATCGTTTGAACATGGATTTAGACAGAGCTAGTCTAGATCTGATGATCCGGCTTTTGGAATTGGAACAAGATGCTTCTTCTGCCAAGCTGCTGAATGAAAAAGACATGAATAAAATTAAGGAAAAGATTCGGAGACTCTGTGAAACTGTTCACAACAAACATCTTGATCTCGAAAACATCACGGTAGGTGGCATACTTTTATTTGAAAGCCTTGGCAGTAGTGGAATGCTTAATAAAATAGAACTTGTAAGCATCATCCTTAATCTCATATCTCCCAGCTAAGGAGACATGACATTTTATCTACCTGCTATATATATATGACTGACTGCAAGTATTTTCTTCTTTAAATATGAAATTTCCTTTCTAAAAGGCTATTAGTAGGATAAAGTTAGGATGATCTTCAGCTCCCTCATTCACCATGTGCTCCTGCTAAGGGTAGGTCCTTAAAGGTAGCAACTGAAAACAAGAAACACTTTAAATAATCATGTATTTAAAGACTGCGTTTATATTATTTGAGACTCTTTCTTTGACTACAAATTTCATATACATACTCACAAACAATAGGGCTTTTTACAAGGGAGTAAGTCTTGTGTGTTAGGTTGAAGATGTGATGCAGGTTCTACCATTAAAAACAATTGAAATTTTTTCTACGGAAACTGATTTCTCTCTGCCCAAAGTATGGTGGCAGATCTGTTGATTACCATAAACATGGATGAGGTTTTTTCCTTCCTTTCTCAAATATACTTGTTAAGCTAGCGTTTCCTTTTGTAGTTTTAGTGAATTTTTTGTTGGTCTAGGAAGCATTTGGTTTGGGTTTTTTCCCCAGAATTCTAGCTATGGAACAGACAGCTGTATTGGTATAAGAAGTCAGTATTATGTAGCAGTAGAAAGAGCTGAATTTTGAGGGAGAAAGATAATATTGATGGCATAATTCTTAACCTTGGTAATCAGTTTGTGGTGACAAAGAATGGTTTCAGAGTTTCCGTTTCAGGCTTCTTTCCTAGAAATCCATGAACCATGCAGGTAGTGGGCTCAGATTAATTTTCTGGCCATTGAAATCTGCAAAGGAAGGATGAATTTGAGATTATTTTCTCCGCTTTCAGCTTACTTTCTGAATTCACATGATACATCTTGAAGATACCAACACAGAATGCGATTTGTTCACTAGGTGGTGATCAGCTAGGAGCTGGTATAATCAGTGTCTTGTTTCAGTGCTGTTTTGGCACCGAAGGCAGCTCACGTAGCTCGCAGTCTGTCAGTGCCAGGGTGTCTTTTGCACTATAAAATGTAAGACAGCTCCCTTTATTAAGCGTGGAGCAGCTGGTACAGGTTCCTCATTGCTAAAGCATCCAGCCGCACAGACCACTGTCTCCTATTTGAGCTTTTCTCACATTCATAATCTGAGCTAGCCTGATGTTTTCTTATGAGCTGTGATTATGTTCTTGTGTTTTCTTAGGCGTGGGTTTTGAAGGGAGAGGAGTTATTGAAAGGGACTCTGTCTTGCAAGGAAGTTGTCCATGAGCAAAGAGTAATTGTCACCAGCCATCAGTTTCAGCTGGTTTTTTTTTTTTTGTTTCCTGAGGCATCTTTATGTCTTAAAATTATGTTGAGCTGTTGTTGTAAATGTGTGGAATACTGTAGTATCCACAGATGGAAACTGGTTCCCTCCCAGCTGCACCATCTAGAAGCAGAGACCATGTAGTGTTAAGAGAATGTATGCAAGCCAAATGAGATGATTAGGTTCTCTTCCAATTATGATAGTAGCAATTGTGAGTTGAGACAGTAATGAACTTCATATGTAGAACAGAGTTTCTTTCACGTAGGTCTCTGTCACAAGATAAAATAAGTGATCTCTGTTGTGTATCAGATGACAGGCAGAAAATGCTAACAAAAATGCAAATCTTCTGGGGGTAAGGAAAAGATCAGTGCTTTTTTCAGACTGCCATAGCCACTGAGAAACAGAAGGATTGCAGCAGATGTTTTGATAACTTCAGTTTGTGCCTAGCCAGTTGCACCTCTGTCTTTTTGAATCTTGCATAGATCAAACGAAGATGAGCTCTGTTTCCACAGACAATGTTGTTTGTGTGACCCTCTAGAACATAATCGGATTAATTTTTGAGTACTCAAACAGGTATTCCAAGGGTTCTGTTTTCTAGACTGCTATGAACATTAAAAATGTAAACCCAGAAACTGAAAATGAGTTCTCTGTGTGTTGAAGTTGTTCCAGATTTTTTTGCTGGCTTAGAGGAAGAGAAAACCTGAAGAACTTGGCGTTCCTGGTAGCAAATGGCACTTGTCTGTCAGTCAGCGTAGCCCGTCTGTAGCTGATGCTTGCAGCCAGCTCCTGTCTGTTGCATCATAACGAAAACCTTCAGAAGTGACTTCTCTTTTCAGTTGGTGAAAGAGTTTATTCTGTTTTTCACTCTCAGCATAAGGCTGAAAGCTTAAGGGAACATAACATTTCACAGTAATTGACATAAAAATAAGATAGAATAGATTACTTTTCTCAAAAGGAAAAGGGTTACAAGGTTTGATTAATTTTATTCAAAAAAAACTTAAAAATTGTGTCCTTATGCCCTGTAGTATAGATATAAAATTATATACTGCAGTTTTTTGAAGTCTTATTGCTCTTTGTTGGAAAGCTAAGCACCGTAGTTTAAATACTGTATGGCCTTTGAGCTTGCATGGTGAAGGTATTCAGGAAGTTAACTAAATCTCTTGTAGCCCTGAAGATCTCTAAGGAGAGATTTTCATCAGCTTGTATCAATCTGGTTTAGGTTATGCATACTTTCAGATAGCCATGTTACAGTCTTTTCAAGCTCAGTCTATAAAAGCGAAAGGAATCATCGGAAGAGGATGGGAAAGCTTTGGGGAGCTAGGGATCTGTCAGGCTGCTGTCTGCAGGTTCTCCCCCGTCCTCCCGCAGAACGCTTGCTCCTTTGGTTGCCTTCAGAAGGGAAGATCTCCTTCCATTGCTTAAACCATCCTCATCTCCTTTAGCATTATGTTTTTAACTTAGAGTTTTTAAGAGATGAGAACACTCTGTGGCCGAGGGTGTTTAGTTTACCTCCGAGGGGCTGCTGGCAGCAGTTTCCCTGGCTGGTGGAGCAGTTGCTGGAGTAATTGCAGCTTTGTCCTTGTTTACTCTGTGATGGGGAACTGAGATGCTGCTGACTCGGGGAGGAATGACCTTTTGTAGATGTGCTGCTGCTTGTGTTTTCTTGTCCCCCGCAACACTGTCAAGACCCAAGGACACTTTGTTTATGCTGGCGAAAATGCTGTTACTAATGAAGTACTCATCAGTGACAGTGTGCTGCAGAGCTTACTCCTAAAAAACGGAGGTGACTAACTTTGGGTGGTCACTCTTCTTTATCAAGACTAATCTTCAGCTTGCTTTTCCCCCTTAGAAATCGGTGTTTTGAAAACAAGGAAAGCAGCTGAAGCTGTAGGGTGTCTCGTACAATTTATAACTTGGATTTCAAGACAGTGGGGTGTTTACTCGACCCCTACGAAGAGAGCTGTTGTTCCCAGGAGGGGCTGAGGTTTGAACTGGTGTCCTGGAACATGCTGCACAGCTCAGCATAAGCACAGCCCTCCTTGAAGCGTTACAAATCAACTGTGTCAGGGAGGGGAGGTAACTTGAGAGTGGTTAAATTCAGTTGGCTACAATGAGATCTTACGGCTTTTTCTCTGACCTTCCATTGTTGTATTTGTGTACCATATATAAGATTATTAAGTTTATGGTAGTTCAGATTTTCCTGTGCATTTTCCAGGTGTTACAAAAGTCTGTAGTGGTCACTTTTGTGTAGGTGTGAAATTCATACATATGTGTATGTTTTATTATTAAAGTTTGCCTTTTATTAGAGGCCTTTGGAAAAACAAGGCTTTATAAGGTTTTGGCTTTATAAATGGTGTTATTTTTTGTTAAAAATAAGAGAAACAGATGAAAGGAGGCTGCTTAGGTTTTCTAACCTATTAATAAAATCAAGAAAAAGTTGAAAATCGCAAGTACCTTTTTTATCAGTAGCAAGTCATTTTGTTGACACGCGTATTTTCAATCTGTTCGTGCTCCCTCTGGTGGTTCTTCTACTCAGAACCTGTAACTTCGGGTTTATGGTTTTAATATGACGTGTGTTTGTGTGATTTGGTGTCTTGGCTACTGCTGTATATGCCGATTTCACTAATTCTGGAACCTCACTCTTTCAGACCGGGCATCTGGCTATGGAGACGTTACTGTCTCTCACCTCAAAACGAGCTGGGGACTGGTTTAAAGAAGAGCTGCGACTTCTAGGTGGTCTTGATCATATTGTAGATAAAGGTATATTGGAGATGCTGCTTTGACAGTGTGAAAAATCAGCAAATTTTACTAAGATATTTGCTTTTCTTAATGTTCATTTTCTCTGGTTAAAAATAGAAACATTATGTATTTTTCTCAGCAGTGTTGGAAAGTGCACAGTTGGATATCCAGTCACTGGGAGATACTAGTGACTGTAATCTGTTGCATGTGGGATTGAAAGTAGTTTTAAGGTTAAACAGAATGTGTGTAATGCTGCATATAATGTGTGAGATTGAAAATGGCTTAAGCTTAGACAGAATACAGATTGCTGCGATGCGTATCTCTGTACAGCACACAAATACAGCAGATTTATTCTAGAGTAAAATCTCCTTTACAGTCTTCCAGAATTATTTTCGGGCCTGATATTTTGTAACTAACTACCCCACAGGAAGTCAGCCCTTCAAGAGGAAATGGGGGGCAGGGAGGAATTGTGTCCTTATTTTTTAAAAAAATATGTCTAGGTTAGGTTTTCTGGGTCAGCATCTCAGAGATAGGAAAAGGGACATTGCTAAAATGAACTCCTGAGCTGAATAAAGTTTGGCCTTAAGTGAGCAGAGGAGTGGACAGAGGAAGGATTGAAGAGATGAAAGTGTTCAACTTGCGCACAGTTTCAGACTTGTAGAGGGTGAGGAGAGTGTGTGTGTGCTGCATCTTTTTTCTCCGCTACAAAACAGTGCATTGCAGTTAAGGAACAGTCTTGCGCTGTACAATCTCCTCACTGTCAGTGGAAAATAAATACACAGACAGGTAGTTTGTGCCAACAGTCACAAACTTGTAAAGCCAAAATGGCAAGTTTAATTAACTTGGAGAAATGAAAGATTCTGTAACGCTGATTGTGTTTTTGTGATTGTTTCCTAGTTTTAGAATTTTGTAAAATGTAAATCAAGGCTGATAGCAACTCTCTGAGTAGCTGGTGAGTTTGTACACTTGGCTTTTGAAGACGTCTTACTGACAGTGGAAAAAAAACTTCTTTTTGTTGTTTAGTTAAAGAATGTGTGGATCACCTAAGCAGTGATGAAAATGAAGAGAAATTGGTTGCTTCGTTATGGGGTGCAGAAAGATGTTTACGGGTCTTAGAAAGCGTGAGTATGAGCAGAAGCATTGCATTTCTGCAAACCACTTTTTTCAACCAGACATTTCAATATTATGTTCCTTCAATATATAGTTACGTAATAACACTGTAAGATTGATTATTTTTTAATAGATGATACTAACCTTCTTATTTTGTCAGTGTTCCTGGAATGTTGGTTTGAACATGTCTTTTACTGTTCTGTATCTATGTACAAAGTCGCAAGTTTGTTTTTGGTAAGAAGGACTGAATGTAACATGATGCTTTTTTTCAGTTCATACACAAAGCTGCTGTTTGTAAGTGTTGTTTATGAGACATGATTTTGACTCTCTGGTGTGTGCCTAGTACTAATGCATCATTATAGAAGCAGTGTTTTCTCAGGAGCAATAAATCAATGTATATTTTAAGAGTTGCTACTTTCAAATGTCAGCTGGCAAAGCACTGAAAGAGAAAACTGCCCTGAAAATCAAACTAGTCCTGTCGTCAGTTGATAGTGTGTATTGAGATGGTCAAAGTTCTCATCAAAAAATCTTGAACAGAATTAAAACACGTGGTACTTTTGTAGAGCTTAATGGATGGAAATTGTGAGCATACGCTTCTCTGCAATGCCGTGTTTTGCTAAGTTTCATATTTGTTGCTAGTGTTATTCTTTTTGTCTGGTGATACGGTGAGCAAGCAGAAGAGTGCTGTGATGTTTTAGCAATACATCTCCAAGCATCAGAAAGCGACGTTCGGGTTCAGAGTGCAGGTCAATGAATCCGAACAAACACCTTAAACCCAAGGTAGAGGGCAAATAGCTACAGCAGTAACTGGATTTCTTCACTAAAATAGAAGGACAAACTCAAAGATAGTATGAAAGTAAGCTCAAAATCAAGAAAGATGAATTATGCTGAAATACTGATTCGAGGGTGCCTACTTAAAAATTGATGACACCTAGCTCTTTACCTGCCTTCTGAACAGTGAGAGAAAAATTTTCAGATCCAGTTTCTGCTCTTATATTTCGTAGATGGAATTGCCAAGCAGCAGAAGAGCCTTGTTTGGTGGTAGAATATTCAGATTTGAATTTAAGGGTGGTTTTGTGATGTAGTAAGATCCTTAGGAACTTGGGAGGGATGACAAAAATCAACACACCAAATCATGCAAATTTAAGAGAAGAACTTTTACTGTTTCTGAAAAATGATTCTGAATTTCAATCAAGGGAATCAAGGAAAAGCTTGATTTTTTTTTTTTAATAGTTGGATGCATAATAAGCTCCCAGAAGTAGAGTTGTTATCAAGTCCTAAAGATAACACTATGTATATAATTGTATTCTGTGTTATATTTTTATATATATTTACATACACATACATGCATAGACACTTGGGACACTAGTCCCAGGATATAGGTTCAGGGTTCTGCGGTGGCAGGACATTCTGCCACACAGTGTCTATACTTGCTGTATCAAGCAACGTGGTTTTATCTTCAGTGCTACAATTTTGTGTGATTAATTACAAGGTGAAAACTCCAAGGAAATACTGGACAATATTAAGTGAAAGTTTATGCTGGATAATAACCAGGTATTGTGGAACTGAATAAAGTAGGGTAGTAGTGGAAGGCAATGCTTCTCTTTCAAGGAAAAAAAGGTCCTGTTTTTAATTAATATTACTTTCTCCTCCACTTTTTAGGTAACTGTGCATAATCCAGAAAATCAAAGCTATCTGATAGCGTATAAAGACTCACAACTCATAGTCTCCTCAGCTAAGTAAGTGGTAACAGAAAGAAATTTTTGCAGAGCACTGCACATGATATGGAAGAAAAAAATAAATTGTTACCTTCTTGATTCTAGGGGGAAAAAACCCCACAATTTCCACTGTTGCTTTTCATTAATTAATGCTAAAGTTGATTTAGATGAGGGTGTGGGTAACTACCTGAGTACTGCCAATATGTAGTGCTGCTATTGTTGGTTCTGTGAAAGGTGCAAACTGTGGATTTAGCTGTTTCTGTACCAAGGTAGTACAAACACAGAAGAGGGCAGCTGGGAAGCTACTTTTATTTGTTGTGTGTTCATTATGCTTAAGTGTTTACTGAAATGAAGCATAACATAGTTGACGGTGTAACTAAGAATTAAAATAGTGAAATTCTGTCCTTAGCTGTTCTCCCTGGCAATGATGCTTGTGCAGACACCTCTAACCCATTTACCAATCTGGGTGAGGTCTCAGTTGACTGGCAGAGATTGCGTCCCTCTTGTACTGCTCCTCATCAGAGAATAAATTAAGCTGAAAATTTGACTCTGCAGACCTCGTGGAAACATAATGTCATGGCTGTAGGTTAGACATTTTGAGTATTTCTTTCAATTAAAAAAAAAACACCCTGAACACCACCACAGTTTACTCTGCTATTTAGACCAGTATATATTTTTGACACTTTTAGTTTTGTTTGTAATTGAAATCAATGTTATTGATTTAACATCAAACTAATGTCATGCAGTAGAGTCATGCCTATGGTCCAGTAGTGTTATGAGCTTCAGCTTTTACTGCTAGGCAGTCACGTGTCATTTATTTATTTCTTGCAAAATGGAAATAGCTCTGAGGACAGAACAAGAGAACTTTTAGATAACGCTGTCAGAATAATGTTGTGCCTTGATGGTCAGGGGGTAGGAGAGGCTGGGTTTGTAGGGAGAGGAGATAGCTTTTAGAAGACCATGTGATGAAGCTGGAAAGAAAAATTAACTTTGTGCCTTGATGGTCAGGGGGTAGGAGAGGCTGGGTTTGTAGGGAGAGGAGA
>Ga0181612_175792_pt1 | contig 16986 bp, 2 predicted proteins | sample HoacroProtozoa21_FD_119630 | JGI IMG/M metagenome (GOLD analysis project Ga0181612, IMG submission 119630) | Hoatzin crop microbial communities from Cojedes, Venezuel. Combined Assembly of Gp0051906, Gp0051904, Gp0051908
CACGCCGGGGGGGGGAGGGGCGGCCGCGTGGCGCTTTTGTTGCCGGCGGCAGCCGAAACCAAAACACCCGTGATCATAGAAGCCAAAGCCCTGGTGATGACACCAGCCACAAAGCCAGGTCTTGATCTACGTGATGTGTCGACTTCTGTCTGCACCTCTATCTCTGACTGGCAAGATGAAGGAGAAGATCACTGGACCCCTGTCCACTTCATTTGTGACACCAGGGCTCTTAAGTCCTGATTGATCTTGCCCAGGTAATGTTTCACCATGCCACTGATGCCCATATAGAAAGAAGTAGGGGATATTGTTCTGTGCACTTAACCAGTTGCGGCAGTCTCCCTGTGACATCCCGGATCTCAGCTCCTGGCCAAGCAACAAACTTCCCTTGACTGTCTATCAGGCCAGCAGACGGATGCCTCAGTGCCTCTCAGCAGAAAGTCAGCCACTACTAGCACTCTCTGTTTCATTTTGCATCTTTCATTTTGTGCAACTGGTGTGGTCTCTTCTGGCCTCTGCCTGAGTGACTCCACCAGAGCACACGTTGCACAGGTGGAGCTTGCCCTGTCCTCCACCCAGAAGCATGGGGTAGTTTGCAGTCCTTCACGTGGTCTGCAGGCTACCTGATAGCGAACTTTGGGTGGCCATTTCCACTTGTCCTGGGCTAAGTAGATGGCTCCCAGCTGCTGCAGAGCACGGCCCTCGGCTGGTCTCTACCACCATGCTTCCAAAGATCTCAAAGCACTGCCTAATAAGCCTTTCTAGTTCCCTGGAGACCTCAAGTTGCTGGGAAGGTTTGCACAGGCAACAGCTCGCTGAGGTGACCATCAGGGCTGCAGCCTAAGCCTGCAGGTGAGCAGAGCAGGCAGCAGCCCAACAACAGGCAGAGTGCGCTGCCCTTGTACAAACTGCCAAGCAAACTGCTGTGCCACTCCTCTCAGACCCTCTCCCTGTCTGCTCTACCTGTTCATGGCACACCTGGCCACTGGAACTCCCCAGGGGCCCAGTTATATGCAGCTTCCCAAGGCTTGAACTGGCCATGGGGACAGCCAGCTTCCAAAGACCTCACCAGCCTTGTACTCTTCTCAGCATGCAGCAACAACTGCTGTTGCTGCTGCTGCTGCTGCTAGCATGGAACTAAAGCATAAAACAAGAGATATTGTAAAGCCAGAAGTATTTGATTTAAACTGTTTTTGCAAGAGTTGCTTACAGAAAACAACAGCAACAAAATTAAATTAAAATATACTGGTTATTTTTAGCAACGGCAAGGCACACCAGAAATATCTCAAAGTGCAAAATTAATGTGATGTAAACATGTGATTAGGTTCTTTTTAAACTAATACAAACAACCACTAAAACAAATAGTATTAATACTTGTAAACAATTCAGAGATCCCATAGGATAAAAGCAACTATACAAATGTAAATTGTTATGCTCTTCACAATTCTGGCTAACATTAATACTGTGTAGAATGCTACTACTAAGGCTTTTTTAAGACAACTATAATACATTTAAAAAAAAAAAATTATCATACACACTTAGCCAATGTAGATTTTCAACAAAACAACTATTACCTATATTCTAAAATGTGTATTTTAGAATACATGATACATCTTTCAATAAAGGATACATAATACAAGTCTTGCAGTTAATCATAGTGCTCCCTACAGCCACAACATAAGAGCAACCCCACAGCTACTGTTGTGCCATGTAACAGAGAAAGCATAGTCAGTGCCATCCAGGGTTACTGAAGTGAAAGAGGCATGCATTTTAGCAACTCTCTTCTGTTGCCCATCTGGAAAACCAGTTCCCCAATCAGCCATTAATTTCTATACATCATTCCTCAAATAGAAGCATTTTGAAAAGATCGTGGTTCTGCTTTAGCTATTGGTACACCTGCATAAAGGCTTGACTCAGCCCAATCTTTTAGTCTTACTTCAGCTGACTTTAAAATGCACTTAAAGTGGAATAGCACGTGCTTTACTGACTTGACAAGTACAGATGCACCGGTACATGAACAAAGTTTCATTTGCTCTCAGTTACCATTGTGTAAAACCAACATTTCACCTCTTACTGTAGGTGCTCAAAGCATACGTTGGCTAGAAAGAGTCAGACCACACTGACTATATTACAGCTTGTTTCTAAACCTCTGCACTTCGTAAGGTTAAAAATTTTGCTAGTGAAATTGTGAAAGGAAGCTAAGCTTCACTGCAAAACAAACCCAACAAAAACTCCCAGGGTGTACAGCTGGGTTATAAGCCCATGGAGCTATGAGTTGCAATATAAATGCTGATGCAGTCTTAACCATAGCCATGTGAACAGAGAAAACTGTAATTGCTCCCATTATTAAAGACTTGAACTGGCTGCATGTTTCACAGAACTGATTTCGCAGTCTGGTTGTAACTTCTTTCTTAACTGCTGTTTCAAGGTGTCCCTGATTACAGAAGGAGATTCTTTGTGGGGTTTTTTTCTCTATCTAATACTCACGTATTTCCTATGGTACAGCTTGATAAATTGTCAGTGCTTGAAATTATTTCATTGTTAATATCACAGATTGCTACCTCTTCTATCTAAGAACACAATAGAGTAATTGCACTAATAAATTTCATTCCTCCTACACCTGAGCTTCAGGTTGCTTGGTCACTTCTAGCTCAGGCACATTTCATGTCCGCCTTTTACACCTGCTAAAGGATATGCGAGATTACATACAGCTCCTTTCCTCCCCAGCATCTGCTGCTTACAACACAAGCAGCTGAGTGGAGGAACAGTAGTCATTCTGAAACCACAATTTCTACATATATGCAGGTGGTTAGAAAGATGAGGAAAAGGGACAGAAATGGACAGAACTGAGAATGAACACAAGCACAGGTTCTGTGATATTCTTTTGAGCAATCTTATTGAGCCAGGTATAGGGCAAGCACAGATTATTCCTCATCTCTTTCTGCAGCAAAGAGAATATAGATTCTGTGTGTAAGAATTATAATCTACTTCCTGCTTTCCACCTCAGGAAACACAGCTATGTACAGCCAAGGTTTCTGGCAGAGTCAGAATTAGCTCTTTAATGTGTGGAAACACCAGTTCTTTCGATTTGTGAAATATCTGAGATGACACATCTAGGATGACCTTTTTCTCACATCAGTGAGCACTCAGTTAAGAGTGTCCTACAAGTGCCCACCAAGATGATGCTGAGTTATCCAGTTTGTTTAAGCAGTAATTTCTGTATTTTACTTTGGTACAAAATAGAAATGATGGGTTCTTCTTCTAAAGTATTACTGTTAAATCATTCTTAGGAGCATTTTAGTTGTAAAATATTTTCAGGTTATTTCTTATGCTACAGTCATATTTTGTCACTAGACATAGCTCCCAACATGTCATTGAAGAGTATTTTCTTTTCTTCTTTGTGATAGAGAGCTGATCCAACTCCCTTTACACTTAGTGGGCATCTGTCAGACTTAATTTGAGTTGATTTAAATCTGTAAACAGCAGTCCTGGTCACTGTTGTCCAGCACTTCATTGTACGCAAGAAAATAATTTTCATTTAGAGAAGAAACAGACAGATCCTGTGCAACACCATTGCAAACCTCTACATGTAATATGAAAAAAAAGTGTAACAGGTTTTGAAATTATATAATATCATCTGTGAAGTAAACTGAGGAATGATAATTTACATCAGCAAAGTATATGATACAAATAGTTCTTCAATAACTCTGTGCACCAGGGAATTATTCATACATTTACCACAAAATGCTAGAAATGTTGTCTGACAGTTCAGGTCACCTCCCCTAAACGTCTTCCCCAGAAGGCATCCCTGTGTTTATTTTGTGCTGTGAGAGCGAAGTATCTACCTGCCAGGCCTTTTTATCAATGGGTAAACTCTGTATGAGACAGAAGACTTGTGGAAATGATGAAATTGTTCTCAGCTGAAGAATTTCCAGTGGAGGTGGTGTCTCCATTAGAAATTTCGCCTGTGTAACTAGCAAAATAGCTTAAGAGAACTTGTTTTTCCTAGTCATCTTTCATGAAGCCCCTACAAGTCATCCAGGCTTGATAATAACATCTGAATTTAACTCAGATTACTAATGTGAGTTTGGCAGTGTAACAACTGCTACTATAGTACAGAGTTTGGAGAATCATACAGCAAACTTGAGCCTGATTGTAAAATACCGAGGTGCCATACCTTGGAAATGCAACACAAGAACACAAAATTGATTGGAAGACCTAGAAATCTTGGTAAAACTCTTTATATGACACGATTAGTATCACAGAAATTCTGGGGAAAAATTTTTCCATTTTTAGTGTTGATATTCCAGAAAAACAAATAAAGAAAGAAACGCTGTGTATATTTGTCATGTTTATGTCTAGAGTCTATTAAGTTGAGAGTATAATATTATTTTTCCTGGTAAAATAGAAAACAAGAAGGATGGAATAATGTCAGTAAACCATACAAACTTGTGTTGAAGACTTTGATGAAGTATTTCTTAGGCTATTCAAAAGCTAGAATGTGGTGGCAGCAGAGAATTTTAACGAAACACTTGCTGGAGAAATATTATGACAGGCTATAGACTGACAATCGTGCTCAGGAAATGTGCTGGGAATAAACTTTGTTTAGGAGTTTTGAAGAGGACCAGTTGATTTAGATTTAGTTCTGTCCAAAAGGGAGAATTGATTGAGATGCCAATTGTTCATTGTAGTATGGGGTGAAAGCAATCACAAAACGGTAAATTGAACCGTCCTAAGGGAAACAAGAGTGACGAAGAGTTAAAAATAATGTACTTTAAGAAGTCAAGCTTCAGTAGGGAACTCAGAAAACTCATATGCTACATCTTTTGGGAAAATATTCTGAGAGATAAAGGAATGCAGCAAATCTGTTACTGAAATAAATCATATTAATGCACAATAGCAAACTAGTTAATGCAAAAACAAGATGGAAAGTGTGGTTAGAGACCACTTTAACTACTTCAGGGTATCCTCAGTGACGTGCAAAGCAAAAAGAAATCATATAAAAGGGTCCTATGGCTATGGGTCATATAACTGAGTAAGATTAGAAAGGAAGAGCCCATATTGTAAGGATAAATCCAGAATGTCACAGAGCATATAAGTTTCAATTAGCAAGAGAAATAAAAGATAGAAAGGCCAGGTCCTAAAACTGCGTAAGAGGAAACCTAAAAGTAACACAGGTCCAAGACTAATCGGAAAAGAAGAGCTAATAACAGCTAAAGCTTTGACTTCTTTCTTTTTTGAAGTCTAAATAGAAACTAAATTGCAAAAGTTATGTTTAACAAGAAGGTGGTGATGCAGGTCTGATTCTGGAAAAAACAAGTCAAAGAATACTTTGGTGAGATAGTTGTATTTAAGTTATTAGTGCTTACTCAAAATCACCTTACAGTGTTTATTAAAACATTACTGGTACTTTTCAAAAATGTAGTGAGTAGCAAAAGCCTTAGAGGACTGGAAATTTGAAAAAAAAAATCACAAACCTACCTTCAAAAGTACAAAAAATGGGGAACAAGAGAGCCATAAACTAACCAGCTTTGGTGACAAAGTTCTAGATTATACAGTTAGCTAGTAGCTACAAGCAGATCATTAAAAAGGGGTTAAGAGAAATACTTAAATATTTAAATCCTAACAAGTTGTCAATAAAAGTAAATTAAACTAAACCAAAGAAGTCTGTATATGCGAAAGGCCAAGATGTGGTCACAATGCACCTTACCGTTGATCATAATGGGGCAGCTGAACAAAGCAGACAACTGGATACTAAACACTGTTTGACAGAACTTTTCTCTCGATGCTCTACAACAGGAAATACGATTGTTCAGCTCTGCTTAGCACTGGTGATCCTAGGTTACAACACCACATTTAGTTTTAAGCACCACACTTTAAAAAAGAGCAAAACTATAAGAGTATATAAAAGAACAGCATGTATGGCAAGCATTTTAGAGAGTGTGTGAAGCAAAAAATTGCCAAATTGTCTTTGCTAGCAGCAGGAAGTGTCAAGACATAGTCTTCTAATTGTAAAGGGTTGCTATGCAGAGGTAATGAAGACAGTAGGAAAGGACAAGCAGAAATCAGTTCCATTTTTAACAAAAAACCTATAGATATTAATGGGGTGTTTTTTATGTTATGAGGCAGTGGACCAGACTACTGTGAGATGTTATAAAACTGCTTCCACACTGGTTTTCAAGAGCAGTTTAGAAAAACATTTGTTAGGCTCCACTGTAAGATGATGACCTGGGTGACATTTTAAGGTCTCCTAATCTTACAGTTGTACAATTTTGCTTCCCTTTCATTTTGTGTTAGCATGAATGGAGTATGTTTTACATCTAGAATACAATAGACTGCATCAGGTGTGTTTATGCAATATATTTCATGCCATCACTAACATTTCATTAGAGGCTGTTTACTGCAGAGATACAATATTTAAAAAATAATCTTAAAAACATAAAAATGGAGAGTCTCTTCATTAAATAATAATTATAGAATTACACAGAAATAATTATGTCCAGATTTTAAAAATGCATTTCAGCTGTACCTTTTCTAGATATCAGCCATTTGTTGCTACATTTACTGTTTAGTTTGTGGTGCAATCAGATTCTTAAACATTTTACATGGTAATTCTATCAGCCTGATGATAAAGTCAGCATATTTTTGTACTGCATACTAAATTCTACTTTTGTCCTGGTTTTGTCTGGGGTACAGTTAATCTTCTTCCTAATAGCTGGTATAGTGCTGTGGTTTGGATATAGTATGAGAATAATTTTGACAACATACCAACATGTTTTTTAGTTGTTGTTAGGCAGTCAAGGACTTCAGCTTCTCCCCCTGGCCTGGGCTGCCAGGTATATGGGAAGATGGGAGGGGACACAGCTGGGACAGCTGACCCCAACTGACCAAAGGGATATCCCATAACATTCGACGTCATGCTCAGCATATAAAGTTGGGAGGAAGAAGAAGGAAAGGAGGGGACATTCGGAGTGATGTTGTTTGTCTTCCCAAGTAACGGATATGCATGCTGAAACGCTGCTTTCCTGGAGATGGCTGAGCACCTGTCTGCTAATGGGAAGTAGTGAATGAATTTCTTATTTTGTTTTGCTTGTATGTGTGGCTTTTGCTTTACCTATTCAACTGTCTTTATCTGAACCACGAGTTTTCTCACTTTTACCCTTCCGATTCTTTCCATTATCCCAGCAGGGGAGAGTGAGTGAGCAGCGGTATGGTGCTTATTTGCTGGCTGGAGTTAAACCATGACATATTTTAAAAGTTCTTTCAATTGTTTTAGGGGTTGTGTTTTGAGAGATTCAAATAGGTGACTGTAGGTGGTAGCTGACTCATTAACATTAGGGCCTGAATAAAGAATGTGCAATGACTTCTAAAATTCTGAACTACTGCAACACAGCCATGTGACATGTTTTCTTGTATTTACAAATCAATATCTTTGTAGTGCGAAACAAAATATGAAAATCAAATTCCAACATATTTCTGTCTTTAAATAAGTGTTTTTAAAGCCTGTGTAAGCCTAGGCTCAGATCCCAGACACAGACAGTTCATTATACTAACCTGAATTAAGAAATGCTATTTTTTTCCACTAGTATCATGGAATTCAATTGTTCAGCTGATTTTTGAACACATTTGGTATTATGAAATATATTCCTTATATCACAGGATTATCTTCCCAATTAAAAGGAAAAGAAAAAGGCTAGAGTATTTTTAGAAATCTGGTTAATTGATTAAACTGCAGGCTAGCTGCTACAGCCTTACTCGTCTTCCTCCAGTAAAGCTATCAACCTTTAATCGCAACTCATTTGTTTGAAGAGTTAATAGACAACTGGATTTACAATGCTTCTTTGCAACTGATTTCACGTGCTGACACTTTTTGACCACAATTTCATAATACCAAATGTGTTCAAAAATCAGCTGCACAATTGAATTCCATGATACTAGTGGAAAAAAATAGCATTTCTTAATTCACGTTAGTATAATGAACTGTTGAAGTGTACCTCTTTATAAACGTAGCCTGAAGAAAAATGGTAGGATTCCTCTTCAGAGACAAAAATCCGGAACAAAGTATCTACATATTTAACAGCACTCTAAGTACTCATTACAGTAAATAGAAATTTGAGGGGAAGAGAGAGGTGCAGTTGCCTGAAAATAGGTGTTGGTACTGTTTTATTTGCCATAAATTATGCTCCTGGCCTCCAGCTGCAGTTTTAGTATGGACTTGCCATAGGAACCTATGTAATAGGTCCCACTTTGTAGATGCCTTAGACATGCCAGGGCATATGAATAATGTTTAATATTTCTAGATAAACTTAGTGATATTATTACTTCTTAAATCTACATTTGTACCTGATAAATAAAGTGTTTGTCTAAAACCAGACTTTTCTTGTCCTTTAATAAGGTTTGATTCACCTACAATTTTTTTTTTAACACGCTGTTTGCCCTCATGTACAAAAAAATGAATCTGGTAACTTAACAGAAAGCTCTTTCCCCTTTTCAAATGTCTTCATTACTTGTGGTTTTTTATAAAAAAGGAATTATTAATACTTATCTTTGAATTAAAGAATATTGACCTTTAATGAGAAACCCTATCTACCATTGTTTAAAATTACATTATAAACATTTTACCTAAAAAAAATTGTAACAGGAAAAGTCATCAGAAAAGTCTATGTGATATTTTTAAAGTTCCCATAGAAACATTAAAGTGAATTGATCAGGTTTGTAGAAAGTTCTGTACCTGATTTATTTAAAAGTCTTGCAACTCAGAGGGGGAGTATTATTAGAGTATGTTTTACAGGACTCTTTAAGAATCATAGAAATTTGATTGACTTAGAAAATAGAATATGACAGGAGTGTTCACTACCTTACCTGGCAAAAATGAACTTGGCAGGAAGGGAGAACTGGATAGTTTAGGATCTCAAGTAAGAACAGCATTTCATTGAAAGATAACTATTTAAGTAACTTTTTAAGCAACTTTCTGTAGGCAGTATATGCTTTCAGGATTCACCTTTTAGATTTAAGACCTGATACTGAGGAAAAAATTTTCCTGTTTCTTCTGAAAGCTCCAAATTTATGGACATTGTTTGAAAGACATTGCTCAAATCCATTGTGAGTAACCTGAATGTGACCCTCTACTCCTTTTTGCATTTGAGTTTTACCTGAAAAAACTGCACTGCTGGTTCATTCAGTAATATGATTATCAACATGAACTAGTGGCAGGACAAGGGTAGCAACTCATGACATGATGTGTTATTCTGAGTTATTTGACTGGCACTAATGAAGAAACTAAGGTCCCTCAGTAAACTCAAGTTTGAATATACTGTACCAACTAGCTAGACATCAAATCAGTTTCTCTATTTTTAGACCTCTTTCTTTACCCTAAATATTGTTAGTTTATGTGTACAATGCTTATTTCTTAGGAGGGAGACTATCCCCTTTTGTCCATGTAAAGAATAGTCAGTATATGCAGTAATAAATAATAATTAAAAAAATATAAAAAAACCAAGAAACTGAGGAATGCCTTCTTATTTGGCATAATACTAATTTCAAAAGGATGGCTGACATAATTTTTCAGGTTGGATCAAAGCTGCTGGCAGCTCTTTCTTGTAGAGTGAGTTGTGGATACGTTGTGCTAAAGGTGGTAGATCCTGCTGTGCCACGTGCAAGATTCTGCATCTTATCCTTGTGTGGCTGCAAACCTTAAAACCCTATCCTCTAGCTGCTCTTCAGTAATCATGTGCTGGAAATTAATTATTTGCACATTTATGTTAACTGATGAGGAATTATCCATTGCTTCAGTAAATATGAATAAGAACAATAAACAATAGCAGTGCCTATTTGCGAAATTTTGTCGTGGAATTTTGTGAGGAGGAAAAGTAGTATTAATCATTCAACTCTATATAGGATTGCTGAAAAAATATTTACATTTCTATGCCCCTGTACACCTCAGTATCTCAAAAGATGGCAAATATATACGTGAAAAATATTAGAAAGAAAATATATTGAATTAGAATTTAATAATTACTTCACATGATGCCTTCTTTCTTTTTTCTCCTCCAAAACACCAGTTTCCTCATTTCAGTTTCTATGCAATACATTTCTAAATTTTAAATAATTTTTAAAAATTCATTTGTAAATTTGTAAAGAGTTGTAAAACTCTTGTGGGTCAGTTTGAGATAATTCACTTTTAGAAGAAAAGAAATGTCACTCTATTCCGTTGTATAATGAAATTATCGTGGCTGGGAATCCTCAAAGCAGTCCCGAGTGTGAAACAATTTCTCCCCCTTCAGGCCCACAGGCACAACTGAGCCGTTCCCCTCTCCCTCCTTCCATCAACTTGCTTTCCTTGAAAGCATACATAAGGGACTAAGCTGGAGATTATTCTGAAACTTCCCAAATGTTTTCTCTCAAGTTAATTTAGTAAAAAATTTTTTGCCATGTGGAACTAGTGGGAACTTCAGTCCTATGTAAATCTGAGAGGTAGGCAGATCCATTTAACTGCAAGCGCAGAAACTGGAAGTCTGAACTATAATTGCTAACACCGTGTAAGGTTCCTTAGAAGTAAGTGAACATGAAATCTTGACATATGTGGCACAAGTATGGTTCACAGACTTTCTGGAATTCATAAATTTTCTAGCAAATCAACTTACTCATTTACTTGCTTCACCTGAAATTAAAAAAACTTACTTTTGAAACATTAATCTGTCACAATCAAGGCAGATTCAAATCACAGATCTTGATTGCTGTCCTTAATACCTCTTTTCATTTGCTCCAGTTTATCTTTGTGTATCCTGTTCTGTGTGATTAAATACTCTTGATCACTCATGAGCTCGTGCTGAACCGTATCATCTCACACATAGCATCACAGGGTAAAACTGTTCCAGATCAACACTCACAGACAAAGCACTTGCCCCATGTTCTTCTTTTTCCATTACATCTGGACCTACGGAAGCAACATAGCTTCAAATCAAGACATAATTTTTATTTTTTTTTAACTAACACTAACAATTTTTAGAAACAAGCACAATGCCCATTCTGAAAATATTTCAGCACAATGGTTTTGTCAAAGGTCAGGAAGGGAGATTTAACCTTCTTCAGTAGGTGAAAAGTTATATTCTTATTCTTACTTGCCTTGCCTAAATTCTTTCTCAGTGAGAAAGGTCAAGCAGTAAGTTCACAGGAGAAGCCAGAGGATTTTGTGAAAAGTATACTTTGAATGAGATCTTGGTTCATCATTGTAGAGAAAAACATAGCTCCTGGGGTGTTTTTGTGTGTGTTTGATTTGGGGGTGGGGTTGGCTTGTTGGGTTTTTTTTTGTTTGTTTGTTTGGGGTTTGTTTGGTTTTTTTTAAAAAGGAGTACCTTTCTTTGAATATTTCTTATATATTTATTCATTTCATGTTATGTAAGCATTAATAGAAGTGGGGCATCAAATGGAAATGGACCAAGACCTGAAGTTTAGGGCAGCCTCTGTCCACTAAGCCTGGTCACCTGTGTTTGGCAACGCGGCTGTTGTCTTTCTGCCAAGCAGCAGGACAGCTTTCTCAAGAGGGGTGGAAAGGGCGAGCACTCCTTCTTCTCTGGAAGAGGCTTCTCCACCACTCATGATGTCAACTCAGATGTGACAACTCTGGCTTCACAAGGAGTTGAGGAAACCCTTATCTCCTAGGGTGTCACTTGCAAATAACCAGGTGAGCTTTGAAGAGTAGCTCTTATTCTGTCTTCCTGTGGTCTTGCATAGGTCTGGTTTTGCCACTCCACTTAGGATTGCACTGCCTCGGGGGCAATTTGGCTAGAAAAGTGCCTGAGTTCTGGATTGCCACACAGGATAAATGGATCTTAGGATCCTATCTTTCCAGAACAGAATGCTTTTGCTATATGTTCAGCACTTCACACTATTGGAGTAGGGATGTTGGAACTCTGTTGGGTTTAGGCACTGCTGGAGAATGGGCTGTGTAGATCACACTCTCAGACATACGTTTTAATACTGCTAAGGCTCAGGGTTTGAGTTGTCTGCATCATAACCTTAATAATGCTGTGCCTCCAATTCCTAGCAGTAAAGTAGGCATAGATATAATACTTTGCTACCTTATTTAATTAGACTGTAAACACCTCAGGAGAGGGACTTTCTCATACTCCAAATTTGTACACAGACATTGACATTTTAGAAGTGAAGAGAAGAAGGTCCAACAAATATTGTCTGGTTTTGGTACCTTATTGGTTTCATCTGTTTCCCATGCTACAACTGAAAATATGGTGACTACTAGTACAATTTCTTTTTCCAGGAAATCAGTTGCTGTTCAAATGTTTATGCCAGCTTGTCTCATATGATGCTCCCAGGACTCTGGCCTGTTTTCCCAATTTTTTGTACAGAGTGCATTTTCCTTAAATGATTACATTTTTTTGACTTCATTAAATTAGAAGTTTCTCCTGGATAACTACTTTTCTTCATAGAGTGAAAGAAAAACTTCTAGCTACACTTAGTAAAAGTAATACCAATTCATTTTACTGTTGCACAGTTGTTTTCACTAGAGCAGGAAAGAAAAGAATATCCTGGCACATTTGTTTCCATTTTAGGATCTTAAGTGCTTAAGTGTGATAGTCAATATTTCCTCAATGAATCACCTTTCTTTACCATAGATCTTTTTATAGCTTGCCTTAGACACCATTGCAACAGTAATTTTTAATAATTTCATTTTATAACACCACCAGCTTAAAATGAGACACCTGCTCTCCGTGTTGTTCATTCCATTCCTCTTCATTAGCTTTTTCCTGCACATCTTTCCTATACTATTAAAAAACCCATTTTCTTTATCAAGGTTTTTCAGAGTTTTTAAATACAACTCGGATATTACCCTGTTATAGTGTCTGTAGTAGATATACATTTTCCTTACAGAAGGCAATGTCTTTAAAACCCTTTTAATTTTCGCTTTGTGGCACATTCTGATTTTGTAAATAGTGCAACTATTATATTGAAAACTATTTTTCATAATTTGTTCTCTGCTCTAAAATATATTTTTAATATATTTATAAACTCACCCTTTTTCTCAGACTTCTAGTTCCTCTTTCACTACATTAGGATTAATATCTTCATTTTTATTTTCTGGTGAATATTGAGCAGGGAAACACGTTTTCTTTTTAAGATGAAACCTAATTAACTCATCGTGTGTTACCCTTGTAGTGGAGTGATAATATAATATTAACAGGCTTTTTCGTTTTCTTTGCGGTAATTTGATTTTCATCCAGACATATTTCCTCATTGTTATAAATAAAAAATTATTTTTCAGTGGCCTCCTAATGCTCCTCACTGTTGTTTGGTGCCAATAAATACATGGCTATAGATTAGAATACTGATAACTTGATCAAATATTAGAAATATGAGGATAATGTAATTTAGACTTAGATTTCCAAAGCGACCTATAAAATTTTCTATATCTCTAAGGCAGATCTGAGAATTTAAACCTTAGTTTATACTTGTCCTGTTCCCTATTTAAATTTAGAAAATTTATTTTTCAAACCTTTCAAAACTATTTTTATGTCAAACATCTGGGTCAAAAATCGTGGTTCCAGTCATTTAAATTGAAACCTCACAATCAACCCTTTCAAATTTAGTTTTTGTTCACTTCACTTTAAAGGAAATAGAAAAGATGAAAATATATGTGTCATTCCCTGTGAATAAAACTGACCATAAAAACATTGGTGCAAAGCCACAGGTATGTTTAAACTGTAAAGTAATGTCACTGTGGTTGACTTGAAGGGTTATAATAATAAATTCAGACTACAGCCCATGATGGGAAGTAGAAACTGATAAACATTTTGTAAATGCCTTTTCTGACTGGAGTCCCACGGATCACATAATTCATATCACAGACTGAAACTAACTTGCATTTCTGCAGAAGAATTAGCTAGCTATGTTCCAAGAATGTGTATATTTGGATCTCATCCAACTTACAATCAGCTGGTATTTTAATTACAATTAAAATATTTAGTTTCTGTAATCTGGGAGTTGAACCAAAAAACATGGTTTTGGTTTACTATTTTTTCAGTCTCCTATTCAAAGAAATATCTTTCCAGCTTAGTCAAACTTCATTCTGCTGATACGGGGCAGTATGAATGACATAAAATATTATGTCTCAGTGGAATCTTATATGAACAGAGGAAACAATACATCTTGTTGATATATTAGCAGAAAGATCAAAATTAAATCTATAAAAATGCTTATGTGTAGACCCTGGCCACTTGTGATTTAAAAGCTCCCTTTTGGTTCTCCTGGTCTCAGAGATACTCTGTGGCCTGCTAAGGATACTTGTCTTTAAAGAAAAAAAAAAGATGACAGAATGATTAAATAAAAAGATTGACAAAAAAGAAGTTCTGTTTGAGTCAAAGAAGGGAACAATGTGCATGCAACTGGGGTAGAAAAATAATGAAATGGTAGCTGAAGGATGGCTATTTACAAATAAGTGGACACTGCTAGAAGAGGAATGTTCTATACATTGTAAGCATATTAGAATCAAAGTAATGCTATCTGTGCACTAAAATACATTTGCTTCAGTATCAATATATTTCTTTTAGAAAGATCAATAGTTTAGACATTGATCTAAGTTTCCAAATACAAAAACATTTTACATATCTGTGCTAAAAATGTTACTTTAAACAGCATGCTTTTGGCTAAAAAGAAACACCGTTTGCGTTATGAACCCATCACCAGAGAAACTGGTTATAAGAATCCAAAAACAACATGGACTAAATACTGACATTTTCTTATCCAGTTGTAGTTTCCAAACTAGTGGAAATAAAAAGAAGTAAGAAAAAAAGCCCAACCACCTCTCACAAAGTTATTGTAAATGTAAAATATAATATGCATTGTAATGTGGTTGTAAATACAAAGCTTTAAAAATACCATCATGAAAGCTTTTAGAAACATGGTTAAAGATATTGAAATTAATGTGATTCTTCTTTCACAGTCCTATAGCTTGCAAATCATCACTCCATCATTCTCACAGTGTAATTTTCGCTTGCCAAGCCCCAGCTCTGAGTCTCCTGAAGTTTTTTCTGTTTCAGTCACTGTGAATTGTTATTACTGTGACTTCCTCAGCCTTTCTTTTGCATGTACCAATAATATTTGACTTCAGAATGGATCACTACATGTACAAGCATATTGGTAAGACACTTCCTCCCTGCCTTTCCCATTCTCTTCATCTGCTCCATATCTTCAGCATTATGTCTCCATATACACTTTTTGATCTCGTTGCTGCCTGTAATTGAATGGTCTCTTCTTGTTGCTGATTTAATAGTCACTTTGTTCACAGTTTACAAATGGGGAAAGTAGATACTGAATTCTTACAAATGCTGTGCTATCCATCTGAAATAGTCTACTGCAGGCTTTCATCTTACTACGTTCCCCTCAGCCTTCAAAACATGGCTCATTGTCTGCTTTGTATCTCATATCTAACCAGTAAAATAAATGCTGCTGATGACTGGAACAAAAAACTTCTTCTTCTCCCTATGATCTATATGTGACTACTTGTTGTGTTGCTCTGTGTTTTACCCATATGCATCACAGAAGAACTGTGGACTTACTGCCATCATTCAGCAAAACAATTGTGCATCTAACATGTAGGCTATCACCTCTGCTTGTACATTAGCTCCTACAATGAAAGATGCGGTGATCCGCGGCAAGGTCATGTCCTCTGCAACGTCTGCAAGTCTCAGTACCGCATAGCTCTGCCAAAGCCCACCAGTGTCATCCTGAGAATTATGACTGCTAAGCCAAGCAGTGATGCCAACAGTCAAATTGTTCTGTCTCAGCGTGTTTAAAACCTATGTACTGGTTAAAGAGTGCACTGCCCTACCATTTCCTCTTTGTTGTATCGTATGGACAGAGAAAAAAAATCCCACTGATTAATCCTTACTCTAACACTTGAAGTTCTCAAAAAGGAAGGGAGAATAGATCCTGTGCTTTTTTTTATTATTATTATGATTATTATGTAGGTGTTTAGCAGTAATATCAGCTTGCTGCTGTTGAAAAATTCTACAGAGCCAAGAGAATAAAAGATAGTGCTTCATCTAGATGCACAGCAAAGCAAAATTAAAGATCAAATACATTGCCTGAGAGCCAGGCTTTCTTTTTCATGGTTTGAGAGGTTCTATGTTTCTTAAATTTCCCATGTTAGTCACAAACACTTAAGATGACTCTTTGGGCCCAATTTATTCCTGTGGATGCCACATGAGAAATATTAGTGCTCAGAGGAAAAACTTGGTTGCACTGGAGTTGCTTCATAGCCTTGCAATCACCACAAAAATATGTGCACATTTGAAAGTATTACTTTGGAAAACCTTGTCCTATTCTTCCAAACAATCATAAATGCTTTCCTCCTATATTTTTCTACATTTTTCTCAATGAGTGCCTAGACTTGCAGTATGCTGGAACTCAGTGCAAAATGATACCTGTGAACTCCGCTGTCTTTTGAACCTTGAGGGATTTCTTATTCTATGCTTTTAGATTATTCCTAGATTTCAGTAACATACATGAATGAATTTGCTATCATATATTTCTTAAGAATACAGTAAAAGTGGAGCTAGAAAAATAATGTTGCTAAAATTTAGAATGCTGAAAAATAAGTACTGAGATAAAATATAGTGGGCAGTACGTTCAGGTTTCTCTTCCATCTTTCTGCCCTTCACCACATCAGTTCTCTCGCCTTTTATTTTTGCTGAAGGATGTGACTTATTACAAGAATGCATAATTTCAGATTTAATGAAAACCTAAATTACTATTCCTGCTTACTTGACTGTGTAGGCTACTGGTATCCTGCGCTGCACTATGTGGTAGGAGGTGATCTTTCTCCCTTGCTCAGCATGGACACAGGGGCAGGGAGCCACAGCAGCCTCCCCTCTGCTGGGCTTCCAGATTCAGCCCAATTCCCCTGACAAGTTTCAGATGCTATTTCCTGACCAATTTCTTGTGGTTTGGTTATTTTGGTCACTACTTCGAACA
>Ga0181612_138909_pt1 | contig 16985 bp, 13 predicted proteins | sample HoacroProtozoa21_FD_119630 | JGI IMG/M metagenome (GOLD analysis project Ga0181612, IMG submission 119630) | Hoatzin crop microbial communities from Cojedes, Venezuel. Combined Assembly of Gp0051906, Gp0051904, Gp0051908
CCTCTTTTAGTTTAAAACGCTGTAGCGCAGTGTAGTCACAACAACGGAAAGGAAAGATGCTTCGATGTGTGTGTGTGGGCACAGCAGGGCGGGACTCGGTGTTGCAAATCATCTAACCCTCAGAAAAAAAGTGGCAAATTTCAAATGTGCATGTAATCCTAGAGGAGCCTGAAAATAAAAACTTAGGAAACTACCTTTTTATCATAAAATGCTCATTCACTAAAACTGTAACTTTTTGGAGCCATCTATCAGTTTTAACACAGCCTTTTTTGGTGAAGTTATCTCACGTCAAATGTGTGTTTTCCTGATTGAAACTGGAAAGTGAGACTCTTCCCGAACAAACAAATAGCTAAGGCATTCATCAGGGGTGTGGAAAATCCCAGTTCAGATCTCTGCTCTGAATTTGGTATAACTGGAATTCAAAACGGTGTGTATGAATGTGATGTGTGCCTGAGGCATGAGGCTGCTGAGTGTCGCTGTTTTACTAGTTAAAAAAAACCAGCTCGGAGTTAACCTACTTTACTGTATTATCAGAGATTTCCTGAAATCTGCCCAGCTCTACATGTACGTAGCAGCTGTTGTCGGTATAAATTAAAGCACTGTAGACCCATAAAATATTGTGCCATGTTTACACGGGTACAAATGATCACACATGATGTGAAGTAGCAGAAAAGTTGCCTCTGGAAGTGGACACACTTGCTTCAGATGTGCACTGCGTATAGTCAGATTTAAGAAACCAGAGAGGTGATTTAATGTCGCTGAGATGATACATTACCATTTAAAAAATAACTAAAATTTAGATGCTCATTATTTGCCAGTGTATCCAAATGGTTCAAGGTATATATCAACAATCTTGTATTGTCTGAATATGTGCTCAACATACGTCCTGCAATCAAAAATCTGTTGTCAGGTAATTCGTAGACAATACTGGCTTGAAACTTTTATATCTAAGATGTATTAATGCTCTTCCTCATCTCAAAATAGAAAGCCTGTAAGCCAAGACTTGTCAGTGGGCCATGTCTTGTGCTGTGCCCAGACATGCTGTGATTTTCTTTATGTCTATGAAGTAGATGACGAATGTGCTTTTGTCTTCATGATGAATGCACTGCCTTGTGCTTAATGAGGAAGCTTCAGGTGAAGTGCCTGGAATTTCTGTCTGTAAGGTGAACCCTTATCTATAGAGACTGATCAGAGTGAAAATGGGTGTTCCAGGATACTCTGGTTTCTAGGGCAGCTTGTTATGTAGAAACAGAGTGAGATGAGGAAGATCAAAGCAGAAGACCTCATTTTTCTTCATTTTATTCTTTTTTTCCTTTTTCTCCCTTTGTGCTAGAGAAGGATTTATTTTCTGGGGAACCATCCATAAATCTTATTTTTCTAATTTTTGGGGCCATATTTTCAGGCTTCTCCATAGCATAAATTAGCCAATCCACCTTCTCTATGGAAAAATGAATAAAAAGAAATGTTAGTTGATTTCAGTTTATCAATTTTGTTCAGAACTGCAAGTGGAAGAAAACTGAGGAATATCAAACTGTCTGTTTTCATTGTATGTTTGAACTGTTAGGGCAGATCCTTTAGTAATGAAGAAGTCAAACTTCCCCTGCACTTAAAATACCATCTTCTCGAGATTAGATTTCAATTAGTTTAAAGCAGTATAAACATATCAAGTCTCTATACAAACTCACTTTCAACATATGGCTAGTAAAGGACATGATGAAAACAGTGATGTGAGATTTTTGAAAACCTCTGGCTAAGTACTTTGGATACAAATGAAGATATAGTGAGAAGTAGGGGCAACTTAGGAAACCGCTTGGGGTTAATATTCCAACAGAGAACATGAAAGATTAGTCTGAAATTAAAGGTGCTTTCATATCTCTAATATAATTGAGGCAAGAAAAAGAGTTGGTGAACATGTCACTCACTTTTTAGACATGTCACAGCTATCCACGTGCTTGCCACATCACCCTGTTCAATTTTTAGAGTTTTTAATATGAATATCAATCCTTCTTTTCATAAATGTAACCTATAAAAGCCAGGAATCCCTTAGGAGTTTTCTCAGACTTTATTTAATGCCCCACAAGAAAGGATGTAAAAGAGACCGTTCTTTTGTAAAGTGATCCTATAATTCTGTTCAATATCCATCATTTTCAAGGCCAAGTAATCATATTTAATGGATCCTAAATTACTTTCTGTCAGGCAAGGATTCCCTCGACAATATTAACCAGTACAGAGGACTGACACTTGGAGGGCTGAAACTAAGAGGTTTTTTTATTGCAAGCAGCTTACAAGTACTTAGAGAGGGGTGGCACTCGCTAGCCCTGCAGTAGGGAAGGGTCAGTGTTTCCTTTTTGACCTGTGCTTTCAATGGGTTTTAGCTTGGCTATAAATACTCAAATTGGTTTCTGCCAAAAAGCAATGCCTAAGGTGACCTGCAAAGGGTTTTTATCCTTTGCTGTGTTTGTCTTCTAGTTTTTCTCTCATTTGTTTTGAGGGACTTTGTGCTTTAGGCCAGGGTTTCTTATGGCATATAAAGATGTTGTCAGGGAGCAGGATGCTCTGTCAGCGAAGATGAGCCGGGAGCCAAGGGTGACCCGAAGCCGGTGTGGGACTGGGATGGCACTAGCAAAGGTCCAGACCCACAGTACCCAGCAAAGAAGAGCAGAGCAAGCCTGGCGGTGGTAATGAGGGTCAGCCAACAGTCCGGGGGGTGCCAGACAAATCTGTAGTGGGTTTGATAACACGTACATCATTTTCTGTGGTGACAAATGGAAAATCATTCATTTGCTATATCTATTGCATAATTTACTCCAGCAGTAATGAGGAAGGAATCTGCTCAGCATTGTTGGAATTAAGGAGCAATAATGGGATACACTGAAAACTTAGTGTTGCCAATCTGTTTCTTAATATGATATACTCTAAGGATCTGGGTAACATTTCTCAGTTTGTTTGCTAAAGACTTCTCTTCCACTACAGGTGAGTCATTTAGCGGCTGATCTTGCTCCCGTATGTAACTGGTTACAAGGGTGGGGTAAATGTGATTCAGTCTGATGGGAAATGCCATTCGTCCGCCCCATATAAATGGTTTCGTGGTCTAACACAGAGGAAAATACAACTTTTAGACTCCCTCTGTGCTTCAGTTTATTTCTATAAAGTGGAGGGAGCAAATCTTTCCTTGATTAAAATACACTTTAAAATAACATTTGTTATTACTTGTGAAGTACTGAGAGACCACGATACTTAGTGTCAAATAATGCCTATGAACAAACATTCCTTTTGCTGATTCTCCCAGAGTCACATTCCCCAGATGTATCTGCGGGTGGGAGTACCAAGTCTCAAGTCAAGGGATTTCCAATACTTCTGCATTAAAAGCTTTGTCTGTATCATTTCCGTAACAAACTGAACAGACAATAAAGATCCTTCCCCTCTGCCAAATATCAGTCACGTTTTAGCAGAAGTTTCACCTTCCGTTTTTTTATTCTATAGTTTCTAATAATTTTTGCTCTTTTGTACTCACAATCAAGCTTCCACCCTTGTTTCTGACAACGACAACAGATGCTACAGGATGTTTCAGAATAGTACAGACAGTCCTAGGAATCTAAACACCATGCGATCAAGGACTTTGAATGGAAAAAGTTTTTCCCATCATGCCAAACCACTGTATTTATGTGAAGAAAATATTGTTCCCTGAAACAATGTTATTTCACATTTTTCTTTTTTTTGATACCAAAAGAGAGGTTTCCCAATATTCATCTACAGCTGAGAGTTTGAAACAGTGATATGAACATTATGCAGAAATCTATGAATTGGGGCATAATGAAGAAAATAAGCTTTCAAAATGTCACATGGAGCACAATGAACAGAATTTGAGTATCTGGAAATTTATCAAATAATTTTCAAGTATTCAAGTAGAAACAAGTACTTCTGTTGATTGCTTCTGTTGATTGAATTACATGAAAGACAAAGCAATTAACGTCTTCAAAGACATTTTTATTAGGACATAGGAGCAGGAGAAGATAGTAGGATCAGTTGTGAAGGCAGCTGAAGGAGGGATTATGAACTCAGTGGTCATAGGAGAGAAAAAGGGGGATGAACTGAAGTTTAGCCACACCAACATATCCCACAAACAACCTAGGTTTCCTTAGCTAGAGTCAGGACAAACCAGACAGTGGGCAACCATTGACACAAGAGAAATAGCTCAAAAATTTTCTATGAAATAGAGTTTCTTAATACATGTTCTTTCCGTGAAGATTTACATGAAGTCTTCTGGAGGTGATGATTTAGTGTATAGGCCTTGTATAGGTGGGGAAGACAGTCACATCTGTCTTTTTCTGGTTTGGAGTGGCCAGGGAATGACACTCTGTGCTGAATGCAAAAGGCAAAAAGTGTGTGTCTGACTTGCATACTTTAGGCCAGTACCCTAACCAGCAGGAAATGGGCTTCCTTATGGGAATTTCAGCGCCATTTACATTTTTAGAAGTCTTTTACTCATTCCAAATGGAAAGGAGAACAAATGTAAAAAATTGCTGCAGAAAGAGGAATAATTGTTATCTATTTAGCTATACCTTCTTCAGCCCTGCGTTGACCACTTTTGGCACTTTAAAGCACAATCCATTTCATACACATTTTCCAGGAGAAAATCAATACGAAACTCTAATCTGAGCTATAAGTAGTTGCTACACTGAGCAAAAAAAGTTTGATACACTGAACTGCTCAACCAAATAAATAATTTAGGTAAGTGAGTCAATGGCGCTGAAAAGTAAGTCTTCATTAATGGACATCACTGAGAGAGCAAAGAAAGCAAAATGAATCATCAGTCCATTGCCTTTAATAATATGATTAAAGAAAGAAAGTACTGAATTATTAAGAACAGTGGGGATGGAAAAGAAAAAGAGCAAAAACTATAAAGGGTACCAGTTTGCAAAAATGATGATGAACTGGATACTTTTGCTATTCTAAAGGGGTTTGTTTTTCTTTTAATTTTTTAACTCTGAGAGCTGACAATTATTTAGGCCTTGATTCTCCACCTAGCAAAATCACAGACGTCTTTTTCCCCTCAGTTTCATATAAATCAATGATTTATGTGATTTACATATAAAAGTGGATTAGTGACTGAATCTGGGGGAGACCCCTGCAGTAGTATTAAAATCAAGTCCTGTGCCTTCTGAGGTTAATAGCGAAACTCAGACAGATCCTAATGAGGACAGAAACGACCTCCATGATTTTGAAGCTAGGACAGGAGAGTAACTTACATAGATTTTATTTTGCTGAGAAATAAATAAATAGGGAATACACAAAATTTAATTCCATGAAAGAAGAATATTTGAGGATGATAGTAGTATGCTTTGAATCCACCTTCCAAATAGTTACACAAAGCCAATTCCTTTAGATACCTTGCATGTCTCATTTTACTCAACTATTCAGCTGTGTATATGCAAGCTTATAATGTACACCTAAATGGGATGCACAGTTCAAAGATTTCTTGTATGCTGGACTGGCTTTTCTCGTGCAATGATCTGATTCAGCTCTGTGGATATAGAATCCCTAAGTAATTATACATTTGGATTTAGCTTTAGATTCACAACTCTTCAAAAGAATATTGTGAAAAGCTGAGTTAAGTCCTTGTCCAGGACATCTGTGCATAAAGATTTGCTGAGATTCACTTGGTTATCCAAGTATGTGCTTTTTATATGCCATTAAAGCATGATGAAAGGGTATGCTGGGGATTCTATATTTTAATTTGATTTGATCAGTTATTAACTTTTATTTCTTCTGAATTGGACATTCTAATAGCAGGGGTAACCTCATTTGGTGTATCACAGAGACGTCTGTTAATATTATTACTAAATTCCATAATAAAAAAGACATGGATTTGTGTCTTTTTATTTATTCTCATAAATTTACTTTGCTAAATTTACTTCATGCTAGCCTTTTCTGCCTAACCATGTAGCTGTAATACTAACCTTTGTCCTTACACCTCTCCCAGCTGCTTTATGTTTTGGGGTTTTTTAAATTTCTTTCTGCTACCTTGTATCTAATTGTCACCTTTTCTAGGAAGAACAGCGAGTATTCTGCATGGTTTTGATACTATATAAAAAAAACCCCAAAACTGCCCTCTGATCCCACTCATAAAATCTCTGTACCCCCTTCCCTATATTGAAAGCATGTATTATAAATTGTCTGAAGAAGCTGCAGAAGCTGACTGCAGACAGAAGTGAAGAATATGGTCCCCAAGAGAAGTGCTCAATGTGTGACCAGCATATCAGCATCCCTTACCGCCTGATATGTACGTACCTGGGAGAGGAACAATTTGATCATTTGAGCAGGTTGCCAGGACAATCCGTCCGAGTTTTGATCCTTATTTAAAAGAATGAGGAAATAGAAATACATTTGTCAGTAACTGAATTGCCCTTACAAATTTCACCTGACCTGCAGGCTATCAGCAAGGCACTCCAGCTCTGCATTGTTGCTGAAGACTACAAATGGATATTGGAATACGTTGCTTAATGCACTGCAGACAGAAGTTTGTGTACTGTAGTGGTGACTGTGGTATCGAAGTCTCTATAGGGCACAGTATTCTGCAGTGTAAATCATACATCCCAGAATGAGCAGCAGTGGAGGAGGTGGATAGGTATCTACTGCTTACTATTGTTAAGAAACAATGGCCCACCAGATGAAGCTGATGAGAGTGTGGTAAGAACAAACAAGGATGTGGTTTGCTTTTTTCAGAAGTGGCTTATGTGAGAAGGACAGCGGATAACAAATACTATTTCGGTAGTTAAAAATGTGGAGATCCTGTCACTGACTGGGACCCAGCAGATTTTAGTTCCAGGCTCATCAGTAGGATGTATCCCACAGCAGTTTCTTCTTCTCCTTCCTCTCCTCCAACTGCAGCTGGTTACCATGCATTCCATCATGTTCCTGACTGTATGAAATCGGCATGTTGGCCAGGAAGGCCTAGGTTTTAAACCACAGACTGAATACATCTGCTTATACCTGGACTTTGTGAAACTTCAGTGAAATAATAGTAAATAATTATCTCTGTCTACTTCAAAGACACAGTAAGCATTCAGTGTCAATAGTAGTTGTCAGCCTATTACATTTTTGCACCTATTAAAGGGAACAATATCTTGACAGACAGTGATATGATTACACTTACCAACAAACACAAAGGCAAAAAGAACTGCTAATTAAGACTGACATAAAAACCCCAATAAATTGCCCTATTCGGAGATGTCCAAAGCAGGTAAAGCCACAAGTGACAAGTGTTGGTTTCACCCAGCTGAGGTGAGGAAGAGTAAAAAGTGGAGAAACAGAAAGCCAAGATAAACGGGATCTTTAGGTACTCAATTGTTTGTGTTGCGTCATCTCTGCCTTTCTCTTTTTGACAAAGAGACTTTACAAGCAATGTGTAGTTGGACATAACATAATCTTCTAATTAAATATATTACAATGAAAGATGATTTAATTTTTGCACTTTGGGGGCATCTCACTGCATCTAATAAAAACATGACCTCTGTGATGATGTTACAGACACTTTCTGTTTTTCTTCTGGCACATCCCTCAGTTACAGGAATAATCGTTTTTCTAGAAGTGTGGCTCAACTAAAATACATCAAGACTTCTGCTTGCGTGTATAGCAGTCACTGAATCAGTGTTTTAGGAGAAGTACTAAAGCCCTTCTAGTGATTCTGAAAATAGACCATGATTTGAACTTGCCCTAATATTTCATTGTGGACTCCAGAGAATGATGACGACCAGTCAGTAGTTTTTCCAGCAGTGGAGACTGCTGCTGACCAGCATCCCAAACTGAAGGTAGTAAAGTCACCCAAAATTGTCAATATCTTCAGGATATTATGTGAAGAAATAATCTTGGCCTCTGTAGTTAGGGGATGTATTTAGAAAGTCCAGAAAAGTGCCTATGGGCAACTGTGTGTCTGGGGATAAAAGCTTTGCAGTGCTGGATCTTCTTTTGAAATCTTTAGTTATCCTCTGGGCTCGAAGACCAAGAGAAAATTATCTGAATTTATGAATAAACAGCAGACCCAGTTTTTGGAATTAATATCTCTTACGGGTAATCTCATTTATACACACCAGGCACTACATTATATGAGAGGTAATTCAGAAGGGGGGATATTAGAGGGGCTGCAGCAGCCTCAGTTTCTGTAACTTCTGCAGCCTCAGAGCCAGCTCATCCCAAATTAAAACTGTCTGGTTGTCAACTTTATCATTTCACCCAAAGGAAAGCTGACAGCTTCTAGATAATCTGCTCTCTATGTCCTGCTTTAGAGAGAACCCTTCCCCTGGAGCCTAATGCGTGGGTTTTGGCAATCGCAGGTGAATGAAGACTTGGACAGACAGCAGTCTCCATTAGCTCTTCTCGCCGAGTATTTCACTAAGTTCTAACAGCCTGGGTTTCCCACAGCTGATGCTTGATGATAATGTTTCTTCTATTCTGTTTGGTTTAAAAAAACAACAACCTTTGCATAACTTTACTGGAATTTCTTGATCCAGTGGGATATCTATAGTAGCGTTTTTTCCTTTCAGTTTGTCTACAGCGATAAAAATGAGCCTCTGTGTCATATGGATCCAGCTTTGTTCTTTTAATCAGATGCCCATCAAATGCAGGCAAGGCATAAAAAATATTCATGACAAAAAGGCAATAATCTAAGGCTTTGAATTACTTTAGCAATTCCGAATGCTCTCTGGAAAACAGCGATGCAACGGGAATCATAATTGAGGCCAGATTCGTCACATCTGTATTACTGACACAGGAAAAATGTGCTAGAAAATAGCTTCCAAGGATAGGAGTGTGAATGTGTGCCTCTGTGTGTGCATGTGCTGAGGGTGGGGAAATGTTAATCTGTTGTAAAAAGCCTTCTGATTCCTTTAAGGAAAAGCTGATGTATAGCAAACCACATGCAAACCCAGGCAAAAAAGTGGAAAATAGACATTAGATTATTCTTGGACAAATTCCTATAAAGTCGTTAGTCTTGCAATGCAGGACTTAGTTTCCACACTATATTTTCCTAAATCAAGATCATAAAAATCAGTAGTATTTTCTGATGTGAATAAACTTTTACTAAGGAAGACAAAGGCTATCAACTGTGAGACTAGTGACTGTGCCACCTGCGACCCTTCCTTTGCAGACTAGATATTAATGCTGTGCTTTAAATATATGAGGCTGCTTAAATCACATTGAGCCCTCCTCAGGGCAATGTTAAACAAACAGAGAACCTGGTAACATAACATTTATCAGCACACACACTGGCAGAAACAGTCTCAGAGATTCTGAATAAATCACAAAGCTGTTTCCATCTCCTCATTTTTATTTTTTTCAGAAGACAACATATATGGACAGATGACTGCCTTAAGTGATCGGTGGTAAAAATTTTATAAATGTCAGATTAATAACAGGACTTACATGTTCCAGTAAAACTCTACGATGAGATCAATTTGGCACTCATTATTTATAAATATTTTACAGTATTTATATTTAGTCACTGTGTAAGACAATAGTAGCTAAGCTGTGCCTGTTCCAGACAAAGCTGAAAGAGTTTGGAGGTATTCCATCATCCGATATTATAGTAATTTCCATCATTTGAATCTGTCTCAAATGGAATAAAACTGTCCAGTCATGCTGTGCAACAATATTTTCTCGAATGTGTACCAACTCTTGTGGAGATCTGATAATTTATATTCTACATATTAAAGTGCTTTTCAGAGGGAGGAAGTTGGAATGGGCTGGAGGGGAAGGAAAAGAATCTTGTCCAAATATTGCACAATTCACTCAAACTCTAGTTAAGAGCCGAGCCCCCGTCAGCTTTCGTGACTATATTTCAAGCCCTTGTTTCAAAACACGTGCTGTTCCAGTCCCTGCAGAAGGCCTTACTGGTTGGTACCTCTTACCCCACCTTTGATCAAGTCGCACGCGGTCGCTGCAGGTTGTCAGGCAGCCTTCATTTCCTCTGAGAACCCGAGCAGATCGGGCTTGGCGGGGCTGCTGCTGCGCAGAAATCACAAGTTTTGGGTCAGGAGGGGGGGAGTTTGCACAGTATGGTATACTAATTTAAAACCCTCCCCCAAAAGAACTTTGCTCTTTGTAAGACAACTTCAGTTATAAGCCTCCACTTCTGCCTCTGGGAATAAAGGCTATATGATTTCTTAAAAAATACTGTTAAGGCTCGATGTAAGAAAAACCAGTACGTAACCGACTCAAAGTATTTTTTGAACCTCCTTTAAGTCTTGCTAGCAAGGCAGTCCAAACCTTCTTAATGATTCATGTGTTGCTCAAAACTTGAAGGAAGTCAACAGTCTTGGCAATCCACAGCAGTGTCCTAGAAATGCTGGAAGCTCTAAGGCAGTACTAGCTGTTTTGCAGTGTCTTCTGAGCCTATTTTCCAGCCCTACCTAGAGTTCAGAGCAGTGTGGAACCACTACTACCTTCCTGAAATCAGGCAGCTGTAGATCAAACACTGTGCATACATCAGAGCTTTGCAGGGAATTGCTAGTAGGTCACTGATACGCAAAGCTAACCTTTAATTGTCTTCAAATATTTCAGGATCATATAAATTGCAATTTACAGGGAAAGGAAGATGGAAGTGTGAAATAAGGAGTCTAGGGGCCTCATTCATGAAAACGTTACAGATCATTTACATAGGAAAGGAATGCATGAAAGTCCTTTACAGTGTGCCTCTGTGACTTATTAAATTCCTTTTCCCTGTGTAACCAGTTAACTGCACTTAAAAGGTGTGGAATCCAGAGATGAGAGAAAAAGGCTGAAGAAAATAAGGTAGTTTGCTCAAGATTTGTGCCCAGCAGACAGACAAAAAGGTAACTGTGGTGAACACACAAAACATTTTTGAGGTTCAGCAGCCTGTCTTCAAAGCGCTGATTGACGACGAACTCATGAGTGCTGGAACAGGAAGTGCTGCTGTATCGGAACATGAAAAATGAAGCTGCGTTAGGGGGTTTTCTGGTTTTGGTGGTGGTGTTTTTATAGTAACCTCAGTATATTAAAAACCTGGGAGTAGCAAAACTGTAACGTTAAACTCCATAGTCAAAGGAAGATCTATCAAGGCTAAACACTCCATACGACTGAAAATATTTTCTCCTACTTCTTATTCTTTCTTCAGCATCTTTTCTTTGTCTGCCATAAAAGCACTTATGTGATACAGTTTCGCCAAGGGGTAGAGATTTCCCCTCTTGCTGCCCTGTCGGCAATGGCCTTGCTTTGTTTTGCTCTGCCTGTCCATTCAGACTGGAACCGTGCTATCTGTGGCCCCCAAAGGCGCTTGTTAACTGTACCCTACAGGTCAGGATTCAGGGTCAGAGACCAGCATTGATCAGGAAGGGACGGTTTCATTTTTTATGTGGAGGAAACTTCCTACCAATAGCTTCTAAGTGTGGCTTTCAGTAAATGAAAGCATATAATGAGAAGATTGAAGAGTGGAACCAGGAATATGTTCTGAATATGCATCGTGGGATCCTGCAGTTAGTTACGATTCACTAACATTTTAAGAGGGAATTTCCGTACTCACATTACAGACAAAATTGTTTAACATCACATTAGATGAAGCATTCTTCTATCACACAAGAGGTTCTGAGCAGAGAAGCCAATGAAGAACAGGGCTGGAGGGATGATATCAGACCTTGTCAAAGTGTACGTGAGACTAGAACTTCTTTTATTTATCCGTTAGTGAAAACTCAGGTGGCTAAGGAGAATGTAGGCAAATGGCTAAAGAAAATGTTAGAGAGAAGGGAAAAGAAAAGGGAGAATTAGAAATACAAAAAGATATTTGAGAAATAGATAACAAAAGGAAGGGAGTCTGGACGGTTTCCTTATTTGAAAAGAAAGGAAAATAGGAAGTTTTTGTAGGAAAACAGGAAGCAATGGGAGAAGGAGAGAGAGAGAAATAATGCAAAAATCTCCCAGCACCTCTTACATCTAAAGTCATTGCTGAACTCTACCTGAGCTGGCAAGGCAAGATATTCAGCCAATATGGAGAAGAACAGAGAACCTGGATCAATCCGTATCATCAAGGGTTGCGCTGGAGTCCAAATGAAGAGGCCAAGCTGGATGAACTCTGTGTGGCCTGCAGGGTATGTAGGATGTGCAGAACAATCAAAGCTGGACGTGTCCTGGGGTGTGTTGGAGAGATTGAAGGAGTATGTATGAAAAACATGAGAGAGTGAACTGAGGTGAGTGGGCTGAGCTGGCATGGAGGTAGAATGAATTTCTGCACATATCAAACAAATGGTTTCGTTGTATTTATGATTTAGAAGATGAAAAAGAGCTTTTTTTACTGTTGTTTTGCTTAGCAACAACAACAAAAAAGAGTACTCAGCTGGGACTGTCAATTGTTCAGCTCATTAAAATATTAAGAGAGAACACATCTTAGCAGAGCTCTGAGCCTGCAGAGCTGCCAAAATCAGCTTCCCAATACCCAGGGAAGAAGTGCTGAGAGTTCTTCTCCTTTTCCTTTTCTCTTTTATTCCTTATTGTCATGAGTACTGAAGCAGACTGCTTCCTACCCATAGTTTTCACAAGCTCCTTTTCCTGTGTCTCAGGTAAAGAGGCCTGGGGCACCATGTTTTAAGGCTTCTTCAGCAAATAATACAGATTAATGTTGGTCCCAGAAGACTGACCTGTTGGAACAGGTTTCTTTTCCTCAGGTCCTCGTGTAGGCAAAGCAGTGCAAAGGTTCCCCTGCCTTCCATGGCAGTCTGATTTATGTAAGAGGAATAATAGGACCAAAACTGAGAAGGTAACTGGAGGCTCGGGAGATACTGTAGCTTCATTGATTTTCTGGATGCCAGAATACATTGCTTAAAGTAGCAATTTGAGTAATTTCAAGACATTTTGACTGACTTGATGAAATTCTGTTAAATGTTGCTATCGGGGGTTGACCCCAGGCAGCAGCCAAGCACCCACAGACCTGGACGCTCACTCCCCGCCTCTCCCCAGTGAGGTAGGGGAGAGAATAGGAAGAACAAAAGTGAGAAAACTTGTGGGTTCAGATAAAAACAGTTTAATAGGTGAAGAAAAGAGAGATGATGCCAAGCAATGCAAAGGCAAATGCTCACCACCTCCCACAAGCAGACCAAAGCCCCGCCAATCTCCAAGCGATAACGGCCTTGGAAGACAACCTCCCCTCCTTTGTGTCCTGCCTCAGTTCTCACTGCTGAGCATGACACCATATGGTATGGAACATCCCTCTGGCCACTTCAGGTCAGCGGTCCCCTCCTGTGTCCCCTCCCAGCTTCTTGCCCTCCCCCAGCCCACTCGGTAGGGGCACCGAGTGGGAAAAAGAGAAAGCCTCGGTGCTGTGCAAGCACTGTTCTGGAAGAGCCAAAACATTTGTGTGTCATCAACACTGTTTTAGCCATGAATCCAAAAAATCAGCACCATATGGACTGCTATAAACAAAGTTAACTCCCAGTTAATCCCAGCCAGACCCAGTACAGTTGCTATGGTAGACCTACTTACTTATAAATTCTGAAAACAATTTGAAACTCCTTCCTGATGAATTCTGAATATAACTGGAAAAGAGAACAAAATGGAAGAGTGAAAATACTGATTTTAAAATGTGGCTATTTTCATTTCACAGTGTAGTGCATTCTCTCATATATAACCCTCATTACCTGCCCTCTGTGTATAAGGTGAGGAAGAGTAGTGGCTGTGACAAGGTAAAAAACTAGTTTTCTGCATTTTCTGTATTTCTTTTGTTGCTCCCTTTTAATTTATTTACTGTAGCTGCTTCTCTTCTTTTTCCTACATCCTCATTTTTCTGTTTCTCCCAGGTACATTCCCTTGTTCTCCTCATTCTTCATTCTTATTCATTCTGTTCCTTTACTTTTCTTTCCCACTCTTTCTCTTCTCTCCACCTGCTGCCCTATCTCATTTTGGAGCTCCTGCGTGACTGTATTTGCCCACTGACTCATGTGGGCAAACCACACCATTTCAGATCATCCAGGCCCAGTAAGCCAGTTGTTTCGCTGCTGCTGTCCTCCAGCTTTGGAGTCCATGCGATCCCCTCTGTCCGTGTCACATGCGGAGGCCTCACCAACAGGCTGAATGCTCTGATGCTTTGGAGAGCTGGGACTAATCTAAAACCATCTGCTCAGCTCCTAGCCCCAGAAGTAGAAACTTTCAGTATCCTAAAACCAGTATCATAAAATACTTTCCAGTATTCTAAAAGGAACACAAGGCATAGCCTCTTAGAAAATCTTACTGATGCATTGGACCCTTCATTTTCTGTGCTGATGCAACCTACACTGCTTACTGACATTCACTTTGGCCCCAGTTTGTCAAAGCATGTAAGCACACATCTAAACATCTCGTTCATATAAGGAAAGCATATGCTAAGCGTTTTGCTGAACTGGGGTTTGATCAGCAGTTTTAATGTACTTCTGGGAATACATTCTTATTGTTAAATCGGTATTAAAACAGGTTAGCCCAATGTCAGTGCAGTAACTCTCAATGAAAAGGAGAATTTCTTAAGGAAATAGGAGTATCATTGGCAATTTGATACAAAATAGCTCAGAAGAAACATGAACAAGTGGGTTTTTTTGTACTGAGGAGATTGTACCTGGAATAGCAAAGACAGAGAGAACAAGCACAGCAAGAGAAATAATTTTTTTTCTTTTTGCCTTGTATAATTAGCCACTGGTCCATTCCTGGAAGGGAACACAAATGTTAAAATGCATTTAGAAAAACTAATCAAGGAAACAGTGTTTCAGAGAATCACAGAACAGTAGGGGTCGGAAGGGACCTCTGTGGATCGTCTAGTCCAACCTCCCTGCCGAAGCAGGGTCACCTGCTAACCATTCGATAGCATGATTTGAAGTTTTGGGGTTTTCTGTGAACACAGCTTTTCCTCTGCAATCACTGTCAACTGATGATCAACAACGTGACAAGCTCCTACCCATGTGACCTACATTACCTTGCTCTGTACTCATCCAAGCAGCTGATAAGCTTTGTTGGAATGCTCTTCTTCCCACCTGTGTTCCTTCATTTCACAGCTATAGTGGAGCATACATCTCTGTCCTTCTCAGTGTGAAGGATTAAACACAGTTCATTCCCCCCTGTTTAGTCTAGTTTCCAAACGTTTTTTTCTGTTGTCCTTCTCAAAGGCTTCCAGGAGAACTGCTTGACATCAGCAACATGGAGACTCAGGACAGCAGCTCTGTACATAAACTTTAAAAAGTAGTTAGACAAGCACTTCTGAGGCACGTAAATTCTCTCATGAGCTTGAAAGGGGCAAGACAAGGATGATGTTTAAGGTAGACAACAGAATTGTGTATTTCTTTGGATTCTTGTCCTTGCAGTGCACTGACCAGTGGCCTGACTTACAGCCAACAGAGAGACATCAACACAGGCCACTTTTAGGACATTTTAGCTCACAGACGCTAGAACAACATCACAGGTTTTCCCTGAGCCCTGGCATAGACCAGGTTTATGAATGTTCCTTAGCACCTCTGTAGAGGAACTCAAGACAGTGATTTGGGGGAAGGAGAGCATAGAGTTGCTTCTTATAGCTACAGTAAGCTGTGCTTCAGCTGCTTTTGTCAGAGGTGCAGCTCTGAGATGACCTGCGCTGAGACGGAGGTAAAATGTCTGCTTTTTTGTGCCCTGTCCTGTATCACTGGCTGCTGCTCCACCTCCCTGGGTGTGGAAGGTTGTACCCATTAACAGCAGTGACACTGGATGCTTGGATGTCTAAGCACCCAGGACTGGATGAACTGAGTAAAGCTTAAAGCAAGAGCCAGGAACTCAGCAGGTCGGTGGTCAATAGCTACAGTATTCCAACAACTAACACTGATTCAAAACCCCTCTCCAAATTTTGTGGTGAATCCATTTGATTATGGTTGTCCCATACCCCAGTGAATTGTGTTGCGCAACAGGAGAGCACTGCCTGTTCTTCTGGGTTGGGTTTTGTGCAAGGTGCAGCCTGGCTTAGGTGTTTGATCCAAGGCGAGTATTCATGACTTTGAATTCTGAATGGCACTTGAGCTGAGAGCTAGAGATCTGAGTCTGTCCTGGCTTGGTGTGGACCTTCTCAGTGTCCTGGAAAATCGATATAGCTGATTTAAGGAATGCATTCTTGGGATCTGCGTCTCACAATGTGTTCTATAAATAAACCAGGTGCGTAATCTAGGTCTTTGGATTCTACTAGATGCCAAGGCACCTGCAAGTTCGTGACTCTTCCTTTACTGCGCAGCATCCTTGCTCCCTCAGCTGTGTCCCGCACCATCTGGGAGCGCAGTTCATGCTGCAGCTGTTGGGACAGCCGTGTGGCAGTGCTCAGTTGGAAGGGAGTGGGACAGAAGAGAGACGTATTTGTACTGAGGCGGCAGCCAGAGCTGGCTGCCTGCTTTCCAAACCTTTCACCTCCAGAGTGAGGTGCAATGGCCCACGGCTGGTAGGCCGCAGGAGGACGTGGCAACACAGGGTTCACAGGAGCACTGTCCGCTGCAGGCTTCACCGGTTTGTGCGCTGGGTGCTTTCAAAATTCAGGTGGGAATTCCATCTGGGTCCGGGAGCCGATGCAGAAGGTAACACGGGGTAGGGAAAATGGTGAGCCACAGTCTCTGGTGCCTGTGCTTCTTGGAGCCACACTGCGCCAGCAAGGAGATTCCAGTTGCGGCCTGAGTGCCGGGTCAGAAGGTGTTACAGGGTTTTTGCTTTGTGGAAGGCAAACAGCTGTTTATTTTATTTTATTTGAATGATGGTGCGGATTTTAATTCGGCAAAGATGTAAAGTACGTTGGTAAATTGCGAGTGCGTGTGGTGGGTATGTGGGCAGCGGCGGGAGGGCACGAGAGGGCTGAGGCAGAGCAGGCCCCTGCTCGGGGACGGCTGAGCTCTGCCTGTGGCTCCTGCCGCGGCTGCTGCTCCCACAGAATCACAGAATGTTAGGGGTTGGAAGGGACCTCTGTGGATCATCTAGTCCAACCCCCCTGCCGAAGCAGGGTCACCTACAGCAGG
>Ga0181612_146885_pt1 | contig 16985 bp, 7 predicted proteins | sample HoacroProtozoa21_FD_119630 | JGI IMG/M metagenome (GOLD analysis project Ga0181612, IMG submission 119630) | Hoatzin crop microbial communities from Cojedes, Venezuel. Combined Assembly of Gp0051906, Gp0051904, Gp0051908
AGCAAGGCAGCGACGTTTTCACCTCTGATGTGCCCTGAGTCTCAGCTGCTTGAGACCTTACTTTATAGTGATGCACAGTCTCCCTCACAACAACATGAAGAACAGAAATATATACGAATATGATTAATATCCTGAAATCCAGCACTCTGCCTCGGTGACAGCCGTGGTCAGGGATGTATCAATCACAGGAATTAACTGCTACTCATCAGGCTGAGGGGGCTGATTTACTTCATGCCACTACAACCTTGAAAGGCCACCAAGGCTGTGAAGAAAGAGGAGAAAAAGGAAAGAAAACTATGACTCGCGTGTTTTCATCTTGAATAAGATTGCTTTAGCAGAATTCTTTAGTGCCCTCACATCTCCACACAACCAATGCGTAGAGCAATTCCAGGGCACAGTGTTACCACCTTTGAAAAGCTTTGTGCTATCCAGTATAAACTCAATATAAACTTCAATATTTATAGAAAGAGAATGGCCTGTAAGGCAGGTTACTGGTGTGTGAAAATTTGCTACCTAATGCAAGTCTACTTTAAATTCAATGTGGATGGAAATTCAGGGAGGCATTGACTTAAAAAAATCCTGCTAGCTGCCTTAAATTCAATATTTTTAATGCATCCTACAACTACCCAAACTGAAAAGTTTGAAACTGAGCTGAATTTACAGAAAGTTTAGAAAAAACACCTAATATGCCATTTTTCAAACGAAAAAAATATTTGAGTTAATTTCCCTTTTTTAGAAAATATATCTTTTATACAGAAAATACAGCCAAAATGAAAAATACATACTAAACTTGGAAAAGAGAGAACAAAATGAAAGGTAAAAATAATACCAAACCAAAAAAGTCAGTTTGCCAGCTCCTAGTATGGTTATTCAGATTATCCACATGGAGAGTCTAAAATGTCTCACTTAATTCTCCCACTAATCATCCGCAAAAGAGAGATTTACTGATGACAACCCCTGAGTTTAATCGCGTACCCTGTAATCCACTCACTTCTGTATGTCTTTGTGCTGATTTATACCCCACCACAACAAAGACCAACACAGAAGATCTGCAGAATAAATTAACCAAACTCAGGCCGTTGTTAAAAAATACTCCACTAACCTCAAGACACAGAAGAAGCACAAACCTTAAAATTAATTTTCTTGGCCTCATAACTGCCATGCTTCATTCAGGGTCTTGGTGAAGACACACAGGAGAAGACACAGCCGGAAAAGCCATTAGCTGAGAAGACCAACAGTTCCACAGATTTTTTTTTTAATCTTGTGTTCAAACTCATTTGCTCCATTCCCAAACTCTGTCCAAGAAAAAGAAGTCATTCCGAGCTGCCCATCTTGCTCCTTCCCACTTCCTTCAGGAATCTCAATACAGTTATCACAGTCTAGACAGCCAGAGCACTGGGCTTACAAAATTTGCTGCCAGTGCTCCAAGTCCAAGATCCCTCCAACGCTAATCTCATTACAAGTCCTCCAAACCTGAAGTTTGCCCAGTCACCTAGAACAGCCATCAGTGGGACTGAAGTATGCCAGCAACTACCGTTAGGCTTAAACCCAAATATATGTTTAGCGTCCTTCTTACCTGTATTGCTTTTTCGCAGGTCCCACTCCCACAGTTACTGACATTTAATGACCTCCTGCAGTGTCTTTGCCTCTTAACTTCAAGGCTAATTCAGAATATCACAGTTTTGGACCATTCTTTTTCTGGATGAGCCCCAGCTCAGCTAAGCATCTAAAATGGAAGAGGTGTCAGGATCTGAACACATTGTACTGTGAAACTCTTTCTCTTCTTCATCCAGAAAACCAGATGAAGTTTGTTCAGCCCTTATGGTTGCTACCTTCAAATCACAAAACAAATAATTTCTATTCTTTGTAGTGAATCTATCACTAATTTTGAAATCTCCTACTAAAGCTATATCTGTCTGATAAAATACCAGTATAAATAACATAAATTAATACAATCACAAAACATCTGGTAACAAACACTTCTTCTAGTGCTTCTCTAAGAAACAAGAAAAACATCTATACTACGTAAAAACGGTTCTACCTACTCTATTAAAACAACCCAGGTTTCTGGGGACACTCAGCATGTGCAAATTGCAACTGGTTGGAGAATGTTTAAAACAGTTCTGACAAAAGGTGATTAAAAGGCTTTTTTCGCATACATTCTCCACTGGGAACATGCACTTTCCATGAAAATGTCCATTTAATAAAAACAGGAAAAAACAAGAAACTTTCAACTGAAAAAAAACCCAAACCAGAAATGTCGTGAGCAACTCCTAAAGGTACACTTCTCAATCATGAAAATCAGACTTGTTCATGGTTTCTAGGATGGCGATGTGCTTTTTCTGAAGATCAGAAATGCTGTATTCGTAATTACTGATAAACTGACTGATTAGTTAGAGTACTAGAGAGACATATTAACTCATGTAGTGCTTGATCCAATTCTCATTTAAAACTCCCATTAGTAACATTAATGTGAATTGCAATAGGTATCTCATGTATTTCAGTCTCTCCACCCACTATGCTTTAGGGAGAGCTGATTGAATGCTGCAAAGAGAGTGAGCGCATCTTGGCAAATATTAATTTGCACTTTGAAATGAATTTACTGTGACTGTTCTAGTTTGCCAGCTGGAATACCCATCAGAACAGGGAATTTTAAGCAGACATTGGACATCATTCAACAAAAGTAAGATTAGGATGGTATGATATTCCCCAGGAAATCTTTTCTGCATATTTGTAAATCCATTCAAATTAGAAAAATATACTATAGGACTATAATGTGCAATAAAAGGAGTACTGTTTTGCCACCTGATATCATACATTAGTAAAGGATTATGAACTACTTGTAGTGTGTCACATACCAGGCACTATTCACAGAAATCATTTGATTAGTGTTGACAAAGAGCAAAACCCCCCGATCTGAGGTGATCTGTCCGGCTAACTGCAGCCACAAGAAGACATAATTCACTAAATCACATTTTCATTTCAAAGCCTCCTTAGATAACTTCAAAACCCCAGTATAAAAGACACCCCTATGTTCAACGGTTGAAGAACAGAAGGAATCATTCCAAAAGAACACGACATATCGGTTGACACCTGTCAGCTGAAACATCCGTGGGATTTTCCCCGTGACAAAGCAATTCACATGTCAGCCTGCACACTCTTCTTGCTTAGCTCCGTTCCCTCATTTATTCCATAATGAAACACAAGGGCCAGTCTACTCCACCTCTATGTTTCAGTCATCTGAACACATGTAAATAGTTTCATCTCCTCAGCGTTATTCAACAATTGCATTGTGTGAACCAGATCCTTAGCTGACTGGAAGCAACACTAATCCTGTTTCAATATTTCTCTAAGCCAGGATCAGAAACAAAGTATGGTTAGGGGCACTGTATTTGTAACTCCGTTTCCCAGTAGACCTAGGCAAAGTGTGTGTGTGCACAGCAGGGCATCCTTAACAAAATCTTTCAGAGATGATAGAAGGATGAATTTTCATCTCCATTTTTTGAAACCTGGAAAATAGGCTTCTGAGAGGGACCTCTAACAAGTCTGGAATGTCTTTGCTGCTCTGCCTGCAGGCATGCACAGCACTATTGCCTGGCTCTGTCTTGCTACACAGAAGCTTTTAGCTCTCTAATGCAATTAGTTATTTTTAACCAGAAAGAAGTGAATCTAGTGCTAAGCATTCCTGAGGTCTCTTGCATCTCGTCTAGTGCATCCCTGAGGGAACAGCACTGCTTTGCTGCCGCAATGCCATGGCTGGCAGCCGCAGGGGGCAGACAGGGAGAGGAATTTACTGGATCTGAACTGCTGTGTGGACGGATGAAAAAGGGACATTGATTACTGTTCTTCTTCATGTCCTACAGTGCCCAGTTCCTGTTGTCTTAAAGCACAGTGAAATAAACACTTCAAAACAATATTTCAGCAGATCTTCCAGCTCAAACCTCAGCTGGGTGGCATAACCCAGTGTGCTGAGGGCCAGGACCAATTAACTGAGCAGTTGACCAACACAGGGAAATGATAGAGCTGCCTGTTACAACAATGACACTCACGCTGGGGAACAGAAGGTAAAAGTGCTCAGACACCAAATACATCTCAACTTATTGACGTAGAAATCATGGGCAAAGCTTAAAAAATAAGAATATAAAACCCATTTCATGGTCTTTAAAGACTCAGAACATGGCACATTTAAATGCTTTTTATACAGAGAAGCTAGCAAATATCTTAATGTTTCTTTTAAAATCTCCTATTTTCTGCTTCTCAGATTTTGGACACCTCCAGACTCAGGAGAGCAAGGAAGGAATTTACATGAAAATTAAAAAGCATTTTATGTGTTCAATCGGTGTCACTTTTTAAAAGTTACTTTCACAAGGGTGGAAGATCTTAGACTGACAGCACTGGAGGCTGGCATCTCTATCTATAGCCAAGGAGCAGGGAAAACAAGGACATTAGCCGGGCAGGCACTTGCCCAGATGCTCTCTTGTTTCCTCCCTTTGCTGCCTCCTCCCTGTCTTGCCCGGAGTCCCTCAGGGAGCAGCAGACATTGGCTCTCCTGCTCTCCCTGCAGAGATGCTCATGGAAGAGGTGACAACCGCTGCCAGTCACCAGCCAAGCTGGGGCAGGTGCTGTCACCCTGCATGTTTGGGTGCTCACAGTCCAAAGATGATCAACCAACACGCAGTCAACAATATGAAGAGACTGAGAAATGTAAGAGAGAAGCTCAGCATTATTTTTGCAGGGTAATGCACAACACAAGAGTCTGGGGTGGGCTGTTTCCAGGCTAGAGGCAGAAAGATGTGGAAATTAAGTTACTGAAATTTAATGCACAGGACTGGAGAGTGAGGATGCAACAGCAGGACAGTTAATGAGAAAGCAATTAGAGTGGAGCAGGAGTGGTATTTAGCACAGAGCAACAAGTTTATCACAAACCCATCTGAAGCCAAGGCTCAAGGGGAAGTGTCCAGGTAAGACTAAAAAATAATTTCTCAAGCCTGAACCAACACAGCCTACACAGACCAGTGATTTCATTTCTACAGCACATTTCTGGAAGGAAGAACTTGCATGCTTGCAGGACTGTGAACAGTTGATTCAATTGTCAGCTATGTTTGAATATCTTAACATCTCATTTTGGAGTGGCTCCTGCTTTGTTTTCAATTATTTTTTACATTTCAAGAGCAGACAATGACTTCTCAAATTAAGACAAGGGTGTCTTTTCATTTTATTTACAAATTGAAGCAAGGTCATAAACTAAAAAGTCCTGGGGCAGTGACTAGCATAAATTCGTTAAAGACCAGACAGTGGTCATCAGATCAGAGATTATTTATGCAAGAGATCTGAAGGAACTTGAAAAGGACTTAATGACAATGTCAATAAAAATGCTGAAACTGGAAATTGTATCCAAGATCTGGAGCCTTCTTTTGAAGGCCAGGACATTGATTATAGCTATTTTTAAATAGTGAGTTTTACTTAGTTTACAAGGAAATTGATTAAAAATATTGAAAGAGATAAAATAATAAAACTACTGGAAGAGCACAATGAGTCACAAACAGAATAGCTATTTACAGGAGAACACTGCTTGTCCAATCCAGTAATATTACCTGGTTAATGCATAAAAGGAAAAAAACTCGCAATACAGACCATCTGGCATTTCCCTCAAGAAGGTTCATCAAAAAATGCTATTAATAAAAAGAAGTATTTATGGATGCAATGTGATAGTATTGTCATGGTTGAAAACTGTTGAAGACTCCAGTTCAAAAACCACTGATGTGAAAAGCAATTACCTTATAAGACCTGGATTCAGGCTTGAAGGAAGGTGGAAAAACAAGTTCAGTAATTCATATCTCCTGCGTAACTGTGATTTTAGCTGAAGTACCTTGAAAACCTGCAGGTTTAAATTTGAAGTTGGAAAAAGAAAGTAAATGGACATTGATTTTGCAAACCTCCACAAGCAGCTAGAGACCAGCCATGAAAATCTGTGAAATCCACGCATCCCTTTATCCAAAGAGCTGGTCATAGTCTTCCATGCTTTGCATGCTTCAGCTGGCCCATCCCCTAGTCACAAGGAGGGTCACTGTTCCCTCCTTTAAAAATGGGTCTTTCACAGTGCTTTATGCTGATCCAACACCCGTGGGAAAGCTCTCATGGCTTCTTTGGGACTTGCTTTTGGCTGGTTTTAGAGCAACCTGTTTAAGAGACAAAAAAAAAGGCAAACTGTAACGTGGAAACCTTTCCATTTGGCTGTTCCAGTAGCACTTGCACAGGGCAGCAAAGGGACAGGAGGAGCAGAGGGAAGGGGCATGCTTTCAAGAAGCCTGGTGGTAAACAGACCCCGCATTAGGACATGGTGAGCTCCTCCCCAGGCCAGCGGCACGGGTGCTGCCTCGCTGCCAGCCTTGCTGCCTAGGCAGATGGCTTCCTAAGCAGACAGGATAAATAAAAGGTGATCTGTCAGACTGTGCTTTCTCTCCAAAGATGTGAAAGGAAGGCTTTTAGAGTTGTGCAGCAGTGACTGCATCACTTGGTGAGTAAGAAGTGTAAAGTTAGCGTGAAACTGAAGCCAAAGAGGGGAACAGGAAAGAGAAAGCAAATGAGTCAGAATAGCGATTGTGGGGGTGTATCAATATTTATAGCAAAAATCCCCAGGCTTCAACTGACTCTATCTAGTGGCACGAAGTAGATTTTTTCTTTTTGTTTTTTTTAACACTAACCAGGAAATCTGTTTGACAACAATGAGGACCTGTTGATTCAAACCTTGTGCTCGACAGAGCTACACCAAGCTCTGAAGATTATTTCTTGATAACTCTGTGCTATTGCCTGTACATTCCAAAACAGAAATGTTTGCTAACAGCTTCGTTAGAGGACAAAACACTTTGCTTTTTCAGACTACAATGACTTCTTGTCCTGGATTTTACCTAATCTGTTATCCTGCAATTAAGGCAAAAGAAATTAAGACTACAATTAGCTAGATTAATCTATCATTTATTTTCCAGATCCCAGCAGTTCTTTCAATTTCGTAGTTGAAACAATCTGAGTTTGCTGAATCTGTTGCTAAGCAATTGAAGGCATCAAAGTTCCAATCTTTAATTTTTGTCTTTTATTGACCGAAAATATGATGCATGTGAATGGCTCAAAATGTGAGCTGATATGTTCGAGTTCAACTCCCAAGGGCCTCTCCAAGACAAAATTTCACCATGATCCATGTGACATAGGAGAAAGCTCATTTTTAAGAGACAAATTCTCTTCTTGTTAAGCTATCCCTTTCAAAATAGCATTTGCCAAGAAGACTTCTGAAGGCGTGGAAGCAGCTTTGAATTATGAAATGTATAAATGTATCATCAAGCATGTTAAATGCTTATAACACAGCACTTAGCTTACAGGGAGGCATTTTAAAGAGTGGAGAAAAGAGCACTTAATGGAACAGACAGTTTCTCACGTCCAGCCATTATCTTGTCCCACAAATGAATGTGTTTTGCTTACAACAGCTAATGATATACTATGCTCTGGTTGTGTTCAGAGTTCTGCTTTGTTTCCTAAATACTTATAATTCTGTTTATTACCCACAGACATTTAATCACCGCTGGTTTAACTTTCAAAGTACATGATCATCACTCGTTCACTTAATCGCTTGTTTCAGACTGGATTTTCAGCAGGAAATTGTCCTCAGGCAGTATAATAAGTTTGGATAGCCACTGATGGAAGCCAGTTTGGGAATTATTGATTGCTGATATTTTTATACTGTGTATATCTTTATTTCAGGTTGGTAGGGATGTGGGATTCTGTGCTCTCTCACATGGTCTGAAAAGATTTATACCAGTAAGAATGAATACGATTGGAAAAAAAAAAGTAACATTAACAGCATTCTGTATTGTGTTTCTGCACTGATCTAGCTACTTAGTGGCTTTTAAAACGTAGTTCTTGACTGTAGAAATACTTCTGGAAAATAAAATCAGAGTGGATTTTGGTTTTCTTTTAATGTTTCTATGATTTCAGATGATATGTAAGAATAATGTCACATATAGAAAATACATAGCATGAGATACACAGTTCTTTATTCTTGCACAGTCTTGTAATGTTGTAGAACAATTGTTCAGTGGAAGACACAGGTATAGTATAAGGTATAGAATATGTCCTGGAAAAGATTCATGGCAGCCTTTGGGCTTTTAAAGTGGGATAAGCCTATCTGTGCAGAAACCCTGGGTCAGCTGCAGGAAGCTGATGTTCCTGCTTTTCGAGTGAAACCATCCTAGAAAAGGCTGAGAATTTGTTCTTGCATGAATTCACGTATCTCAGGCTTTTGTAGATACATCACACCAAAAGAACATTAAAAACTATCCCGTTAATCAATTACAAATGTGTTCATGGTAACGGTAGTTACTAAGGGCTTTCAAGGAAGTAATCTGATACAAATGAAACTTCTCCACTGGCTACATTTCGTCTGTTTGTCAACAGCAAGGGACCCAGAACTCCTTTTCCTACCAAAATCTTCTCTTTTAGAGTCAGGACAAATACTTAAGCAATGTGACAGCCTCTTCTTCCTCCTTTCTATCCATTCATTAGCAACTCATGAGGGCCCCAAACCCTTTGGAACAGCAAAAGATGAGATTAAACACAGGTGCAGAAGTTAGTCTCTTCTCATCCATAGATCAAGGGAATTTATGTTTATTGCTGATGTGCAAAACATGAGGAACTGAGCAACTCCTAAAATACTCTATAAATAAAAGCTGTAGGTCATGGACTGTTAAATCAATTGACACTTGAATATTGAACTATAGGAAGCTCTGGAGGCAAAAACAAAAACAAACTAACAAACAAAAAATGCACCAAATGCTGCATCTTTTCAACAGAGATTTTTCTCCCCTATCCAGCACTTCTTAAAGTATGCGCACATGGCTGGGAGAGCATTGTTTTCTTCCAGCACAATGCGGAGCGCATCAACGTATGAAGGCCAAGATAAGCCTGTTCAGGAGGACGTTTCAGGAAGCTGCTGTTTCTCTTCCCCACCTGACAAGGTTGTCTTCGGCTCCCTGCCAGGTCTCAGCCCTCCCCTTCCACCTCCTGACCCACATCCCGCAGAGCCGTACCTGTGTGGGACCACACGTGCTGCTGGCAGTCCCTCCTGTTCACAACCACCCACCAGAAGGGGAAACCATGCTGGGACGTGGCCTGCGGGTATTAGAACTGGCTCTGGGCCTTGTTGAATTGGCCAAAAATATGGTGAGAGTCACCCGAATGCAGATATGCATTTTTAGAAAAATAGACTGTTCAGTGTGAAAGTGTTGCTGGGCTGAATCCAGCGGATCAGATCGATTGATCACAACAATATTGCCTGTCAGAACAACGAGGCTCCACTCTAATTGCCGTCACTGCGTAGCTATAGGCTGCCTACCTACTCGCTGCAATAACGTTTCGCCACAGGACCCTTACTTGAAAGAGAAAAAAAGTGCGGCTTCTCTGTGGAGGCTTTCTTATACATTCCTATAATAATAGTATACATAATACATGTGTTCTGTTGCTTCATTTTCTTTCCTTTTACTTTTGATAAGGTAGATTTGCTAAAACCTGAAATTAAAATATTTATACTGTATGCTTTTTGATTAGCATATTTTGAAGCTAATCATAATAGGGCTTAGCTCACTTCGTAGATATGTCAGTAAAATGAATAATGAATTCTGTGACAGGGATGAAGAGCAAAGGCTGAAAAAGAAATAATCTGAAATTGTGAAGAGGATAATTCCATTTTACATGGGGACAGACCTACAGGAGGGTAAATAGGAGGCTGCTCCTGCTCCCTCTCTAGTTCAAGGAATATTTTTTTAGAGAAAGCATTTTTTTAATATTAAGTATCTTAAGCTAAAGTTAAAAACTTCCACGGAATTAATTTTCAAAGCTTCCCTTAACTTCAATTGGAAAAGAATTCAGACCCTTTGAATATATGGTAACAAAGCTGATCATCAAAAGCATTTAAATCCTGGTTTGAAAGTTTCCAAATAGACTCAATTGTCAGGATTTCAGCACCAGCCTTCTGCAAGTCCAAAACAGAAGATCAGTAGAATTGTTCTATCATCATCTATACATTTATATTTTTTATATATATATGTGATCCTGGTCTTTTGGAGATCTTGTTTATTTAATCTCTGCAGACACAAAGGTCAGAGGATTATTAGGAAGCCAAAACTGATATATTCACATGACTGAAAGTACTGAGCTTTGAAAGAAATGCCTGACATCGTGTAATTTGTCACAAAATGATAAGAACAAGCAAAACAGAAGTCAACTAAACAGCAGAGCGGAATTTATTTTGGCTCATCTTAGACAGCTATGACATCCACCACTTTGTCTCAGCTGGTCAGCCCAGACAAGGAGGATCTCTAGAGCACTGTCCACCCAGTCTCTTGGAGAGGTTGACTTTCGATGAGGGAACTGGTGCTTGGTGTTGCCTCTCGTTTGCCATCAAACATTTCCTTGGTTTGTTTTTTTTCCTAGCCCTGCCACCCAGAGACAGTTCGAATGTTTATAGAACTGTGTTACACAGCAGCTGTGACCTAGGACTCTATGATGATGAATCACTTCTTGTCCTCCTCTACCACACTGTTGTGTGCCAGAAGAAGTCTGGAGCATGCCTGTCCTCAGAGGAGACTGTCCTTTCAGAGCACAGGGGTCTGGGTGTTGCACCTCTCAGCGCTATAAACCACTGCAAGAAGCATTGCCTCCACCATAACCCCAGAAGAGCCACAGATTCATAAGAATGTCTTAATTTGGATATTCTTCAAAGCAAAAAATGTAAATGTGTGTCTTGGAAAAATATTGAAAACCAAAATCTAAAATCATGCAGAGCTTTTAGAAAAAGACAATAATATTTAGGGAAGTGCTGTAGGTGTTGTGGACCTCAGTTTCATTCTGGAGCTGGTGTGATGATGTTGGACGTTGAGCACAGAGTAATGAGTTTCTCGCACATCCTATGGCACGGCTGGCATTCACAACAGTCTGCTTAGACTTAAGACCATTGCAGGTACCAAAAAAAGCCAAGGCTGTGAGGAATGTAGTTTACACAGTAAATAGGAAATGGTCAAGCTCTGGGACACTGTAAATGTTTCACTGCTGTATAAGATCCTTGGCTTTCCACTTTGGCAACATTTAGTACGTGGCTTCTGCCAAGTAATTCTGGCACATCAAATAAAACTTTAGAGTTTGGTTTCTTAGTGAAGTATCTTTTTCTTTAAAAATATTGTAGTAGTTTTTCTGTTTTCCTCTCATTTTCCCTTCACTTTTTTCTTTGTTTATTTTCTCTAGAAGCAGGAAGTTTGAAATTCTTCTAGTGCAGGTCCAAAGCTCTTTGTGCTTCTTCAGTGGGGTTACAACTGAACCTGACTTGCAAAAACTTTTCAAATTACCTCAAAACTTACTGATGTTCTTTGGAGGAAGGGAGCTTGGAAGGTGAAACTAATGAACTAATGATTAATTGCCTAACCCATCAGATGAAGACCATATCGTGCAAGTTTTGCCACTCAAATTAAAAAAAAAAACTCAATTTACATCAACCGAAACCATTCACAAGTATGTGAGTAAAATTAATTGACTTGGTTTAGCTAAGAAAGCCAGAGACAGAAATTTCAAAACTGAAAAAAAGTGAAAAACATTGCATATGTATATTAACTTTAAATACATTTTTAAAGGAAGGAAGTATCCCTAAATTAAACAAATTCTTTAATGCATTGCTAAATGGTCAAACGGGATGCAATTTTTCAATCCAAAGCTAATTTTTCTGTGGTTCTTATTCCACACAAATCATATCTGTAATGTAATTCATGAATAAATTTAGCCACATTGATGAGCTGGCACAGTGACAAGCTCCATTCAGAAAGCCAGTTCATTTCTTTTGGCGAGTTCAGGATGAAGAGCAAACCTGATTCAGCCAATTTTAGGCCTGTACAAGAACAGATTTTTGTATTGATGTGATGGCCATCTTTTTAGGCCGTAGTTTATCCCAAAATTATTATAGCAGTGAGACCCATGGTTGGCTTTCACCAGCTACATTGCTTGTTATCACCCTCCTTGCAGAAACTGCTTTTTTGCCAGCTGGTCGCCCACATGGTCGTTCCCTCAAGTATTTCACAAGCCAAGAAGCTTAGATCTATGCTGGACCCTGCACACATTGCAGCCCCTCTGCACCCCTTCTCAGCATTTCAGCTGCACTTCAGGTCCGTTGGGAAATCCTGGACAAATGTAAAAATCCTTAAATTCTTCTCAAACAGAATTTGCAGGCCAGAATGGTGTTAGTGTTGCCCTGCTGTTTTTCATGAAGATCTTCGTTGCAAATCAACACTACAATTTAGCTTCCCAATGAGGAGAAATCAAATTCTTGTATTTTTAAAATGAAAATCATTCATTGCTAAACACTTCTTTCTGTAACATTCAAAACATAGCTTGGATCTACTTATGAGACCAAGGTGATGAGATGATTGCGTTCTTATGAAGTTTAAGGAATTTGAGCACCTAATTGCTGGAGGCTTCTTTGACAACTGCATTCAAAGTCACTTCCCAAAGAGATGAAGATCTTTTTGAAGCAGTTTCTCTAGTCTATACTTGATATCTTTCTTCTTTCCTTTTGTTGTGGTGCTTGTTATAAATATTCAGTGATTTTTATGAGCCTCAGCAGACCAAAAATGATCCTCAAAGAACTTGCTTATATGTATTCACGTATTTTAAAAACCCTAAGAATTTCTTTAAATGAAATATTATCTGAATTTCTGCATGTCTGTAGCTAGTGAAAAGAAATGTTTTACAGCAAATAGTACTTTCACTGAGGAACAAAGAAGCAAAAGAAAGGATGAGGAGACTGGAGAAGTGATATATGTTCAAAGAAATCCCATTATGGAGCTCTTGAGAAATACTTGTCTATTCCAACACAAAATGTCGTTAAACTAAATTTGTTCAAGGGTTGATTGTGCAAGATAGTGAGAGAACTAAGACTCCACTGAGACAAACCAGAGGCTGGTTGTTCTCAATCCTGTCTATTATATGTTGGCAATGAAGGGAAAGGGCAAGCAGAACTGTTAAAATAACCCTGAAATGTTGAGGTTTGTACTCACACCTCCAAAGGTGAATTATCTGATGGGCATTTCAGTCAATGTGTTTCCAGCCTGCTGGAGGCAGTAGAAACAAAAGCTTCTCAAAAAATGGCAGGTGTCAAATGGAACAATTCCAGGACAAAGTCAGAAGAGTAGGGGATGACATCAAAGTATGAGTCTAGCTATAATGAAAAAAAAAATCGTAAGATTATTCTCTCTCTGTATCTTTGTGCGTGCTTATCAGAACTGTCACTAAACAAAACCTGGGTCAGCCTGATGCACACTCTGCCCATCCCCAGCAGAGGCTGACACGAAGGGCCAAACACAAAGACACTCCCCATTGCAGGGTTACCAGCAGCAGCAGCCTTTAGTGACCCCTGGAGCAACAGCTTCAATACATTCTGGTATCTTTTCAATATCCTCCTTTAGCTTGCAGCCTGGTTTGTGCAAAGACAAACATTTGTCTCCTGAAGCACAGAAATCCTAGCAAGTATTTCAGGCTAAAAGGTATAATTTCACTTTGGGTTTTCAACCTATCATCTTCACAACTGTTGTGAAATACATGCAAGAAGTAACTTCAAGAGTATATGGTGTGTACATTTCAAATTTGAATCAAAGGAGTTAATAGCTCTGCTGCAAAGCTGTCAGGAATCCTCATCTTCCTTTCACCTTTGGGATGAAAAATCACTTATTTAGCTCAGCTAGAGCTGAGCTAGATTCAGAAATCACCGTGTGAAGCTCGATGGGCTGCATTAGAGAGGAAGTCCAGTAAATGTTGAACTCTGCGTCTTAGGTCTGTGTAATAGCTATCAGTTTACTCAACTTTTCTTCATGCTAGACAAAAAGTGGACATGCCACTTGAACAATACCCACAGGGTAATCAATCACTGTGGGAGAAGACTGAAAACAATCTGGCCTCCCACAGTAGGTTCAAAGCCACCAGCACCGTTTACGGCACATGTTTTATGCATCTGTTACTCCATGGTGGGAAGCCATTCAACAGATGGTTTCATTTGCACTTGCGTTAGGTATATAAAGTGAGCTTGTTTGTAACAAGTGATAATCAGGTTTGAGCTATTAAAAACAAAGTGTATTTATGCCACACAATTTTTCATTATGAGTTTGCTACTACTTTAATGCGATGTAAGGTTTCAAATACGCAAGGACCCATTCTGGAAGGGGCTCAGAAGGATCCACCCTTTGAGCCAAGGTCAGGGCACTGCTGATTCTCCTTTAGCTCTGATGACAGTGAAAGCAGGCTGAGATGCTCAGAGTTTTTCCTGGTCCAAAATTTCAAGATTTTCAAGAAGGTTACAATTTTCAGAGTGGTTATTCACAGGGTCAGTTAAGAGATTTATGAGGTGTAGTGGGTGGAGGTGAAGACCATTACCACTGAGTGTAAGTGGACAAAGTGCTCGGCATATTTTGTTTGTTTATTGTTTCACAAATTATTTTCAAATTATTTTGAAAATTTAAAAAATAAAAAGTGTATCCACTAGGTATTCAAGAAGGAGGTCATATAAACACCAAAATATTATCATTACGGGCAGCTTGGATTAGTACTGTATTTCATGCTGGATTCATAAGGTCACTAACACCTTTTCACGTCATACTTGGTCAATGAAACAATGGAAAAAATATAATGAGACCAATATAAAAACAGAGAACTGCAAACAAATCTAATCAGACCTGAAACTAAATTCTTGAACAAAAAATGTTCACAAAACACACTTTTAATATTTTATTATTATTTTAAAAAAATTGTTTTTATTCTGAATCAGAACAAAAACATGTCACAAAATTTCAACACTTCTTGTTTTCAAGACATTTCGAGTTTTAACCAAACCCGTCCCCACAGTACAGTTTACCATTCCTCTTTCTCTGTCCTTTTATTATTTGAGCCGTATTCCAGTGTTATTTGAGGAGTATTTCAGTCCTTAATTCTTCCTCGGGGAGAGACATATGCAGATTGACAGCAGAAAAGAATGGAGTGTGAGAATTTAAACAGATGAATGAGCTTTGGGGATAATGCTAATGTATTTTTCCTCTTCCGTAATGAGACAGAAGGTCCTTGTTCGCTAAGATGGCAATACCACAGAAGCAGCAGGGCAACTTCTCACACACCTCCCCAGCAACTCCACCTCCGCCTTTCTATTTAGGTAATAAAATAGCTCAGCCTCCATGACCTGCCCAGCATATCCCCTTCTCACCCAGGCTACCAGCCAGGTGGGCAGCTGTGGCCTGGGTTTCCTTCCACCTCCAAATGTGGCCACTAAGGACAGAAATTAAAGCACTGATTGACTGAAATGGCGATTAATCGGTGATTTAAACAGAAAGGGCTTTCAGACAGCATCTACCTGGGTTTAATGTCAGTTTATGTCTAAGGAAGTAGCTTAGTATTTGAAAACCCCTAGCTAGGTCATAAGAAATGAAATGCAAAAAGTTGATCAGATTTTCAAATTTCCAATTATAATCAATAATGAAATCTGAATATTCTTGATATTCCTGTGAGTCCCAAATTCCTTTGGAATTCTTGTCAGAATTCTTGCTCTGAATGACTGTCACTTATGTGAATGCTTCGTGAAATTATTCCCCACTCCCAGCAGCTTCCCACCTTCCAGCATCCCTTTGTTCCTGTGGCACGACACACAGAGAAGTTTCTAATCCACTGCTCACTGATCAGACATCACTTTGTGCCTTTCCATCATGTTCACTTCTTCCCAAAATAAAGAATCCATATATAAATTCCAGGAAAAGAGTTCTAACTATAGTGAAACAAAATTATTTTGTGTTAGCATTTTAAGCAAGTAAATGATTTGCACATAACAGGTGAGATGACAGAGCTGAGCTGAAGCACAGTTTCTGAGTGCAGATGTTTCAAAAGTGAATGTAAAACAGACTCAGAGTGGATTTGTGGTGGCTTTGGGGAAAAAAGTGAAACATTTCTGACAGTGATGGTGTCAGTATTTTTCTTACATTGTTTTCTCTTTTTCTTTTCTTGCCATTAGCAAATTTCACCCAAGGTAAAAATGATTTCCACTGCTTGAGGAAACAGACACATAAGCACTAGTGAAAAAACATGAAAGATGAGCAGATACAGACACGTGCCATTAAAAGGGACCTGCCGAGTTGTTGAGCCCAGCTGCTGCTCCAGGCACAAGCATTGTCCAGCCACTTCCATGACCCATTGGATTTGCTGAGATGCGCTTGGAGCCCTCTCGTGCGACTCTCCCACCCACACTACATCTTGGGAAGTGATGAGCTGCCCAGAACCACAGCATCACGAGGGTGAGACCTTGTAATTTCCTGCTGAAGTTCATCCATGACTTCTGTGTACCAGTTCATCTATGACCTCTGTGTACCAGCTTCTTTGCAAGCCGCTCTTTTGAAGTGAACTGCTTTCACCCTCCCTTTCTAGACTATTTACTCCCTAATGTATTCGTAGACATCTATCCCACCTCACCTCAACACTCATGTCAGTCATGGAAGCACACCTGGCTTTCAGCAGGCTTTCTCTGCTCTCCTGACCATCCTGTTGGACCTTCTCTGCACCTCTCCCAGTTGGCCTCCCAGCCCCTCACATCATTTCACCTGGGAGTCTTCACTGGGTCAAGAATAATCTCTTTTGAGCAAAGCTCCCTGGTTTGTTGGGTTTGGGGGTTTTTTTGGCAACGTTGCCTGAAATGTTCAATTCAGCTGGGAAAAATGCTGGTGTTCTTCTGCGACGTTTCCTGGGCTGCTTGCCTGGAAGGCTCTTCTCAATCTCACGCTCTGCCTGCAGGGAAGGAAGGGAGCTGACAAGCCCCAGGGAGGGAGAGGAGCTGGCAGCAGGAGTGGGGCAGGTGGAGGAAGGCTGCAGTGGGGTACAAGGGAGGAGGAGGAGGGTCTGCCGTCAGCCCCCAGCAGCCAGCCTGGCAGATG
>Ga0181612_121258_pt1 | contig 16984 bp, 16 predicted proteins | sample HoacroProtozoa21_FD_119630 | JGI IMG/M metagenome (GOLD analysis project Ga0181612, IMG submission 119630) | Hoatzin crop microbial communities from Cojedes, Venezuel. Combined Assembly of Gp0051906, Gp0051904, Gp0051908
AGAAAAAGAAGAAAAAGAAGGGAGAAAAAAAAAATATATACACGCAGGCTCACACAAAGCCCTGCCTGTGTTTATGTTCCTGCTGCTCTGTGTAGCTTATTATCACCAATGTTGAACAAATTACTGACACGATGTCTGCAATGTGCTGCCATCCCTCGGAGCGATGCTCGTGATGGGGCTGGCTATTTTGTTTTGAATGTTAATGTACAGTGGGGCACCACGTTCAATGTAAATACAGGGCGAAGATTACTTACACGGCGCACGGAAAGGAGCCTGGCCCCAGCGCTGGAGCTGCCAAACGCGGAGATGAATTTGCACAGGCGTTTTGCCAAAGCCAAGAAACCAGAGACCAGCGCACAGCCAGCAACCACAGGCGGGTGGGAGAAGGGCTTTCTGCGTCAGGTAGGAACAGACGTACCTGCAGGAAGGGTTTGATAGCCTCAGGAAGGACCGCGAGTTTCGGTTCAAGCACTCCAGCAATGCAATACCTAGTCCTGAGAATCAGACGCTTTGACTTTCAGAACATATCTATGCTCCCAAACAAACCCAGGAAGGGGTCGGTCCCATGTTTGTGGTTGCACCCACATTCAGTCTTGGTCTTTGCTAAAGAGAATGGTTGAACCTCCGCTGACCATGGGAACAGTCCCTGGCCAGGGCCACCCCAATGCTGCTTGGACCTCACCTTGGAGAGCACCAGCACACAAGGCCAAACCAGGCCAGTAAGTGTGCTAACGCATGCGCAGTCTGACTCTGGGTACAAACTGGAACAAGCAAGGATCCACCATGTCTTCACCAGGACAAGGGTGCACAAACCCATCCTCTGGCGATTGCTTCCCTCCGATAGCCAAGAGGAGCCCGCGACCAGCTCTTGAACTGAGGTTGGGGCCAAGCAGAAAGGGAAAGGAGAAAAAGCAAAGGCCATTCACAGAAGGATGGAGACCCCATAGTTCCCACAGCAGGAAGAGGGGTCGGTAGATGGGATCTGTGGAACCCATTACCTTTGAGTAGGTGAGTGGTGATGTTTCTGCAGCAGCGGGGGAGCCTTCAGGAATTGCACTGGCTTTCAGAAGGATCCCTTGGGTCTTGGCCACTCCAGCACCTGCGGACTTCATTTGCCACCTCTTGTGGTTGCAACCACTCCGTAGTGACCAGCACTAATGCTCCCACCCCAGCAAGCCTGAGACTGTGACTCCACAGAGCTGCAGCAGAGGCAGACCCATTCAGCAGCTGCCGCTCACCGCTCCAAAGAACACCAACATATCGGATCTACTGGGAGCAGCTTTCTCTCAGAAACCCCACCGCCTGGCTGGAGCCATCAGACTACACACAACTGCTCACCACCACCCCACCAGACTTGTTCAAACCTCTGTGTGTTGAGCACATCTATCACGCTTCCCATTGCTTTCTCTCAAGTCTAACCCTGGGCTGGCAGGAGACTGCGAACTCAGCAACACGTTCGACTCCTGGAGCACATGGCAAGTCCTCAAAGCAAAAGGACATGCCAGGGGCACTAGCTCTCACGTGGGAACAGGGGAAACTGAGGCATGAAGGGGGGGTGTAGGTTGCTCGACATCACCCAGCTGGCTACTGGGGATGGGAAGACAGTCAGCTCTGGAGCTGGTGGTGTACTCCACGTTGCTGCGAGGTTAGGAATGGGGACTTCACTGCGTTTGGAAGGACATTCAGCGAGGTTACCCAGCTTTGCATAGCTCCTGGAAGGCCTAAATAGATTGATGTGGGGTTAACGCTGTTGGATGGGGATTTTAAAATGCAGGGGGCTTTGTACAACACTTGTTTCCCCCTGACACCTGGACTTGGCAGCAATTAGGTCCTGATGCACTTAAGCATCCAGCTAACTTCAAGATTTCGGCCTCTGAAGCTCAGGAAGCTTTGCAGATATCTGCTTAATGTTGTCTCTGAAGGGGGAAAAGAGCATTTGCTGTCACCATGTGCCTCCCAGTCACTTCTGGGATCCCCAAGGGCTGGTCGGTGCCATCCCATTTCTAGACTGAAGCCCAGTCTGGGTTAAGTGGTTTATCCATCTTGACACAGGGAATCCCTGGGTGGGCTGAGACTGGAACCCGCGTCCCCTGCTCTGAGCACACCTCTTGGTCACATTTCTAGACCATGTCCTGGGAGAGGCCAGAAGAGGCCGCACGGTTACAGATGAAGGAGATGCTTTCAGCACCCCTGTAACTCTCAAAGACCATAATTCTAGGGTAACACAGCTTGCCCAGCCTAAGCAAGGACTCCTACCTTCCCACTCTCTGCTCAGACCTCAAAAGAATAAAAAAAAAAAAAAAAAATCTCCTTCTCCAGCCCAGCAGAGCCAGTGCCATATGCAGAGGTTTTATTAGATGAGATATATGACCTAATTAATATCTAAAAAATGAACAGCTTTGGTATGAATAATAAATATTTAGGGCTCTTTCCAGCTGTTCTTGTGTGGGTCTGCAATACACTGTTTTTACCATTGATTTTTGGTTCCCAGGAAAATATTCCCACTGATAAAATGCATTTGTACACCCCCTATGTCTTATATATTTTTTTTGTTTCATATAGCCTAATAATTTTTCTAAGTTTAGGGCAATGAGTGTTAACAGAAAAAATGTGAGCAGCCATCCACCTCACCTTCCTTGCTTGCGTAACTTGTCTCCCTCCCCCTGTCTGATTTAAGCCCCGAATCCCAAGGATGAGCTCCGGGCCCACCAGCCGACACCACCCAGAGAAGCCGATGCCGAGGGTGATTCCTTCGGCAGCAGATCTAAACGAACCGAAGGCAGCGCTTGCCCACTCCGCGACTACACCGGATGGGGAACTCTGCCCCGGGATGTGAAGCAGTCAGGAGCAGAGAGAGGACACGCACATCTGGAGCACAGCCCTGTGATGTCCCGAGGAAACCTGCTGGCACGGGACACCCTAAACGTTCTGCTGCTGGAAGCCAGAAAAACATCAGCAGGATTTCCTCTAAATACACACTTTTCTTTTACTCTTCTCTACGTAGCTATGACCTGGAGCAGGCGCGGGGAGATGCACGCAGGGATTCACGCACCAGGGACATCGCAGGAAAGGGGACAGGCTGCTTACTCTGCCTGAGGACGGGCAAGGAGAGCTCAGCTGAGCAGATGGGCATTGGACCAGGCTGCCCAGGGCAGTGGGGGAGTCCCCATCCCTGGAGGCGTTCAAAAACCGTGAGGATGTGGCACTTGGGGACATGGTTTAGCAGGCGTGGGGGTATTGGGGTGACAGTTGGTCTTGATAGTCTTAGAGGTCTTTTCCAACCTATGATTCTGTGAGTCTACGTTGGTTGGCCCATGCTTCTGGACCAGGGAAGAGCTCCTGTCCTGTGCAAGTGATGCTTTGAGAAGAGACAAGGAGGCTCCTGGAGACACGGGGCAGAGTAATTTTAAGTAATGCCTGCACTAGCTACAGGCATGTCCCCAGTCTCCCTAGCGCTGTCACCAGCAACCCACCTGCTGTCTCCAGCCTGTAACGCAGCATCCAGAGCTTTCCTCTGATGCCTTTCCTCTTCTCCAGCACCCTCTCAGTGGGGTGGCTGCAGCCTTGAGCTGTAGGACCCTCTCGCTCTGCTGCAATAGAGCCTGGGGCCAGGAACGCTTCTCCCACCTTTCTCCAAAGCGGAGGTACCACCTCCCACCCGGCCAGTCCTCACGATGTACCAAAGCCCTGGGTGCAATCCTAGCTAGGAGCCCCACGTGGTAGAAGATGCTACACCTACGTCACGTCGTATAATTCCCCAACCGATCTCAACAGATCGCTGGGAGCAACGGCCCTCCCGCAGCCTTGCAGAGCATCGCTCCAGCGCTTTCAATCACGGCTTGGGAAGAGCAAGCCCTGCTCTCCCCGTGCGTGCAGGGTTGGGCAGCCACCCCCAGCCCCAGCCATCTGCTCCGCCGGCCGGGCACAGCGAAGGAGGGAGGACGGGATGGCCAGATGCCTGCTGCCGAGCCGCTTTGGGCAGAGCAGAGGGCACCAGCTGCAGATCCGGCTCCAGACCCAGACACGCTTTAGAGCCCCGCGGGGATAGGGAGGACAAAAGTGCTGGTTGTCTTCACCCCAAAAATCAATAGAAAAGAGGGTTTTTTTCCTCACGAGCCTTGAAGGAAAGGGATTCTGGTGCTGTGCCTGAATACCAGCACCTTCAGCATTAGGGAGTTGTTACCCTCCCCAGCCCTTTGCCCTCCCACTTGCTTTAACCAAGAAGGAAATTTTATGACGATGGGAGCTTGGTTCCTGTTTGAGCTGGCATTAGATTAAGAAAAACTGATTTTCTTAGACTTACCTATTTACACGAGAGCCAGGCACATACCTCCACAGCATGCCTTTTCAGGAGAAAGCGTGATGCTCTGGGAGGATGCACGCTGCATGAATCGCTCCCGCACCTTGGGAGGGAAAACTGGACTGGGGGAGAGAATACCCCAGGGTTAAACACCAGACTTCAGGGCAGGCTCCTAAAACTTCCCTGCTCTCTGCACAGAGTTGGTAAATACATGAACGGCACGTGGAAAAGCATCAGATCTTCCCAGGATATTGATTTTTGACTTTCATTTCCCCAGCCGTCGCCCGACTCGTTAGCTTCGGATCAGGCAGCCTAATCTGACCTGATTCTTAGATCTTAGGCTGACCAGCCTGAATAAAAGTCGCCTGCCCAGCCCTAATGCACTGTCTAATGGGCCATCTGCACCGCTCCGGGGACCGGAGGGTCACCGGGAGCTCGTTAGGGAGCTGGGAAGGATATCGGTATCCGAGGGCTTCCCGGGCTGGGGAACAGGTTCCCCCCACACGTTTGCATCAAGGCACGAGTTTGGGTCGAGGTTAAACACCGGCCTTGGCAACGCAGCTTCGAGATCAAGAGCAGAAGGGACCCTGAGCACACACACGCGTTTCCAGGAGCCACCAAGAGTCTGGGGCCGAATCCTGCAAACGCCCAGCGTCACTGGGGTGACCTGGGGTCTGGCACCCAGCTGGAAAGAGAGGAGCATGAGCAGTGACCAGGAGGCTTGTTTCCTGCCACAAACCTGCAGCATTCAGTTGTACTCATTTCTTAGGTAGAACCAGACCAGATAGTACTTTTTTTTGGCAATTTGATCCAAAAAAAGGAAAAGAGAAGGAAATAGGCTGAAAGGAGCTTCGGTGTACGAAAGCAGACCAGCATTGGCTTAGACAAAGCCTGGTCTCTGCACCCCAGTTTGCTGAACTTTCAGGCAAGTAACATTCAAACCCCCTGCCCTTTTTACAGGCAACTAATTTCCACCTTTTGTGCCTCAGTTTCCCCACCCACCAAACAGGAACCACCCCTGTGGGTTTTCCTTTTGCTTTGAGATCTTCAGCAATGCTCTGGGAGGCTCTTGCAGGAAATTTTAATGAGCAATCCATGCTCTTTGCATGGCTCTGGGCCACCAAGTCTGTCCTGCACAGGTTCACGGACAACACCGCCATCTCCAGCCTCGCTCACTCCTTTGCCTCGTTGATGGCTGCTGCGGGGGGAGTTTACCAGCTGCTTGGTGCTGCCGACAAGATTTCCCAACAATGTGGACCAGGGCTGGAAAATTGGCTTTATTGCTTAAAGCGCACCAGCAGCAGAGAGCTGGGGGAGGCAGCAAGAGGGAAAGGCAGAGAAAGGAGGAAGGGGAAGTCTGGGGGGGCCAAGGAAATCACGTCCCACCAAGACATTTGGGCCAGAGGACCCCTCATCCCACCTGGGCCAGACCTTTTTGGTCAGCCACACTGAGCATCAGCCATCCCCGGAGCAGCCCCTTAGCATGTCCACCTCAGCCCACCCCTGGGGCACGCTCCGATCCTGCGTGGACACGAGGAAGATGCTCCTCGAGTCTCGCATTTTAAGTCTGCATCTGCGCAACCCATGCAGGTGAGCCGAAACACTTCTGGATCATAAGAAACTCTTGTCCTCTCCCTCTGTCCAGGCTCTCTCTCCTTCCCTTCCCCACTAGCGTTCAATTATTTAATTTCCCCTCCCCCGCCCCCCAACATCTGAAAGCCAAGCGTCTTAAATACAAATCGCGTCCAAATCATTACACGCAGGACCTTTCAGCCCTCTTCAGAGCAATGGGCCGTGAGTAATGAGCTCTGCTGAGAGTTTGCTGGATTTCACATACAACAGATGTAAAAGATGGGGCTGGAGAAGGGGGGAGGAAAGGGGGAAGGAAGCCGGACCCAGCCAGGGAGACGAAATACTCACCACTCACCTTTTCCTTCATCTGCAGCAGGCAGAGGAGGTTCAGGTCCTCCTGCGCTTCTGCGATCTAGCTCCTAAGCTGGGACCAGGTGGACAAACAGCCAGGGTGCAGCTTGAAATTGAACCCCTGAGCCCTCCAGCTGCTCAAGCATCTTTCCATGGGTGGGGGTCCAGCCCTGGACCTTACCCCCAGCAGACGATGAACCAGTCCTCGTCTCCCAGGAGTTGTCCTCCCCTTCCTCCTGCTGCAGCAGGAGGTCCTGAGGCACAGGGCGTGACGTTGTCCGAGATGCCAGGACCCAGGCTTGGATCCAGCTCCTCTTGCTCTTTCCAGGGGGTGCCCAGGGTGACAGGGCGTGCACAGGAACCTTACTGCTGAGACACTGTGGACAGGGAGGAGAAACGGCCACAGGCCATGACAGCTCCAGTTAAAGCTCAATGCAGAGATGGACAGTCCCTGAGCTCACCCCAATCGGTCAACTCCATCCCTCAAAGGGACTGTCACAGACACCCCGATGGCTGGGTGACCCTCACATGTCTCCGTCCCCAGCTTCTTTGATGCAGCACCAAGTATTTTGGGGTGAAAAAAAACCTGGTGGAAGAGACTCACAGCACACCATCCTGCTGTCCCAGGCTGCATCTACACCTCCATCACTGCGCGCTTTGCAGGTGGGTGTTACTCCAGGCAGCACATGCGCTACCACCCACAGCACCCCACAAACCCGGGGTGCAGGACACCATGGGGCTCAGGGTCACCAAGGCCAGAAGAAGTCTTGCACCCAGATCCAGGATGCTGAAGGCTCAGGTTCTGCAGATATCAAACGATGCATGGGGTGGTTTCATCTCCGTGCACCAGTCTCTGGGTGCCAGGAGAGCACAGCGTACAGGACAGCCACCATGTAGCTCCCCGCCACAAAAGCAAGCTGTCTCTGCACCATGTCCCTCTGCTCCCAGGGGCTCTCAGGGCACCAGTGGGACCAGGCAGGGATCTGCCGTCCCCATGGCGGAGGAGTGCAGCTCTGCTGCCATCCCAGCCCCTCCGATGCCCCTTAAAGCATCCACACCCAGAGCACCTGGTTTGCTCCCTCCTCTCCTGGCTCCTGCCACCAACCACTGCACCTTTGCATCTGCTCTGGCAGCACCGAGCACCAGCAACTTCCCACACACAGAGCAAAACACCCCTCACCACCCACAAGCAAGACCCCAGCCCCTGGCACTGGGAGAGCCAGACCTGACCAGGGCTCACCCTCCCCTTCCTACCCAGGGAAAGGTGGGGGGAAGAGGAGAAAACGAGAGCAAACCCTTTCACCGCAGACTTCAAAGTCATCGTCAGCAGGAGCCTTCGGAACAGTTTAAGTACAAAATGAATTGTTTTAATATTTAATCAGTCTATAATAGGCCTGGGGATCCCAGTGGAGACAGTTTGCAGTTGAAAGGATGTCCAAACTGAGTATCCCCCTCCAGAAGGGACAATGGTCCTGTAGGAGCCCCTGCCCCCGAGACACATCAGGGCAATCTCCTCTCTGCCGGCTCCCCTTGATGTTGGCACAGCACCTGGGACTGGCTCCCACCCACTCACCTGACACGAGCTGTGGGCTTTGAGAGCCATAACCATAAATCCTCATCCTGGAGGACAATGATTTAATTCTCTGATGAGCTCAGAAGAAATCTCATCCTGCTCCCCTCTAACCCTGTAATACCCTTCCAGAAGTCTCTGGCCCCCTTAGTCCGCTGCACTCCCTCTTCCCTGTGGGTTTGTGGGTGCACCCAGCCATTCCAAGGGCAGAACCCCAAATGCTGGCATTACTCAGGCTGGGAGGAAGCCCTTTGTCTTTCTGTGAACCAGCGTTCTTGGGTGTGCAGGGAATACAAACCAGATGTGGCTCAGCTCAGCCTTTCACCTCCAGGATCAAGCTGTGGTCATTGCAGCAAGTCCAGGTCACACGAGTGGGGCTCAGCTCAGGTCCCGCTGCACAACCCCCAGTAGCCCCACCTGTAGGGAGGGTTGCTGAGGGACAGGGAACATTGGAAAGGTCCCTTCACCACCAGCATGAGCACCCAGGCTCCGTACTGGTTCCCATCTCCCTTGCTGGAGTTAAAGCAGCACCTTCTGGCCCTGGAGACCAGGGCTCACTGTGGTGGCACTGCCTTATCACACTCAAGCCCTTTGGGTGGTCTGGGAACAAAGCATCACCGCTCCCATTTGCAGGTTGGGAGCTAGAGGCACGGAGCCCAAAGCAACCTCTCCGAGGCCCTTCAGCAGATCTGAGCCCCAGTCCCAAGCACACCTCAGATGTGCATGGAAGTTCCCAGGACATGAGGGACACAGGGTGCTTCCAATGCTTCAGCTGCCTCCTTTTTCCCTGGGGAAAGGGAAAAGCTTCTGCACCCACCAGGGTAGAGAAGTTCTTTGCTCTGTGCCAAGTCCCAGATCCACCACCACACTCACAAGTAGAGGCTCCTTCATTCCTGGTTAGTATCTGAGCACAATCCTAAAGCTGCTTCCTCCCAGTAATGGAGGAAGTAATTGAAAGTCTCACTCCTAACATTCTCAAAACCTCTCATTTAAATTGTCCCAGCTTGGAAGGTGGGAATAATAGACCCAGCAGAGAAATCAGCTCCTGGGCAGCAGCTCTCAACATGCAGCAAGCTCCACTTTTGATAGGGGCCGTCAGTTATTCACAGAAAAGCTGCTAGCGGGCTTAGGATGCCACAGAGCAACACGGTACTCAGACTACAGCAAAGCTCTGCTCTCTGCTATAAATTGTTTGCCCAACTGTTTGGATCCTGCAAGGACTTTGACAGTGAGAAACGTGTCCCACCTACAGCAGGGTAGAGACCGATGCACTGGCACCCGGTAGGGAAGTGCAGGAGAGGATGCTGTTTTCTCCCCAAGCAACTTTGAGGAGCACATCTCCAAAGGTCAGCGTCCTAGGCTCAGTCCCTGCAGCCCAGCTGCTCAAGGCCATGGGGGATGCCACCACCGCAGGCTCCCAGCAAGCCCATGTAGGTGCAGAGACAGGAGGAGGAAAGGAGCCTGCACTGCGATAGCCAGTGACTTTACCACTTCTTACCTTGGCATCAGAGCAGGTTATCCCCCTGCACCAGGAGCTGGGATCCCTGCAGGTGCTGCCAGACAGCATGGGCAAAAAAGACCTTCCCCAGGATAGAGCTTCTCTCCCTATTCGCTACTTTTGGGGGGAATCCCCAGAGTTACCCCACTCTGGGGCAGCCTGGCCCAGCCATCGAGGAGGATGTCATGAGAATGATCCTGGGGAAAAATAAAGAAGCCTAAAACCATTATCAATCAGGGTTATGCTTCCATTAGTCGCCCAGAGGATCCTCTGCCCAGAAGCAGCCGTCGCCGCACCGGGTTCGAGTTACTGCCGTTTAGCTCTCAGTAACCTGCTGGATGCAATAAATAACTCCGAGGGCCCTGCATGGTAGAACTGGGACCATTAAACATGCCGAGTTATTTTTACAGTGTTTCTACCATGAGGAGCCGAGCGAGGTCTTTAATCACTTTCCTACCAGCACCATCTTCTGGCCAACACCAGCCCCTTGCCCTGAGGCTGGAGTGCAGGCAGCAGCCCGGAGTCCTGCCAGATGCAGGCAGCTGGAGCCCCAGGCTGGGTGTGTCATGTTGGCTCCCGGCACTTCGGTAGCATGCAGGGTTGCAGAGCTTCTCCCTCCGGGCTGGGGACCTGGGGCAGGGTCCCAGCAATCAGTGCTGGCACAAAGCAGAGCCTCCCACCATAGTTACTCCAAGCTATCATCTGGTTTTCTAACTCAGTGATCCAGTCACTCCACCCTGGTAATGCTAGAAGATGCCCAGAGGAGATGCCCAGCTCCACACGGTTGACCAAGGAAGGTTGCCTCACCAGCAGGAGCTGAGCACCAGAGCCGGGGGCAGCCTGTGGGGAGAGATTCGCCACCCCACGGGGACCTGGTCTGCCTCTCACCCACAGTACCACTCCTGTTTGCCAACATGGCTTTCAGACCAGACAGCCCAGGCCACCTGGCCCTGCAAGGCAGCTGTGAGATATCCCTAACCCTCCCCTAGATCACCCTTCAGTCCAGAGATTGTGCTTTTAACTCGCCATCACTCCCGTTACGTGAACAGGCTGTGAAGGAGACCCATTTGGTTCCAACAGGGAACAGCTCCTTCCCTCCTTCTCGGTGAGAGCTTCCCTTCTCCCCTCTTGGTTGACTTCGTGGGGCAGCAGCCCCAGGAAAGGCCCCGCATGGCCACAGAGCCAGTCCCCAGGAGATGGCAGCAGCCGGCGAGGGAGACCACCCCTGCTAGGGACCAGCAGACCCACCAAGAGCTCTGGAAAGACCCTGCAACCCCATTCCTGGAGCTGTGCAGCCACCAGCAACCCTTCAGCTGAGCGTTTCAGGCTGTAGCAATTCACAGGCCAGTTGCAGCTGGAAAACTCCAAAGCTGAGAGCTCAGCAGTACCATTAGGCAACAAATACACAAGGCGGGAGAAAGGACTTTCTCAACATCCAAAAGAAACCTGTCCCAGAAAAGCATGGTTGCACCAGGTCTCTTCTCCCCTGCCCAGGGCAGTCTGCTGTCTCAAGCCAGGTTTTCCTTACACATGAACAGATGGGCCATTTACCAAGTCCTTGTACTTTGCTATCTTGACACCACATTTGAGGTCCACTATACCTTGCTTAGGGTGGGGAAAAAAATAAACGTTAATTCTGAACTAAAATTCTCACCAGATTTTCAAACCTGGACCCTGTTACTCTCGGACTGGAGTCTTCAGCTTCTTCCTTGGTTGGAAACGCTGCTGAATAAAATTAAAAGCCTGCAAATGCTGACTGTCCTCCTAGAAATGGTACGGTAACATTCACACACATTTCCATCTCTTGGCAGATCCACACAGTAGAAAGAATGATACCTTCAGATTTTATAACTCTTGGACGTTTCCCAGGAGGTATAAGGGGTTTCTTAAAGCAGTCCTTATCATTTGGCACGAGAAGACTCCATCTGGGCCCAGACTCCTCGCAAGGACTCTCCACCACCAACGGACCGTGGCCTGAAGAGCCAGTTGTAAGAGGAGAACAGAAGAGACACTGGCAACACCAGTGTTAAGACATGGAGCTTAGTGAGCTCTGCCTGCTCGACCATGGATCCATATGCTTGGGGTCTCACGTATGAGAAGTGTAGACAGGAGGGCAAGAGCCAAGGAAGAGGCTGGTGGCATGAATGAAGCTGCCTGACCTCATTTTTCCTCCTGAGAAATCCCACAGTGATGAGCCAGCTCTTTCCTCACCCCTCCACGCCAGAGGGCTCTGAGCTTTTACCCTTTGCCACACCCCAGATCCCTTTGCTTGAAGCCCTGGTGCCATCACAAGTAAGAAGCAGACAAGAATTGCTTGAGGGCACCAGGAAGACAACCAGCCCCTTCCTGAGCAAGCCCTAGGACCGAGGCTTCAAGGGAGACCCGGCAGGCCAAGTCCAGCCCATTTTCCCCAACCAAGGGACTGCAGTGGTCACCAGCAAGTGAGACTGTTCCTGCTGCCCCAGTGCCTCAAGGCACAGGGACGCTGCCTCTCTACCTCCTCCTGCCCATATTCCCGGTCACCACTGTCCCTGGGAAAAGCCAAGAAGCACCCAGTGATTTTTTTGGCTCAGGAACACAAAGTCAAGTCTCCTCTCCCTCCTACATTATTTTTCCCTTCAGGAAGTCAATTCCTGGCAAGACCAAAAATAACTACCTGTGTGAGGTGATGACCAAAGCAGTCAAGTCAGGGCCAAAACAAGCAGCGATGGTCTCAAAATAGCTCCAGCAGTATCCCGCTTCCTGAGGGGGAAGGAAAGGCTCCTTGCACAGCCGTCACTCCAGTTCCCACCATGGCAATCACAGAGCAGTTCTTCCATTTTCATGGGAAAGGGACAGGAGGAGTCTTCCCACATGCTCCACTTTGGCTTAGCACTTGGTACTCCTGGTACAGCAGCTGGTCCCTCAGGGACCCTGGCCACTGCACACATCCAGACCTACTGTCCTTCAGCTTGAGACTGGGTCTAGGAGGCACCATCTTCAGCCCTGTGACCCGGCCTCGCTGCCCTGCCAAGGACATAGGTACAAGGGGTCTTTGGTAGCTCCTTGGTGTCCCCTCGACGGAGGTGCCCAGGGTGGTGCAGCTGCCCAGATGACACCAGGCAATGGCACAGGGAATGAATTGCAGTCAGGACTCGGATATCTCCCCTTGATAGGGGTACAAGAAAAATCCACACTGCCTAACAGAAGGGAAAAAAACGGGCACAAGTTGCATACAAAACCCTGTGGATGCGTGACTGTTCTGCATGTTTGGGATGGACCCCACACCCACCTCCTTGAAAGACAAAGCCAGGTGGCTGTTAGAAACTCCGGCAGCCTCCTTGCTTGGCCAACACACACTGTGGTTTCGTAGGATAGGCAAGCAGCTTTTGAGTCATACATCAGCTGTGGTTAGCCTCTGCAGACCAGCTTTGCAAGGAGCCAGAGCCAAAGGATTTCAGCCCAGCTTGGTGTCCAACAAGAAGTCCTTACCAGCAGCCTCCATCCATCAGGTGGACACGGTCCTCCATCCCCTCAAAGGCAGTCATGGTGGGCAGCCTCCCAGTGAACCATCAGTTGCAGAGATGAGGACAGACAGGCTCCACCATTTCCAGAGGACGTCCAGGCATAAAGGGCCACACTGAGAACGGAGCAGTTTCTTATGCCACCGCAGGGCTGTCGCACCCCGTCACAGCATGGCACCTGACAGACCTGTGCTCCCAGAAGAGCACCTCCTGACACCACGGTATCACATCCATAAGTTAGATACACACAAGCATGAGGGGAAAGGCCAAGCACTCATAGTTGACTGGACAGGAAAGACAGCTAAGCCATGTCAGGACACCAAAAAACATCATCAGAAGCCATGCTTGTCTTGCATACTCCTGCCAGTGTCCTCTCCTGCCACCAGAGTACATTGGAAGGAAGCAGGGGGTGTGTGGGGCTGGGACCCCACTACCTCATGTTTAGTGCACTGTGCTGGGACCCCTTTAATTTGCTGCCATTGCCACCACCCCTCCACCCAAAGAAGTTGGCCCTGGGAGTCATTTTCGTATTGTTCAGTAGCAACAATATCAATAGATTCCAGGAAGGGAGAGAGAAGAACGGCACAAGGAGTTGTTGCACCACCCTTGTCATGCACCCTGCGTGTGGGCTTTGTCCCAGTCCAGCAAACATGCCATACGGACACTGGGACCCACAGCAGCCCGGGTCCATCTGTGTCAATGACCACATCTCTCTCATGCAGACAGGCAGGATATGAGCAAACCAGTGGCTTGGAAAGAAGTTAAACTCCGGGTAAAGGTTGCAGAGGATGAATTCCAAAAAGTCCTTTCTTCTCTGCAGTTCATTGACACATCAGAAGAAACTCATGTACTGCCAACAAAGCCGAGATAAGCCTTGCAGACCATTGCACTTTAAGGAGGGCTTGGGGTGACATTATCTCACTTGGATTTTGGCGTCTGCATTTTTCTCCCATCACATGGCTGTGGCCCGCTGAGATGCTTCTGCTCGTTCTCTCTCCACTGGCCATATTTTGCCCAAAGTTTCCATGGTTGCCCAGCTGCTCCTAGAAGGAAAGTTAATGTGAACCAAGGCATTCAGCAGTCCTCCTGGAGACTATGATCAGTGTCACATGCTCTCTGTCCATACTTATCACTCATCCCAGGCTGGGATACCACAAAAAACACCTTTAATTCCTGTAACCAAAGCCAAAAAGACACTGACTGGTCTCATGTTCAGTGGATCAGTTTTCTCACAGGTGACATAACCTTCACCCCTCAGAGGCAGTGACAGACCCCACCAAGCAATGGCAGCTCCCAGCAGCTCTGTTGGAAGTGTGGGTCTCTGCACCTTGCCCACAACTTACAATGCCCATGCAGCCTGTGCTTGGTTGTCATCACCTTGGCTGTAACGGGAAGACAGATGTCAGAGACCTTTCTGACTGCAGTGTGACTCCCATGGAAATCAGCCTGTGGAACCACCACCTCACGCTGAAGCTCAATCTCCTCCCTGGTCCCACAGAGTGGCAGGTTGTATTAATACCCCATGAAGTTCTGATTACAGAGGGGATGTTATTTTTGGGCACAGCTAATATCATGCTAGCGTCTGAAGAACTGACTGACAGCAATTGATTTAGTGGGTCATGCAAATTAGGCAGATTATACCCAAAGCCGTTGTGGTTATAGGTTTGATCCCAAAGGCATGAGCTGGATGAGAACTGGACAAACTGATGCTTGCAAACCCCATGACCAGCAACAGGCATCAAGCAACATTTGAGGTAAGCAAGGGAGAAAAAAGCTAATCCAGCAATGGCAATGGGTAACATTATTTGCTCCGTTAACCAGCACAACTGGCAGCTGCCTGTTACCTTACAAGATACTCCTAGGCTGCTACCACCACCAGCAGAAGGGGTTCCTGGGCAGGGACATTCTTTTTTAGACTGTCTATGTTTCAGGGCAGAAGGTTAATTAGGTAGTAGGGTAATGAGGAGTCATTAAATCTGCCTGCACCATGCTGTTAGCATAACAAGAGCAGACCAAGAAGGTTAAAGCTGGGATTCATGTTTTCCCATTGCCTTCAATTAACCTTTCCATGTTTTTGCAACTCTGGGCCCCAGAGATAGGTTCTGGGTGCCTCTCAGAGGCTGTTAATTAGCAGAACACAGAAACAAACTTTTCTTTTAAGTAACTAGGATCATTATTTTGTCTTTCAGCATAAAATAAACAGTCAGGACCCACTTACCCTTTGAGCAATGCCACTGTCCCATCAAAGTTTAGAAGGGTGACTTAGGTCCCTGTGATTTATTTTGAATTGTTGGTCTACTCTTGCTTTCATCTCCTCAAGTGGAAAGCCCTGGGGACTCCTCTCAGCCCTCCACCAGCGAGATCCCTTTACTCTGCACCCTGCATGTGCCAGGCACAGCTAAGGCAGTGTCCCCTAAACTGGGGGGTAGGTGGGCTGTCGGGAGGCAGGTGTTCCCACCACCTTAGTCTGCACACCCAAAGCTGTTGGTCAATCAGCCTTCAAGAGGTCTCCACAAGGCAATTCACCACCAGTAGATTCAGAGACCCCACTAATTAGCAAGCAGGGCTAGGCTCTTAAACTTTTTTCCCTGAAAATAGATGATGTCAATGACAAATAGATCTGTGGGGTACACATGAACATCAGGCACATCCCAGGGAGTCACGATATGAAAGCTCTGACTAATGCACCACCTGGGGAGGATGACTCAGCCAGTACAGACACCACCTCCATGACTAGGACCACAGGTTAGGCATGCAAAACTGCACAGGACAGAGAACAAGCACCTGGCTGCAGGATTCAGTTCCTCTCATGCTGACTTTTGTCTCATCTTCTGCAGAAAGTATCCCACTCTGAGATCTTTAAAGACTTCATCCTGCCTCCATTGACTAGAGACAGACTTTTACTCTGGTGGGGGCGAGCATCTGCTGCAGGAGAGAAACTACTTGCCCAGGTCTGGCACACTGCACCCTGCCATAGGAAAAACTTCAAATGAAAAGGTTTGTGAAGCATTTGGATGCGCCTCTGAATGCCAGGACATCTTCAGCACCGTGGGTTGAAAGAACAAGATGAACAAACCCCTACTGGTGGGTTACATAGAGCTGATGGTGGGTGGAGGCAAGGTCATGGACTCGATGCTTCCTGGGACTTCCTGTTGCATAGGATTTCTTACATGTGAGGAAGATCAGAGAAGACTGATGGTGATTTACAGTGAAGGAGCCAGAAAAGAGTCTGGAAAGGTCCAGGTACTTTTCTTACTGTGATGAAGTTCCTGGCTCAGTGTACGAAGTGGTGTTTTCTCCTATAGCTTTTTAATCATAGCACCAAGACACCTTTTTTCCACTTGACTTTCACTTCATTTACTCTTTTGGTGCTCATTCCTTCCCTCATCTTTCATCCACTTGCAGATGTGTGGTGAGATTCTCATGGCATCCCAGCTCTCTGAACCAGGTCCTTCCTTCTAGAGGCTGTCAACAGAGCATGCCGGGCTGTCTCACCTGCTAGCAAAGTGAGTATTTTCAGGGTCCGTGGTGTATTCATCAGTGGAGAGACATCTCAGCATCAAGGGACCTTCCATCACCACATGTTTACACAGCTAAACAGAGGGCATCAATTATTGCCCACATGCTGCTGCTCTGTCTTAAAACCAAAGGAGATCTGTGGATGACAAATGAGAAGTGTCCACAAGACAAGCCTTCTCCTCATCAGTCCATAGCAGCAAGAACTACATTGCACAGCTCTTATGTGCAGAAGCCCACAAAGCTCCCCTGAAAACAATATTATAAAAGCCTAAAATGGGACTCTGGGAGCATTCTTAAAACGAAGCTCTCCAAAAAAGAAATTCCTTTCCTTCTCTAACTCTTGCTTGTGGGAGTTGATGGAGCAGGGAGAGGCTTCATGAGACGGGATGTCCTTAACTCCACCATCAAGATGGATTGACCGTGGTGGGGCCCCACACTGGGCTGACAGTCTCCAGTCACATGCGCTACTTGTGATCCAGCAGCTCTCCTGGGACGTGGAGCTCTCCACAGAGGGCCAGTGTCTCCTCCACACAGAGACACCATTTAGAAACCTCACATGAAACCAGTCAGTCCTAACACGCATGACTGGGCTTTGTCTCCAGGCCATCCTTGATTTACAAGGCAACTCCTTTTTTGTAATTTTTTTTTTCCTTCCCCCATTAGTGTTATTC
>Ga0181612_160936_pt1 | contig 16984 bp, 11 predicted proteins | sample HoacroProtozoa21_FD_119630 | JGI IMG/M metagenome (GOLD analysis project Ga0181612, IMG submission 119630) | Hoatzin crop microbial communities from Cojedes, Venezuel. Combined Assembly of Gp0051906, Gp0051904, Gp0051908
GCGTCTTTTGGGCACAATCATTAAAAAAGTAACATGTATCAGTATCATTAAGGAATTTAGTTATACACCTTTTGAGTTACGAGTGTTGAATTACGAGTTACGAGTGTTGAATTACGAGTTACGAGTGTTGAGTTACGAGTTACGAGTGTTGAGTTACGAATTAGTTGCGCTGGGCGCAATGACGTTACGGCTCTGCCGCTTCGCTCGTCGAAGTTACGCCTTTGGCGCTTGGCTCGTCCAAGAATGGGGAGTGAGATTACTCCTGCAAATCGCCCAATTCTCAATTCTCAATTCTCAATTCTCAATTCGTAACTCGTAATTCGTAACTCGTAATTCAACACTCGTAACTCGTAACTCGTAATTCAACACTCGTAACTCGTAATTACTTCACGACTACTTTCTTTCCTCCCATGATGTAGATGCCTGCGGGGAGACCGTCGGTGGTGGTGGCCTGCTTGCGCACGAGGCGTCCGTCGATGGTGTAGATGTCGTTGGTGGGCGACTGTTGGGGCAGGTCGATGCCGGCGGGCAGCGAGCCGATGTCGAAGCGGTTTTTGTCGAGATAGTTCATGCGACGGGTGAACCAGTCGGTGATGTATTCGAGCTCGTCGTCGAAGTCGAGGGTGTGGCCTGCAATGTCGCTGTCGCCGCTCCATCTTTCACTCTCGCGGTCGGCGGCTCCGCAGGTCTGGAACTCGCCGATGTAGTCCTTGAAGCGCTGCAGTATGCTGTCGGTGTTGAGTGGTCCCTCGCGGAGCTCGCGGTAGCGATAGCGCACGTTCTCGTTGAAGTTCTGGGGCGAGCACTCGCGCATTCGCTTGAAGAGGTTGTAGTCGCCGTGCTCGTAGTGTGTGATGAACTCGGCGTAGTCTTGCTCCGGTCCGAGGAACGATGCGTGCAGATAGACGTCGCTCCATCGCTGGCCGCAGGTGGCGTCGAGGTCCCATACGGCTGGGGTGATGCGCTTGTCGGCCTGCTGGTCGTAGATGGCGAAGAAGAGGTTTTTGCCGTGGTTGTCGGTGGAGAGTATTGTCTCCATGAGTATGTAGTAGTCGCGCCATGCCTTATAGTCGAAGTATGAGCCGAAGAGGTTGTAGAACTCGCGGTCGGTGCTGGTGCATACGAAGTTGACGGCGTCCCATAGCGGCGACCAGTCGGTGGGCTTCACGTCGTCGATGTCGGGGTATTTCACGTAGTACTGGTCCCACGACTCGCTGTAGTTGCTGTAGGAGGATGGCGCGGTGCCGGGGTAGTTGTTGTTGTCGCTGTAGTGTCCCATGAAGACGGCGTAGCTCCAGTCCTTGGATTTCCATAGCTGTCCGTGCATCACCTTGAGTGAGTCGTCGTATTTCTTCAGCTTCATCTGCTTGCGGTCGAGGTTCTCGTACATGCAGTAGATGCCGTGGTATTCGCCGTTGAGTATCAGCTCGACGAACTGTCCGCGGGTGCCGGTGAGTGCCTTGGGCTCTTGGTCGGCGTAGTATGGGGGCGTGCACATGTCGTTCCAGAGGTCGGTGAGCACTCTGTTTCTCACTCGGCTCATGTCCACTTGGCATGCTTCGAGTATCCAGTGGTTGTCGTTGCGCAGTCCGAAGAACTTTTGGTCTTCCTTGTCGCCGTTCTCGTCGAGGAACTTGATGCTGTAGTTGCGCTTGTGCTTGTCGCTGCCGTTGGTGATGCCTCCGCGGTATTTGGCTTTCATGCGCAGTATGTCGGGCTCTTTCTTGGTGGGCTGATAGACGCGCATGGTGCCTTCGTTGTAGGTGGTGGTGTAGTCGCCCCATAGCTGCACTACGGGGAGGCTGGTGAAGGTCATTTGCTTAGAGGCTACGGTGCCGTTCTGCGAGGTGATGGTGAGGGTGTAGGTCTTGAGTGCCTCCACTTGCTTGAAGGTGTAGGTCTGTCCGCTGTCCACTGGCTCTCCGTCGATGTTGAGTTTTCCCCATCCCGACTTGGGGGTGTAGCTGACGACGGCTTGGTAGTCGGTGCCGAAGTTGTCGAGTGGGATGGGGCAGAGGTATTGCTCGTTGCGGTTGTCGTAGGCCATGCCGTGCTTGCCTATGAGCAGTGTGCCGAGGGCTCGTTGCAGTGGGTCGTTGGCGGCGTTGGCGCTGGTGCCTTTCCTCAGTGCTTCGAGGGCTTGGAACTTGCCCATGGTGGTGGCCGACTGGCGCTCGGCTTCCGTTATCAGTTTCCATGCCTCGTCGTCTGAATATTGGCTGGAGATTTCGGATGCCACTTTCTCTCTCTCGGCTGCGAGCAGCTGGTCGGCTGTGCCTTGGAAGTAGAGCGACACGTTGTCGATGGCTACCCAGTTGGCGTTGCTCGATGCTACGCTGACTCCGCAGCTGATGTTGCCTCCGGTGGTGGTGGTGGAGACGGCGTATTTCTCTGGCACGCCGTCCTCTGTGTGGGCGGCTGTGGTGGCTTTGCCGAGGTAGAGGCTTACTCCGCTGACGGTGGTGGTGGCGTCGGCTTGCTGTGTGGCTATGATGTCGGCCTTTAGGGTGTAGTCGCCTGCGGGCAGGTTGGTTATCTGCTGTGTGAGTGTTCGGTCGGAGAGCTGCTGGGTTTGGTTGCGGCGTCCTTGGTAGAGTGGGCTTTCCACCCATGCCTCGATGAATGGCAGGGTGCAGTTGGCGTCGCCGTTGATGTAGGGGCCGCCGTACCATGACTGTAGCCACCAGAGTCCTTGGTCGCTGTTCCATCCGTCCATCGACTCGGTGGTGGCGGTGAGCCATGAGCTGACGTCCCATCCGTCGGCTGTGCTCTCTTTCTCGAAGACTTGGTTGCCGTCGGCGTCGTAGAGCTTGAATAGCTGGTTGGTGTTGCCTGAGGCGGTGTTGGAGTAGGTGCCCACCATGTAGGAGTCGGTGCGTACGTCCCAGATGTGGTCTGTCTGTGCGCAGTTGCGTATGGCGTAGATGCCTTCGCTGGATTGTGGGAAGGTCCATAGGGAGTTGTCGCCGTCGAGCTGGTCGGTCATGCTGACGTAGCGTCGGTAGGTGTCGCGCACTCCGTCGTAGGTGATGTATTGCTGTGTCTTGGCGTTCCGTATGGAGTATTTGCCTGTTTGCTCTTCGGTGATGAGCCAGTAGGTGTGGTCGGCGGTGGTGGCTGTGCGCAGGTAGTAGAGTGGTGTCTGCTGGTTGGCTGTGTTGCCGTCGGCGACGCATCCTCCGGTGAATATTTGGCACTCGATGTGGTATTTCTTCTCGGCGGAGAAGTCGGGTGCTGCTGTTGCTGTGGTGGCAACGGCGAGTAGTAGTAGGGTGGTTAGTCTTTTCATTTTCTTTTTGATGGGAGTTATCGGGAGTTATCTTTTGATGGGAGTTAATGGGAGTTATCTTTTGATGGGAGTTATCGGGAGTTAATGGGAGTTATTGGGAGTTAGCTGTAGTTATTGGGATTTAGCGGGATTTAACTGGAGTTATCGGTTTATTTGGGGAGTTATCTGTAGGGAGATGTTGGGAGGGGCGGATATTCCGTTAACTTCCAGCGCGAAGCGCTTCGCTCGGCTCTGCCGCTTGGCTCGTCCAAGTTACGGCTCTGCCGCTTCGCTTGTCGAAGAACTCCCGATCGCTCGGCTCTGCCGCTTCGCTTGTCGAAGTTACGGCTTTGCCGCTTCGCTTGTCGAAGAACTCCAGTTAACTTCCATAAATTAGTATGCGAAGAGGGGGTAGTCTTTCATCGTGTCGTTGACGCGTTTTCTTACGGAGGCAATGACTTGCTCGTTTTCGGGGTCGTTCAGCACGGTTTCTATGAGTTCGGCTATGAGTACCATCATATCCTCTTTTGCGCCGCGGGTGGTGATGGCTGGTGTGCCGAGTCGTATGCCGCTGGTCTGGAATGCGGAGCGGGTGTCGAAGGGCACCATATTCTTGTTGACGGTGATGTCGGCGGCCACGAGTGCGTTCTCGGCCACTTTGCCGGTGAGCTCTGGGTATTTGGGGCGCAGATCGACGAGCATGGAGTGGTTGTCGGTGCCGCCGCTGACGATGGCGAAGCCTCGCTTGATGAGCTCTTCGGCGAGCACTTTGGCGTTTTTCTGCACTTGTGCTGCCCATTGCTTGAATTCGGGTTGCAGTGCTTCGCCGAAGGCTACGGCCTTGGCTGCTATGACGTGTTCGAGGGGTCCGCCTTGTATGCCTGGGAAGACGGCGGAGTTGAGCAGTTGGCTCATTTTCTTCACTTGTCCCTTTGGGGTGGTGAGTCCCCATGGGTTGTCGAAGTCGTGGCCCATGAGTATGATGCCTCCGCGTGGTCCTCTGAGGGTCTTGTGGGTGGTTGAGGTTACGATGTGTGCGTATTTGACGGGGTTTTTCAGTAGTCCTGCGGCGATGAGTCCTGCTGGGTGTGCCATGTCTATCATGAGCAGTGCTCCCACTTCGTCGGCTATCTTGCGCATTCGCTCGTAGTCCCATTCGCGTGAGTAGGCTGAGCCTCCTCCGATGATGAGCTTGGGTTGGTGCTCTTTTGCGAGGCGCTCCATCTCGTCGTAATCGACGCGTCCTGTTTCGGGGTTGAGGTCGTAGCCTATGGGGTGGTAGAGTATTCCGCTGGTGTTTACGGAGGAGCCGTGTGAGAGGTGGCCTCCGTGTGCGAGGTTGAGTCCCATGAAGGTGTCGCCTGGCTTTAGGCAGGTGAGCAGCACGGCGGCATTGGCTTGTGCTCCGGAGTGTGGCTGCACGTTGGCGTATTCGGCGTCGAAGAGTTGTTTGACGCGGTCGATGGCGAGTTGTTCCACTTCGTCCACCACTTGGCACCCGCCGTAGTAGCGTTTGCCGGGGTAGCCTTCGGCGTACTTGTTGGTTAGGCAGCTTCCCATGGCTTTCATCACTTGGTCGCTGACAAAGTTTTCGGAGGCGATGAGCTCCATTCCTTTCAACTGGCGCTGATGCTCGCGCTCGATGAGGCTGAATACCGTTTCGTCTGTTTTCATCTTCGTTTTTTTATTGAGTATTTCTTGGTCGCTTTTGTCGGGGGCCACCGTCGTGGGGTGTCTGTGGGCATACCGTCGGAGGCGGGAACTGGGTGCAAAGTTACACTTTTTTTCTTTTTTATGTTCACTTTTTCTTGAAAAGTTGTATCTTTGCCACCAAAAAAGAAGTGATAGTGTGTTTGCGTAAACAAAATATGCGGAAATTATGAATAGCGAATTGATTTTGGGGTTCTTGCGGGAGGTGGCTGCGAACAACAACCGCGAGTGGTTCAATGCAAATAGGAAATATTACGACGAGGCGCGTGCCGACTTCGAGCGTGGGGTGGCGACGATGATTGCTCGGCTAGCGAGCTTCGACCCTTCGGTGGCTCATATCACTGTGCGCGACGCCACTTACAGATTCTATCGCGACACTCGCTTTTCTCCCGACAAGTCGCCGTATAAGAGGCACTTCGGCGCTTACGTGAGTGCTCATGGCAAGAAGTCGCTGCATGGGGGCTACTATATTCATCTTGAGCCTGGCGAATGCTTGATTGCGGCGGGCAACTACTGGCTTCCGACGAACATTCTGACGAGTTGCCGCAACGAGATTATGGCGAGGGAGAGCGAGTGGCTTAAATGTGTGGAAAACAGGCGGTTCGTGGCTCTCTATGGCGATGCGTCGTCGGGACGATGGGGCGACGAGAAGGGGTTCGGCATCGAGCGGCTGAAAAGCGTTCCTAAGGGTTTCCCGAAAGATTATCCTTATGTTAAGTATCTGAGGATGAAGGACTATTGCTGTTGGCACAAGGTGGCCGACGACTTCTTCGATGGTGATGGTTGGCTCGACCAGATAGAGCGTGATTTCAAGGTGGCCAAGCCGATGATGGACTTCGTGAACAGTGTCATCGACGACTACGAGTGAGGCGTTGGCGGAGCATCTCGGTGAACTGATAGTTTTTCACTCCCCATCGGGGGGCTATGACGAGTTCGGGTGGCGACTGCGACACAAACCGCTCAAGCACAAGGTCTTCGCGAAGAAGTGAGACGTATTGGCATACGAGGTCGAGATATTCGTCGAGCGTGTAGAGATGGAAGGGATGGGCGGCGAATTCTTGGGCAATGCGTGTGCCTCTGACTATTTGCAACTGATGTATTTTCAGCAGGTCGAGTTTTAGCGACGAGATGATGGGGGCTTGCCTGAGGCTCTCGTTGGCATCTTCGCCGGGGAGTCCGAGGATGACGTGGCCGCCTGTCAGTATGTTTCTCTCGTGAGTCTGTTCTATTGCCCTGCGCGTGCAAGCAAAGTCGTGCCCGCGATTTATCTTTCTCAATGTCTGGTCGTTAGCTGTCTCGATGCCGTATTCTACGATTAGGAATGTGCGCTTGTTTAGTTCGGCGAGATAGTCGAGAATTTCTTCGGATATGCAGTCGGGTCTTGTGGCTATGACGATTCCTACGACGTCGGCCACTGATAGTGCCTCGTCGTGCATCTCTCTTAGTTGTTCCACCGTTGCGTATGTGCCTGAATATGCTTGGAAATAAGCGAGATACTTCATCTCTGGGTATTTTCTCGCGAAGAATTCCTTGCCTTCCTCCAACTGCTGGCTTACGCTCTTGCTGCGATGACAATATGGTGGATTGAACGTCTGATTGTTGCAAAAAGTACAACCGCCGGTGGCTTTTGTGCCGTCACGATTAGGACAGGTGAAACCTGCGTCGATGCTTAGCTTCTGCACGCGATATGGGAACTGGTCGCGTATCCATTGACTGTAAAGAATCATTTCATCGAGAGCGAGATTCGGTTGCGACGACGGTCTATTTCCAACACTTTCACTCTGACGTGCTGATGCAGATGCACCACTTCGGTTGGGTCGCTGACGTAGCGATTGGCCAGCTGGGATATGTGGACCAACCCGTCTTGATGGACGCCGATATCCACGAAGGCGCCGAAGCGGGTGATATTCGTAACTATGCCTGGCAACTCCATCCCCTCGACGAGGTCGTCAACCGACTTGACGTTGGGGTCGAACTCGAATGTCTCTATCTGCTCGCGAGGGTCGCGACCCGGTTTCTCCAGCTCGCTCATAATGTCGGTGAGCGTGGGAAGTCCCGCCGTGTCGGTTACATAGTGGTGAATATCAATGTGTTGTCGTTTCTCTTTGTCTTTGATAAGTTCTGCCACGGTGCAATGCTCGTCTTTGGCCATCTGCTCCACAATCTTGTAGCTCTCAGGGTGAACGGCGGAGTTGTCGAGCGGATTCTTCGCCCCAGGTATGCGGAGGAAGGCGGCACATTGCTCGAAGGCTGTCGGACCAAGGCGCGGCACCTTTTTTAATTGCGCGCGCGAGGTGAATGCACCGTTTTCTTTCCTATAATCTACGATGTTTTTAGCCAAAGCAGGGCCAAGTCCGCTGACGTAGGTGAGCAGGTGTTGGCTAGCCGTATTTAGGTTCACTCCCACGGCATTCACGCATAGTTCGACGGTCTGGTCGAGTTGGTGTTTTAGTTTTGTCTGGTCAACGTCATGTTGGTATTGTCCCACGCCGATGCTCTTCGGATCTATTTTTACAAGTTCCGCCAAAGGGTCCATCAGTCTCCTGCCTATCGACACGGCTCCTCTCACGGTAACATCCTCGTCGGGAAACTCGTCGCGAGCCGTTTTAGATGCCGAATAAACCGAGGCTCCGTCTTCGCTCACCACGAAAGTTTGCACTCCGTCGAGGCTAAGGTCGCTGATGAATTCCGATGTCTCTCGGCTTGCCGTACCGTTTCCAATGGCTATGGCTTCGATGCGATAATCTTTTACCATTTGTTCCACAGAAACCGCCGATTGCATCCGCCAATTCTTGGGAGGGTGGGGGAATATGGCCTCGTGATGAAGAAGGTTGCCTTGCTCGTCGAGACATACCACTTTACAGCCAGTTCTGAAGCCGGGGTCGATGCCCATCACTCGCTTCTGACCAAGCGGTGGGGCAAGGAGCAGTTGTCGGAGATTTTCAGCGAATACGCTGATGGCTTCGTCGTCGGCTCGTTGTTTGCTTGATGCGGCAAACTCGTTCTCTATGGATGGTTTTATCAGACGTTTAAATGAATCTTCTAATGCCTCTTCCACCAGTTGGCTCGATGCCCCGTGTCCCCTTATGAATTGTCGGTTGAGTTTATATAGGCACTGCTCCTCGTCCGTCGTGATGCTCACTCTCAGGATTCCCTCGTTTTCTCCTCTCCGCATGGCGAGAAGTCTATGCGAGGAACACCGTCTTAGAGGTTCGCTCCAATCGAAATAATCTTTATATTTTGCAGCTTCGTCAGAGTTTTGCTTTGCCTTCACCACCTTCGATGTGATGATGGCTTCTCTACGAAAACTTGCTCTTACAGAGTTTCGGGCTTGCTCGTCTTCGCTAACCATCTCGGCTATGATGTCCTTCGCTCCTTGTAATGCTTGCTCAGCATCTTTAACATCGCCTTTCACGAACCTCTGAGCAGCCTGTTTAGGATTGCTTTCCCGTTGCAGCATCAGCAGATTTGCCAACGGCTCGAGACCTTGCTCTCGTGCTATTTGTGCTCTTGTCCTGCGTTTGGGCTTGTAAGGCAAATAGATGTCTTCCAGTTCGTTGGCATTCCAACAATCCTCTATTCGTTGTCTCAGTTCGTCGCTGAGTTTCCCTTGCTCCTCAATGGTCTTGGCTATGGTCTCTTTTCGTTTCGCCAAATCATTGAGTTTCTCGTTGAGGTCGCTGATTTGGGCTATCTGCACCTCATCGAGACCTCCTGTGCGTTCCTTGCGATAACGACTGATGAAGGGGATGGTGGCACCGAGGTCGAGCAGTGCTATGGTGTTTTCAACGCTCTGTTGCTTTATGTTGAGCGTCTGTGCGATGAGAGTCGCTATCTGGTTAGACATCGGATTTATATTAAGATTTTATTTTACGATATAAAGAAAGGGAAACAAATCCTGCAAAACGTTTCTGCAAAGATTTGTTTCCCAATCAATAATTTACTTCAATTCCCACTCAAATACGCCAGTGGAATATTCGTCAGGTTGCTGGATGACGAGTTTCACGGCGGTGGTGGTTACGGGCTCGAAATTAACGGTGCAGGGCGCTCCCTTTTGGATGGGATAATTGCCTAATGCCGTAACTTTCTGCCAGTCGCCTGCATCGTCTTTATATTCAATACTCCAACTCTTTGGCACTCGGCAACCACCCCAAGGACCGTCATCAAACCAATAGACCGTTGAGCCTTGCACCTTCGATTTCTCTGGAAGGTCGTAAACAATCCATTCCGTCGTCGCCTTCTTTGGCCACCAATGTATGTATGGCATTGAGCGGTCGTCGCCATCTTTTGGCACAAGTCTGTCGTTTACGGCTCCAAGAGCAGGGCTTTCAACTGATGCGGAAGCCTTTGAGCGTGAGGCCAATGTGGGAGCTTTGGCTGGAGTTGTTGCACTCAGGTCTTGTGCCATCCATACGTCCATGTTGCCAGCCCCGCGATGGTTCCAAGCGTAGTAGGGGATGAGTGTCAGGTTCACGTCGGTTGCCACAAGCCTCCCGTCGTTTCCGAAGTTAAGCGTCTGTGCTTGACCTTTCAAGGTGTTGACGGTTGTGCTGGCAATCTCTTTGGTTCCGAGAGTGAACTTCGGCGATTGGTTGACAAGGATGCCAAGCACGTTGAAATCGTTGTCTGGCCACTCAGCGCAATATACAAGAGGTCCGCGCTCAATGGCAACGCGGCCACGGTCGGCTGTTACCAAGTTGTTGGCTCTTACGGTGCGCGGCTCCATATCGAAATGAATCTCTATTTTGTCGCTTTTTTTCCACTTCCTTGTGATGGCAAGGAAACCGTCTTTCATCGTTCCTTCCACAGCCTTTCCGTTCACCTTCACGGTATAGCCAAGTCTTACGTTGTCGCTATAAGAATAGAGGTCAGATGGCACAGCCTCGCCCTTTACCCAACCAGGAATACGAAGCATCATCTCAAAGGCACCAGCTTGGTTCTTGGCAATCTTTATCGTAATATCGCCATTCCACGGATAATTAGTTGTTTCCTCAAGAGTTACGGTCTTGCCGTTCACGTTGATATTAGATGTGTTTGAGTTGTAGAGATTCACGTAAAGACGGTTGTCTTTCGTTGCGTAAATATATCCAGGGAGCGACGGAATGAATCTTGCGATGTTGCTTGGACAGCAGGCACATCCAAACCAAGCCTGACGCTGGTGTTGGCCCATCGACTCAAGTGGATTGGGGTAAAAGAATTTTCCTCCGTCGATGCTCATACCGCTGATAACTCCGTTATAGAGCGTTCGTTCCATGCAATCAATATATTTACTGTCGCCGTGGAGAAGGAAAAGTCTATGATTCAGATATACTTGCGCGATGGCAGCACACGTCTCGCAATAGGCACTCATATTGGGCAACTCATAGTTTTTCCCAAAAGCCTCGCCACTTGCTGTGGAACCAACGCCACCAGTAATGTAATATTTCTTTGAAACGATGTTCTCCCATATTCGGTCGATGGCATCTATGTAGGCTTTGTCGCCAGTGAGTGCGGCAACGTCGGCCATTCCTGCGTACATATATCCAGCGCGAACAGCATGGCCAACGGCTTCCGACTGCTCCGTAACTGGTTGATGGCTTTGCGAATACTCTGTTTTCACTGAAGTCTTACCGCGATAGTCGAGGAAGAACTTTGCCTGGTCAAGATACTTTTTGTTGCCTGTGGCGAGATAGAGTTTTGCGAGTGCCATCTCCGCAATCTGGTGGCCTGGCACCACGCAGGCTTGTCCCTGATTAGGACCAACTTCACGAACTACGCAGTCGGCATATTTGATAGCAATGTCAAGAAATTTACGAGAGCCAGTAGCCTGCCAATGTGCCACAGCTCCGTCAATCATGTGGCCAAGATTATAGAACTCGTGAGAGAGGTCTTCCACCTTACTCCATCGTGTTGGTCCTGCCCATTCGTGGGGCTGGTCGGGATTCATGGTTCTCGATGTGTAGAGATAACCATCCTTCTCCTGAGCCGCTGCCACAATGTCTAGCACGCTGTCTATGTACTGCTCAAGTCGCTTGTTCGGGTAGGTCTGAAGGATATAGCTCGCGCCCTCGATGGTCTTGTAAACATCGGTGTCGTCGAACGAGTAGCCCGTAACCTTGTACGACTTGCTCGGATGAGCCGCCTTCACGAAGTTCTCGTAGCGTCCCTCGCTCTCGCATTTGCTGAATGCCAGCGGGATAGTTACGTCTTCGCAAGCCTTCAGGCGTTGGCCCCAGAAGGAGTTTTGCGCTACTTTCACTGCGGTGAACGGCACTTGCGAATAGGGGTAGCCGTCTCCGTTTTTGTGGTTGGTTTTTGCCGACGCCCCAATCACTAAGAGGCACGATGTCAGCACGATAAAAGTTTTCTTTCTCATTAGTTTACGGTTTATAGTTTTGAATTTTCTAATCTTTTCGGACAAATGTATTCGAGAAAACATTTGTTGCATTTCGGGCGTTGCGACGTGCAGACATATCGTCCGTGTAGCAACAGCCAATGGTGAGCGCGGGGCAAATCTTCGGGTGGAATGTTGCCCATCAGTTCGTTCTCCACCTTTATCGGCGTGTCTGCCGTTTTTCTTACAAGTCCGAGCCGATGGCTAACTCGATAGACGTGGGTATCTACGGCGATGGTCAGCTTGCCGAATCCCACTGCCTGTACCACGTTTGCCGTCTTTCTCCCCACACCCGGCAGACGCATCAGTTCGTCTCGCTCTTCGGGTACTTCTCCGCCAAAATCTCTTACAATCATTCGCGCCGCATCCACCAGATGGCGAGCTTTGGAGTTTGGATAGGAGATGCTTGATATGAGTGGCAACACCTCCTCGGCCTCTGCCTTAGCCATGGCCTCCGCCGTTGGGAATCTTTCAAACAGTTTGGGGGTAACGAGGTTGACGCGCTTATCGGTGCATTGAGCCGACAAGACCACGGCAACGAGCAGTTGGAAGCGATTTTCGTGTCTCAACTCGCTCTCAACCACTGGCATCTCCCGTCGGAAGCGTGCCAGCACTGCCTCGTAACGCTCTCGTTTATTCATATTTCCTTAGTGCTGCGAGCAACTCTTGGTTTTCGCCCTTCGAGCCAACCGTTATGCGGAGGCAGTTGTCGCAAAGAGCCACGCGCGTGCGGTTTCTCACGATTATGCCCTCGTCCACGAGATAGTCGTAGATTTTCTGGGCATCGGTCATGCGAGCGAGGAAGAAGTTGGCATCGGTTGGAAACACTTTTTCGCAGATGGGCAACAGGCGAAAGGCACTGATGAGGCGCGCCCGCTCCTGAAGAATAATCTTTACCCAGCTGTCCACCTCGAACGGGTCGTCGAGAGCCTTCATCGCCTGCTCTTGGGTGAGCAGGTTCACGTTATAGGGATATTTCACCTTATTAAATATAGCGACTATCTCCTTGCTTGTGAAGGCCATGCCCAGACGTATGGCGGCGCATCCCCAAGCCTTGCTCATCGTGTTGAGAACTATTAGGTTAGGATGAGCGTCGAGCCTCCTGCGAAACGTGGGATGTTGCGAGAAGTCGGAGTAGGCCTCATCCACAACTACAATGCCCTCGAACCGACTAATCAGCCTCTCCACCTCCTCGTCGTTGATGACGTTGCCCGTAGGATTGTTTGGCGAACAAATCCATACAATCTTGGTATGGTTGTCGGTGGCGGCAAGCAGGTCGTCGGCAGTAGTCTGAAACTGCTCGTCGAGCATCACTGGCCTGTACTCCACGTCGTTGATGTCGGCTGCGACCCTATACATCCCGTATGTGGGCTCAATGGCCACCACGTTGTCTTTCCCAGGCTCGCAGAAACATCTGTAACAGAGGTCGATGGCCTCGTCGCTTCCGTTTCCTAAGAAAATCTGTTCTGCCTTCACCTGCTTCACCTTTGCCATCTTCGCCTTCAGCTCCTCTTGCAGCGGGTCGGGATAGCGGTTGAGCGGCGCGTTGTAAGGATTTTCGTTGGCGTCAAGAAAGACGTGAGCCTCGCGCCCGCTATATTCGTTTCGCGCGCTGCTGTAAGGCTCAAGTCTCTGTATGTTGGGTCTGACGAGTTGTTCTAATGGTTTCATTGTTCCAATGATTTTATTCTGAGCGTCATGGCGTTCCTGTGGGCCAAGAGTTGTTCGTTTTCGGCCATCACCTCCACAGCCCTTCCGATGCTTCTGATGCCCACGGCGGAGAGATTTTGGAAAGTGATTTTCCGACAGAAACTGTCAAGATTTACTCCACTGTATGCCGTGGCATATCCGTGTGTCGGCAACGTATGGTTGGTGCCGCTGGCATAGTCGCCGGCACTCTCGCAGGCGTATTGTCCGAGGAACACGGAGCCAGCGTTCTTCACTTTCTCGGCCAACCTCTCGTAGTTGGACGTTTGTATTATCAGGTGTTCGGGCGCATATAGATTAGCCAAGTCGATGGCCTCGTCGGTGTTGCTCAAGAGAATCAGTTGACTGTTATCCAACGACTTGGCTGCAAACTCCTTGCGCGGCAACTGCTGGAGTTGTTTCGCCACTTCACTTTCCACTTCGCTGAGCAGACGTTCAGAGGTGGTGATGAGCATCACTTGCGAGTCTGCCCCATGCTCGGCTTGCGATAGCAGGTCGGCAGCCACGAAGTCGGCGCGAGCAGCATCGTCGGCAATCACGCACACTTCCGACGGACCAGCCGGCATATCTATGGCAACGTCGTGCAGGCTCACCTGCTGTTTTGCCGCCATCACATATTGGTTGCCGGGTCCGAAAATCTTATACACTTTCGGTATCGTCTCCGTCCCGTAGGCCATTGCTCCGATGGCTTGCACTCCTCCTGCCTTGAACACTCGGCTCACTCCTGCAATCCTTGCGGCCACGAGAATGGCAGGGTTCACCCGTCCCTCGCTGTTCGGCGGCGTGCAGAGCACAATCTCTTGGCAGCCCGCAATCTTGGCAGGCGTGGCGAGCATCAGTACGGTGCTGAAGAGTGGGGCAGTGCCGCCGGGGATGTAAAGGCCGACTTTCTCTATCGGCACGCTCTTCTGTCGGCAAACCACACCTGGCGCGGTCTCCACCTCGATGCCCTCAAAGCGTTGCGCCTCGTGGAAGCGTCGGATGTTGTCGTGTGCAAGCGTGAGTGCCTGTCGAAGTTCGTCCGATACCATCCGTTCGGCCTCTGCCATCTCGTCGTCGCTCACTTGCAGGGACGCGAGCGTGGCGTGGTCGAACTTCTCCTCAAATTGCTTCACGGCCTCGTCGCCCCGTTGCCGGATGTCGCCAAGCACCTCGGCCACGGTAGCGTTGAGCTGGGCGAGGTCGAGATGAGGTCGTTGCGTCAGCGACGCCCAAGTTCCTCTGTTCGGATATTTTATTACTTTCACTATCTAAGAAACTAATTAAATTCGTAAGTTTTTGATAAAACTCAAGAACTAAAAACCTCAAAGAATCATCTTCTCAATCGGCGTAACCAGTATTCCCTGTGCGCCAAGCTCCTTCAGTCGCCCGATGATTTCCCAGAAACTCTTTTCGTCGAGCACCGTGTGAACCGAGCACCACTCCTTGTCGGCCAACGGGATGATGGTAGGGCTCTTGATGCCCGGCAACACGTTGACAATCTCGTCGAGACGGCTCTTCGGCGCGTTCATCATCACATATTTCTTGTCCTCGGCAGAGCGCACCGCATGGAAGCGGAAGAGCATCTCATCGAGCGTCTTCTTCTTCTCGTCGCTCAGCTCGCGGTTGCCTATGAGCAGGGCCTCGCTCGTCATCACCGTCTCCACCTCGCGCAGATTGTTGCTTATGAGCGTCGAGCCAGAGCTCACTATGTCGAATATCGCGTCGGCAAGGTGGATGCCGGGTGCAATCTCCACGCTGCCCGTGATTACGTGAATGTCGGCCTCTATGCCCTTCTCGGCGAGAAACCGACGGAGGATGACGGGGTAGGAGGTGGCAATCTTCTTTCCCTGAAACCACTCCAGTCCCTTGTAGTTAACCTCTTTGGGTATGGCCAGCGAGAGGCGGCATTTGCTGAATCCCAGCCGCTCGATGATGTCGGCCTGCTCCTGCCGCTCGCAGAACTCGTTTTCTCCCACTATACCTAAGTCGGCCACTCCGCCGGCCACGCTCTGCGGTATGTCGTCGTCGCGCAGGAACAGCACTTCGAGCGGAAAATTGGATGATTGCACCAGCAGCGTCCGCTTCCCCGGCGTCACCTTTATCCCCGCCTCCGACAGCAGCGTCATCGTGTCGTCGAACAGGCGTCCCTTTGATTGTACAGCTATTCTTAGCATCGTTATTACTTTAAACTTTAATCTTTAAACGTTAAACTTTAAACTGTGTTCTTTTAAACGTTAAACTTTAATCTTTAAAACTTTGTTCTTTTTACTTCGCACTCTAATCTTTAAAACTTCCGAAAACGTATAACGTTTAAACCTTAAAGTTTAATGTCTAACGTTTAATGTTTAAAGTTTCCAGTTTAAAGTTTAAAGTAAATCACGTTGCAAAATTACTCATTTTTTGCGTAATCTCAAAGAATTTGAGTAATTTTGCGCCCAAGAAACGAAGAAATGCGAAATTTATTCATCTTATATGTCCTCGCGGCAGCCATTCTCGCCTCGTGCAACCATCATAGGGAGCAGACCATGCCAGTGCCCTGGGGAGAGGAAGAGGCCATCGACACCACCGACAATTTCGACCTCCACCAGATAGAGCACAATGGAGAGATGATAGTAGCCACGATGAGCGGCCCTGAGACCTACTACGACTATCGCGGCAAGAGTCTCGGCACGGCCTACCTCCTCTGCGAGCGGTTCGCCCAGAAGATTGGCGTCATCATTCGTGTGGAGCTATGCCGCGACACAGCCGAGATGGTGGCAAAACTCACCGCTGGCGACGCCGACCTCGCACTGCTCTCACCCGCCGACTCTGCTATCACCGCTCCCGACGGACTCTCTCTGGCAGCTCCGAAACTGCCGTGGCTGCTTAGCCCTGAGAAACCACAACTGGCGGCAGCCATCGGCGACTGGTACTCACCGCAGCTATTGGCCGACGTGAGAGCCGACGAGCAGGCCATGCTATCGGCCAAGAGCGTCCGCCGACGGGTGTTCGCGCCCATGCTTAGTGCAAAGGACGGCATCATATCCAAATACGACGAACTCTTCATCCGATACGCCCGACCCATACGATGGGACTGGCGACTGCTCGCCGCACAATGCTATCAGGAGTCAACCTTCGACCCGAAGGCGCGCTCGTGGGCCGGTGCGCAGGGACTGATGCAGATAATGCCAGAGACAGCGCGCCATCTCGGACTCGCTGCAGCCGACGTTTACGACCCAGAGAAGAACATAGCAGCCGCTACGAAATATCTTGACGAATTGCGCGGCCACTTCTCCGACATCAGCGACCCCAAAGAGCGCGACAACTTCGTCTTGGCAGCCTACAATGGAGGCTTCTTCCACATACGCGACGCCATGGCTCTCGCACGAAAGCACGGCGACGACCCCACGCGATGGGCTAACGTCGCTAAATACGTCCTGCTGCTCTCACAGCCCGAATACTATCGCGACCCAGTGGTGAAATACGGCTACATGCGTGGTCAGGAGACCTCCGAATATGTCCGCCGCATTCGTGAGCGATACAAGTCATACGGAGGCGTGAATCCCAGAGGTGCCGTCAACTATGCGCCACAGCGTGCCAAGCATCGTGGCAAGCGGTTCTCGTGAATTACGAGTGTTGAATTACGAGTGTTGAATTACGAATGTTGAATTACGAATGTTGAATTACGAGTGTTGAATTACGAGTGTTGAATTACGAATGTTGAATTACGAGTTGGTCGCACTCCGTGCGATGACGAATTATTTAATTTTAAATTATAAATTCGTAATTCAATAACTTGTAATCGGCGAAGCCGACCAATTCGTAATTCAACATTCGTAATTCGTAACTCGTAATTCGTAATTCGTAACTCGTAATTCAACACTCGTAACTCGTAATTCAACACTCGTAACTCGTAATTCAACACTCGTAACTCGTAATTCAACATTCGTAATTCGTAATTCGTA
>Ga0181612_153163_pt1 | contig 16983 bp, 8 predicted proteins | sample HoacroProtozoa21_FD_119630 | JGI IMG/M metagenome (GOLD analysis project Ga0181612, IMG submission 119630) | Hoatzin crop microbial communities from Cojedes, Venezuel. Combined Assembly of Gp0051906, Gp0051904, Gp0051908
ACTGAAGCACAGGAAGTTCCGTCTGAACATGAGGAAGAACTTCTTCCCTCTGAGGGTGACGGAGCACTGGAACAGGCTCCCCAGAGGTTGTGGATTCTCCTTCTCTGGAGATATTCAGAACCTGCCTGGATAAGGTCCTGTGCAACCTGCTCTAGGTGACCCTGCTTTGGCATGGATGTTGGACCAGGTGATCCACAGAGGTCCTCTCCAACCCCGAACGTTCTATGTGATTCCGTAATATTTCAGAGTACTGTAAGGTGGTTTTGCTAATTTATGCCAGCTCCTGACCATTTCTACTGGATGGCTCATTAAGTCAGTGTCCCACACATTAGCACTTGAGTGACGTGTTCTCTCCTTAGCAGCATTTCCATGTCCAATTGTAGGAGGGAATAGATGTGAAGGGAGGATGAAAGTGGGAGCAAGAGCGCAAAGACTGGAGGAAGCACGCAGGGGTCAAGCTGGAGTGACCATGGGGGGAGGGGGTGACTGAAAGTATTCTCTCATGTTTCAGTCCACTTACGGGGGAGCCCACTGCTTCTCTTTGAAAAAAGACATAGGTTCTCAAAAAATAAAGGAGGGAGAGCAGATCTGGTTTTCTTGTCCCATCCAGGGGATTTTGTAGGAAAGGAAGCACAAACTGGAGGAAAAATGTTGTCTTCCATATTTTGTCATCTTTTCCAGATGTGTTTCTTACCAAAATCTCCTTATTTGGCAAAATTCTATGTCTACCAGCACAGACTTTTCTTTTTTTGAGTTAAAAAGGTTGCGTTTTGTGATGATTGTTTTTTCAAAAAGCTCTGTCTAGGCATGTTTCATACACATGCGATTTTGCTTTATCATAGTAACGAGTACTCTAATCTCTCTCATCAGCTTTAATGAACTACTAGTATAATCTTGTCATTTTGGTTTGCTGTACTTTGCCATTCAGTGAGGTCTCGTTTCCCCTGCCAATTGCCCAAGGCTATTAGTCAGCAGCAAATCTTGCTTGCAAAACCAACCCCCAAAAAAGCAGCAATGCCATCAGGTAAAAGCTGGTCTCCAGCTGCTCCTTCTGCAGCTTGACAAGTTCTGCAGGTTCCTCAGCTGAGCCGGTGTGATGAGCCCAGCCAGCCCCTCACTGGGGCTTAGCCACCACAGGAGGGACCAGCATGTCCCCCAGGATGCAGGTGGCTGGTGCGCAGTGCCCCGGGCTCCCAGTACAACGCCTCACTGGGGCAGGAGCTCTGCCCTGCATGGCCCTGGGAGGAGCAGGGCTGCATTTTTATGGGATTTTGGGACCTGTTGCCAAGATCAAAAGGAATGAGATGTTTTAGATATTACAGGTAGAAGAGGTGTGAAACATGTTGAATTCTGTGTAATTCCCAATCAAAGGCAGTTTCCCGTTTACAGCAAGAGATGAAAAATAGTGGAGTTACAAGCTGCAAAGAAAGGGAAGCCCCAGCCCCCTTTGGTAGGGGAGGCAGGAGGAGGAAAATGCTGCATCTACATCAGTGTGGTAGAATTAGTAGAAAGGTGATTGGGGAAGGAGCAGAGGGTTGAGATCTTTCTGTGATGCTGCCCGATGCCTCACTGAAACCTGGTGATAAGGGAGAAATCCAAGCATCATGCTGGAGCAGCCTCATGGCCCTGGCAGAGGTGGGCACACCCATAAAGGGCTGAGGGTTTGAGATACAGTTGTTCCCCCTTGCATGTGCCATGCACCCCACAAAGCCCAAGGCTCACTGGAAAATGGCAGCCATAAGGAATCCAAACGCCCAAGAAATGGCTCTTCCCACCTACACTGCTCCCTCTTCCCCAGTGGCAAGTGTTGGGTAATGCTTGCCCCATCAGTTATATATAGGAACCAGGAGGAGATTCCTAAACCACCCACCTTTGCATGTTTTAGGAACTGACTGAAATGTCCTCTAAAGGCAAATCCCAAAGGTTCCATGAAGAAGCTGAGCATGGTGTTGGGGGATTTACTTGGCGGCCAAGAAAATCCTCTTGGCCTATGTCTTGTCCTGGGGTCTGCCCTTGGCATCTGCTGTGTCAGTGCGGGCCGTTGTCCAGCCTGCACAGGGGCTGCCTGCAGTTCTCCCCTGCCCGTACGGCCGGTGACGTGCCTGCCCCTCGGAGAGCACCGAGCTGAGCGAGGGCAGTCATGTGATTTCCCTGGGGACCCTTGGGCTGTCCTCACAGGAGCAATTAAAGCACACCCATGACTGCCACTGAGTAACCTCAGAGGTGGCCCTCAACCTCTGGTTCAGTGGAGATGATGTTACAGGCAGGTGTCCAGGCCTGTTCTATCATGAACAAACTGCATTTTCTTCTAATCTACATAGATTTGGCCTTGTGAGGTGCTTTCTACTTTTTGTGGAGTGTCAGAAATATCATCTCATGTAGGTCCTTCTAGGTCATCATCAAATTGCCTCCTAAACTTTGAGCTAAATAACTGGGCTTTCAGGTCTTCAGATTGATCTTTGATCTCTGTTTAGGGTGTCTGTGAAAAGGCAGCTTGTACCAGATGTAATTGCTGTTTAGCGTTGTGGTCATAAGAGTAAATGAGAACAGTCCCATAGTCCTTACTGCCTCCCCAGATTGCTATTGGTTACAATCACCTCAGAGCCAATATCAGGTTATGTCAATCATTACTGCAGGAAATGGGCCCTTGACACAGAGGAATCCCATTCAATAGCTTTCTATATCATAACTGATTTGAAGACGTAGTGTAAAAATGTATTGGAAGGTTCAGAAGATCCACCAAACTTTACATACCCTGCTCTCTCATCCTTCCAACCTGATGAAGAGAAATTTTCTGGCCTGTACCTCTTCCTTCATGTGCCTTTAGTGTTTTCATTTGTGGTACAGCTGTAATTACTTCTTCCTTTTGCCACTACTTTGAATACAATCTCACTCTGGGTGAATGAGTATTCAACCAAACATTACAAGGTTTCATAGATCTGGAATCTCCAATTAAGCAGCCTCAGAATTGTTACCCTGGGGACCTTTTCTGCCTTCGCGTCTGCTTTGCTGAGTGATGCAAGGCCAAAAGTGATCTAGGGGGCTGTCTCGCTCTCAAGCCTAGTATCATCAGTGAGAGTTGTCTTTTTAAAACATCTGGTCGATAAGAACCAAAAATCTGCTTGAAAGTGTTGCAAGATGAAGATGAAAGGATTTATGACCTGTGAAACCAGAGCAGGAGTCAGAATGGGGCTTTGGAGCTGGGCAGAGTAGGTGGCTTTTCTGTGTTCAACTTTCTTATTCTTTCTTTTTTTAGTCAAGTGTCTTACTAATTATGGTATTAACAAGAATTAATTATTAAACTTGGTAATTAAGACTGACAATCATTCCCCCAAGCAGCGACCAGCTTCTCAGAATGAGCTAAGAGATTTCCTGTCTCATCATGTTCAGCTCCTCTCAGTTCACTTGGCCCTTGATGTCTTCTGGATGAAATGGGAACACTTACAAGTAAGTTGAGACACTCTTTGTCTCCTCAGATATCAAAATTAACTCCCAGTTAAAAACATTGTGCTATTTAAACATATTGCTTTGGATTTTTCTTTTTACACCGGTGTTTCCACCTATGTCAGTGACACAGACGTGTTGCCATGAAAAACCAGTAAGAGAGAGTGGTTCTTATCTGCTGTAATCTAATAAGCCGTCAATGTGGAAAAAAAAAGAGGTCAGCCAAAAGCGGCTCCTTTCAGTTTAAAATTCTGAAAATGACTCACTCCTTATTTAGGCTTATCATGAGCTCCTGCCCACTTAAGGCAAGCTTCTAATTTCAGTTGCTCTGGCGTAAATTCAGAGGGCTTCCATTGAAGTACATGAGGCTCCTGTCAATTTACGTAGCTGCAAATGAGATTAGATCCTGGCCTTGGGTGCTCGCTGCTGCCCATCGTTGGGCAGAGCCTCCTGCCCCAGGACGGGAGACCATTCTCTGTGGAGACTGAACGGGACATGAGCTCAGGCATGCATCACTGTTCCTGAGCACTGGCTGTGAAGTTTCTGAGAACGCTGTTGGTGTCAGAGTAGCATCGTTTTTGTATCTCCCTACGTTTTGCACTACCAGTCAGTTCAGTTCTCAAAGTCTGGGTTTTCTTATTTTCTCTCAAGGCCTGGGGTTCCTTGTATGAGAAAAGTATCAACTGCTTTCAAAAGAGAGCATGAGCACCACAGCTTCTCAGACATTTCCAGTTCAATATGACTTGGAGACATTGGTGGTTAGACAGAAAAGTATTAATAGGTTAAATAATCCTGACTTTTCTACCTTTGCTTGCCTGCTAAGAGAAATGAAACTTAAGATGTGTATATTTTTTTCCAGTCATTTTCTCTGAAACGCCGCTCTGTTCCTTGCTTTCTTGCCTTGCCCCCATCGCTCTTCTGGAAAAGAAACCAAGGGTGTGCCTTAGATGTCTGATAGCAGTAAAGCAAAGCACAGCAATGCAAAGGACATCGGGCATTGAAACTCCTTGAATGTTTGTGGGAGGCTGCGAAGGCTTTGTGGCAAGGACTGCCTGGGCCACTTGCCAAAACCTTGTTCTGAAAGAAGTTCTTGGAGAGTTTTGGAAGTCACTGAAATCTTGAGGCTAACTTGGTTAATAAAGTTGCTTCTTAACATACCAGAAATTGTTCATATGAAGGTCATCGACTTGAATTAAGGGACAACATCTACCCTCAAAGTAACAATAATCTCTGCAGTAAGAGGGTGTTTGAGCTGCTGGAAGGAGATCAGGAGTCATAGTCCTTCATACCTGAGTGCAGACATGTCTAGGGAAAAACACTGCAGCAGGGCAGAACAGCAGAACCCCAGTGGACAAGGTCCAACTTGATCTTGTGCATCCATTGTTGTGGCAGGGAGGATCACCGGGGGAAGTGCTGCTCTCCAAATCAGAACTTGGCTAAAACACTTGTCTTCAGCAGCCGTGTACTTGGAGAGAGCGAAACAAGAAAAAAAAGCCTCAAACCCGAAACCTTTCACAATCGGAGGCAGTCAGGATGTCAGTTTTGTGTCCACAAGGTGACACCCTAAGAAGCGTGGTGTTAGCACACGGGTTTCAGTGTTGACTCAGAGGAAGACTACCACCTATTCAAGCAGAGCGATGTTTCCTGGGCTGCTGGCCCACTGCTGGCCACGCTTGCTCTGGCTGGTGTGCCTACGCACAGCTTGCGGAGGGAGTGCTGCAGGACAGCACCGGTCTCCAACACCTTCTTATTTAATGCCGACATTTTGCCTCCCAGAAAAGTGCAATGGGGGTTATTGCTTTGGTATGGCTTAGCGAGACCTTGTGTGCGAGGCCATCTATAAATGTCTGGGATGAATAGTGTTCAGGCACTTACAAGCTAAGCCTGTCACAACGTGTTGTGATATATTATGATTTAATACAATTCCTAGAAATTATTGTCAATATGCATGTTGTATAATTGTTTCACAGAAGGGCTGTTTCTAATCACCTGGTAGAAGCGAGGTTCAGGTTAAAGTCAGGGACAATTAAGATATTTTAAAGCAAATTACTGTTTCCATTACATTCTGTAGCTTTTCATGGTGATTTTCCTATTAATTCTCTTTCTGGACTGTAAAACAGATTGCAGATGTATTTCATACACGTGGCCAGATTGTCAGTAAGACTTTTGTTGCTTCTCTGGTTCACAGTAGCCTGGGTCTGCTGCAGAGTGTCAAGAATGATGCCAGACGACATGCAGAGCTTGACTGTGTGCCTTGCTTTGGCAGCCCGAAGGCTCACATCTTCAGAGCCATTCACTTTACGCAGGACAGTAAAGATGCCCTGATGCTTTGCTGTTGTCCTTGCTGGGGATGGTGGTGATGTATCTAAGTTGGAGGAAGAACAGATATCCAAAACAACTATGACTTTCACAGTTCAGCTTCTTGTATTCTCCCACTGTACCAAAAATGCTTATAACATTGTCAGAGACTTTCAGAGGATGTTACTCACAAATTTCAGTTTCAGACATGAACTGCTTTCACGAGTGTTTATTTCATTTGCCTTTTTCACTCTGTTTCTCCCTTCCTGTGAGCACTCAAGCAGTACACTTTTGGGAAAAAATACAAAGCTGCTACAGCTATGAGAGTTACTGCATGTGGCACCATGTCCTTTAGTTTGATGTTTTACTATGGGATCACTTGAGATGCCTCTGCACTGCACATTCATATCACAGAATAACATTTCTAAGCAAAGAAACAGGCCCTCCCTGCTGCAGACGTGATCAAAACTCTTTCAAATTGCATGTTCCCCTCATTCGTATGGCCCTGAAAGCTAAGATACTCTTGTAAGAGAATCTTTTTTTCTCCTAAAGTACCCCCTGACCCTGAAATAAAGTAACTCTCAGCAAGGTTGCCATAATATTGATACCTCTGTAGTTTTACTCATAGTCTGTTTTTACTGTAAAGTTTCTTTTCAATGAACAGAGCACAGGTTTCCTACTATATATGAACACAAGATAGCAGAGGGTTACTCAAGACTTTGGGAAAGGCTCAAGGCTGCCCTGCAGCCAGGGTTTGTTGTGAAGGCTGTTAAGTACCCATGAACTGATGCCAGTCCCGTTCTCCTCTGTTCCTCTGGCAGGGCAGGCAAGATGGCTTTTCCTGCCCAGAGAAGCACTATCTGGGGGCTCAAGTCACAAAGACTGCTATGGGAGACTGAACCCATGCAGGTCTCCAAGGCTGGAGTTGAGATACTTTATTTCTTTCTTAACTGGTGATAATTAGATATGGACCAGCTGGAAATTCCCACCATCCGCTTTGAACCTTGCACCACTAGAAAGAAGCTGCTTTGAGGTGCTTCTCGTCACTAATTGCTGATGAGTGTTCACCTTTGAGTTCATCCCCAGTCCTATTGCAAGTCTTCCTCTGCCCTTATTTAGCTCTTGTGCCTTTAGCTCCGTGTGAGCAGTGTTCAAACGAAACTGGAAGCCCCAGCTGGTTTCCTGGAGGCTTTGTCGAAGTGCTGCTGTCATGCTGCCAGCTGCAATCGGTCCCCAGGGCTGCAACCTACTGCCAACACCTCATGGTATGAAGCTGGGCTTCGAAATGCCAGTATGTATTTAAGAAAAAAAAACAACCAAAAACCTCTTTTAAAGTAAAACTTTCCACATTGTTGATCTTTTGGCGAATAATGATCTGAAATGACGTGCCTGCTCTCCAAATCTAATTGTTAATTGGTCAAGCGACCTCTAACTGACTGGCATATTGCTCTGATCATCTGAAAGCCTTTTGGCACAACTCCCGCAGCTCAGGTTAGCTGCTTATACTTGTACAATCTGCTTGCAAAATGTCATCGCTCTGAATCACCAGGGCCAGCGCCAAGCCCTCTGGCATCCCTGGGAAGGGCTCCCTGGAACCACTGTGCCTTGGGTAGTACCCTGGCTGCCTTGTGCCTGGGCAGCCGGGCTCTGTGTGCTAAGGATGCTCCGGCACAGGGAGCCAGGTGCCCGTGAGACTGCAAACGCTAATTTGTGATGGAAGATGCTCTGCTCTTGAGCAGTACTGCCAGCCCTTTATCAGATTTTAATACAAAACAAGGGCAATTAATTTCTATGCCCTTATCTTATCTCGCTGATCTTACAAGCCCTTTCAAAGTTTGGTTTCTCATTTCCAGTTCCTGAACGCAGGCTGTAACGCAGTTATAGTTCAGAAATCTATAATTCAAACTTCAAGACCAAATGCACTTCCCATACAGGTCTTTTCATAATTGGTTTTCAGACTGGTCTGTTCTGTGATGTGTAATTGTTAGCAGTTGTAAAAAGATAACTCGCATTTTTAAAAGCCTAACGCTTGCTCTGTGCAGATAAAAACTGTGACAAATTATGTTCCAAAAAATCATAAAAGTAGAGAGACATGTTAATAACTAAAGGTGAAGTTTCATCTGGAGGTCAGCAGGAGCTATTAAAGTGGTCAGTAATTCCAGGGTTTGCCAGTAGCGATTTGACCATATCACTTATCTACTCTGGTCCATGCTTAAGCATCTCCCTCAGTGAAAAAATAATCCACCGAGAGTAATACTGGAGGTCAGAGGTAACTATGGAGAAAAAGCAATATTGTCAAAATAAACCAGGCCTTCAAGTATAGACATTCAAATTCCCAGTCCATTAAAATGTTTCAACTTTGACAATTTTACCACACTGTTTAAACATTTTATTTAAAATATTGCTTTTCATTATGTTTAGATTAAAAGCGGGGGAAAAAAAAAAAAGAAAGCAAAGATCAAGCAGATTATATTAAAAAGGGTATAAGGTAAAGAACTGTATTTCACATTGTCATATGAACATCTGGCGATTAAAGGCAAATTTTAGTTCCAGAATTTCAGGGTGACTGAAATGGGGCCAAATAATAAATGTCAATAGAATGCAAATTTCATGAAGCAGGAGCTAGAATTGCAAAGTGTTGTTGTTGTCAGCAGGCTGAGTGAACTCCTCCTGGACGGCCAGTATACTTGCTGGGTGGCACAGAAATGAGAGGAAGAGTCCATATTTGCTGCTTTTAGAACTTCAACACACCTCTAGGTGATAGGTAAATTCATGATCTTATTGATGTCTTCGTGAGGGTTTCCGGGGGCTTCAAAAGCAGCAGCAGAATCCTTGCCTGTGTGTAGCGCTGAGAGCGAGTTGCTGCGAGGCTGGGGTTGAGGAAGGCTGTGTTTAGCTCCTGGCTGCATCTCAGGTACCTTGTGTTAGACGAGGGTTGTTGCTTGAAGGCGTGGAACTGAGACTCAGGGAAATGTAATGGAAGAGGTGATATTTTTCCTTTTCTCTATCTGTCTTGGCTGCAAGCAATGGGGTCCAGGTGAGCTTGCGCTGCATGCATACAGCACCCAGAGTAACAAAGTTTGTAGCTCTGATCTTTACTGTCTTGTTAGACTACTAACGTTACCCACATTATCTAAAAATGACCTCTCCTTTATGCCTTTAGTTATGGTTACTGTGAGGAAGCTTGTCCCATCAACATTTTCTGACATGAGATAGTCACTGTGCAAGATGTTACCTGTGTGTTTGTACAGTACAATGAATTTGTTTGCCTGTGTTCTGCATATCTTGTGGGATATATACCAGTGTATTTTGGTGTGTTCTGTGAGGTATATTTTAGCACACTTTTTTGTTCAAAAGAAACTTCCTGTGGCTAAATGTTGCTTTGATATGTCTTAAAGGGCAAGTGTTCACAAGCATTTATGTAATGCATATTTCTTTATCTAAAAGCTTGGAATAGCTCTGATAAATATGGATTATAGCAGGATAATTTACATGTACAAAACATGTCCTCTCATTTACATGTAACACTGCAATGGTTCAAGGCTGCAGGTGTTTTTCTTAAGTACTCAATATACTTAGAATAAAAACAACGTAGAAGTTTACAAAGCTTAATTTATAGCCCAACAAGGAAACATGTAGTGAGGCATGTAATGAAAATGTCCTTTTTACTTCTGTGCCATTTCAAATGCTCTCATTTTCTAACACTTGAGGCAATTTGATAATGTTATTGATTCACACCTGTTCTGTAACATTGCTTTTGCAATGAGATCCAGCAGAAGTGAAACCGCACATCTGCATATACCTGAAACTTGCAGCAATTTGAAACTGAACCTGTCTAGTGTTCAGACAGATGCTACACAGGTGCTGTCATCGAGACATTTAGGTAGCTGGTATAACCATACTGCGATCATATACAAGATGTGTGTTGAAAGCTGTGTGCCGTATATAGTACATAGCAAATACAAATGCAGATGACATAAAATCCCTGGGTCACCAAGTATAAAATTCCTAAGCCTTGACCTGTGCAATGTACTTTTTCAATTATTGTGATGGAGTATGCAAATGTTGTGTTGCAGTAGAAAGGGAAAAACTATTAATTTTTCCATAGCTCTTTGAGGGATGTGTTTGTCTTTGCAGACAAGATGCAGATCTCTTTCCCTTAGGTAAGAGAAAAATGAGGACTACAAACCTGGTGAGACCAGTCCATGGGCCAGGCCCATTGTAATAAGAATGGTAGAAAGAAACCCCTGTTTTGTGAAACACAAATGAGGGACCCAAAACAGAACCTTAGAACCAGCACCCAAGTGTTAGGGTGGTTGCTCTTCAGCTAATATTGAAGCTATCCAAGCTGTACCCTGAATCTGGGAAAGAGAACCCATAGTCTCTCCAGAACAGGCTTTCTCATCAGCTTCCAGCTATTTTCTCTTTCAGTGATTGCTGTGAAAACCAAGAAGAGCAGCCGCTCGATGCTGTTTTGGCTCTTACACTGTAACCCAGCCACAAATCAAAGTACAAGAAGCCCTTCAGCCTCTTCAGAGAGTTTGAATCTGCTTGGGACCTCAGCGGGGAAGAGCCTGGGGAAACCTATCCTCTTGAATGGATTCAGCAGCACCTGAATTTAAAGTCAAAACAATGTACTTCTAAAAAAAAATCTGTAGGAATAACAAGTTCAGCTAGAGAATGGTGTTTTAAATTTCCCTTACCGGTTCACTTTTTTCTTTTTCCTGTTCTGATTTCATTTTTTGCAAGAGGGTTACTGAGATACAGTAACACCCACTGGTGGCAGTAATGGCAGTTTTATGACTTCTCTTAGCTAACCATTATCAGGCAACTCAGCACACTGAGGGGAAGGCACAATATTGCTTTAACACCCCTCTGATTTCCTTCCTCCCAGGGGGCAAATGCTCTGCAGAGAATCCTACACACTACTGACCACAATTGCTGTAATTTGTTAGTCTAATGGGAAAAAGTACACAGCCTTCCAAAACTGGAAGTATAAAATAATATTGTGCGATACTTTATATAAATGGTGCTTGTGCTTGGAAGTGCCTCTGGTTCAGTTCAGCTCTTCCCTTGGAGGGCCTTGATAACCTGGATTAACTCTCCCTGGTAAGAAAAGCACTTATTAATAAATTACACATCTGCAGTTAGTTGTTGCCTTAAAAAAGGTTACAACAGTTGTAGAAGGTGGCATTCAGTATGAGAAACAAATCTGCAGGCTGAAGAATCATTTAGCAATTAAACCTGAGTTACTCTAGAAATATGCACAAGTGTCTGCAATTCTTGGACTCAGACTGTCTGAATAAAGGGAAAGTTTGGGTTTTACATCATTCGTCCCCTAGAGAAGTTGTATGATGGCAAGTGACACCATGGCTCTGCTCTAATACAGGGAGCTGCAGCGTCTGTGATGGATAGCAGAGCCAGGAGGGGCTGAGCAGTGTCCTGACACACTAATGCTGAAGCTCGGTATTTGTAGGCATCCAAACCTAATCTGTGATTCTAAAATGAGTATTTAAGTTCCCAAGGCCGGAAACTACCACTCTGCAAGGTGGCTGTGAATGCCGAGGTAGGAGCAAGCCCTACACAGGCTTTCATGACTATGCACCCCTGAGTCATGTAGAAGTAAGCCTGTAACACCTAGTCTGCATGCTGTAGATGTGATCTGTGTAATTAATTTTGTTTTTTTGTCAGCTACTTTCACGTAATTTTCCCCATGGTTTGCACTTCTAACACCTCCCTGCCCAGGGCAGCACCCAGGTATCCCATCCAGGGAAGTCCCCGTGGCTATCTCCAAAGCCGTTGTAAAACTTTGATCTCTCCGACCCTGCAAGTTAGTTAAGGAGTTCATGTAGTTGCGGAGATGGACCCCTGAAGAAATCTGTGATTTGCTGATTCAGGAGTTGGTGGACTTTTCTCTAGGTGTTTTTGGTTTGTTGTGAGGAAGCATTAAGGTAGCAGAACTGCTGTAATTGTGAACAGCAAAATTACCAAAGCTGGCTGCAAAAGAGGTCTTGTTGTGGACTGCTAAGGCTTCCTTTTCACATAATTCCTTAGCATTCCCTACATAATATTTTTTTTTCTTCTTGAGAACAGCATTCAATTTTTGGAGGTCTTGCTCATGGTGGTGCTGTGTGCCATGGGTACCAGGGTGCTCAGAAGAAGAATGCTGGTCTGTCTCCCCCTGCCTGGCAGCTGGCAGCAGGTAGCACAGCACTTCAAAGGCATTGCTGCAGAGGGCTTTCACAACACACTAGACAGGGATGCTAAGGTGGGTGGGAGCGGCAAGGCACTGGGAGGAAGAAGGCCATGATGAAATTAAAAAAAAAAAAATCAAATCAATCTTTCCCTATAGCTGATCAATATTAATAACAAAGCTGAGTGGCTGAACAGGATATATGTTTTATTATGAGAAGGAAAATGAGAGATATAAAAACTGAGGCAAAATACCTCTGCCGCTAATCAGACAAGAAGATCTAAACTTTAATAGCTGTAGAATGATCACAGGGCTGTTGTAACTGGCAGCAGTTGTTTGAACAAGAGTCTCGAGTTTGCATGTTGTGAGTTATTGGAAAACCTCTCTGCCATTAAATGCTTTGATGGAAGATGTACTTAATAACACCTAAAATGAGCAGAGGAACTAGCTGGTGATGCTGCAGATGTCTGATAGATTATATGGTGTCATATGGTATTTGATGCCTTGACCGGCAAATGCAGAAACGAGCCAAATACGAGTTAACTTAGCAAACTGCAAGCTCTTTGCAACTTTCTAAGCTTAGTTCAGGTGTTTCAAAGTTCAAACACAGCTTATCCACTTTGTACTTGAATAACAAGCTGAACTGGAAAGATATTTCCTCTAAGGCAGGAGGCTCTGCTGCTTTGGTTGGAGACTTTTCACAGGCTAGGGAAGAAAAGATGCAGAGAATCAATCTTGCTGTAGTTCCTGCTGGAAACTTACCTCCAGCTTTCTGTGGAGGAATGGTCAGAGCAGTAAAAAAAAAATAAATAAATAAATAAAACAAACCACCAAACTAAAAAAACACCCCTCTTGCAACTTGAAGGCCATAAACCTGAGCGTAAATTGAGAGGCTAAATAGTTGTGTTGAAGTCTGAAAGTAATAAAGAAGAAAAAAAAAATCAGATGACCCACTTCTTAGAAATCCTTGTAACTAGGACATCTTGTTTCCAGTTCTTCTCTCTCAAGAGTTCATTTCTTTCAAATGATATTTACCCAGAGTAACCTCCACAGCACAAACACACTGATCTCTACTTTATATCAGCCTTAAGGATTAGGACTATGGATCTGTTTTCCAGACTGACCGTCTGACTTACTGACCTGAGCTTGTTCGCTCTCAAAGCAGCACGTGATGCCACTCTTGTCAAAACCACAATTAGTCAAAACCCTTTAGAGGAAACATGAGCCCAATAAGGAGGGATAAAATCGGAAATCACGTGGTTCATACATAGCCTGTGCATAGCATGAAGGTGTAAGAATCTCTTCTGATGCCACTTGCCAGCTGCAATTTGATCAATGAAGAGAGCAATGAACAGATTGAAGTTTTTGAGATATTTTTCATCTTTGAAACAGTTCAACTATTAAAAATGAATTTTCACCCCACAGTTGGAAAAAACATAAATATTGTTGTCCAAGATTCGGCAGAATGCTTTTTGTTCATAAATTATTTTGGAGTCTTTGATGGGTGTGTTAAGTGCCACAAGCACAGCTGGGACCGGCACCCAAGCGCAGTGTCCCCACTGCACCATCCCCTCTACATCGGCAGGGCTGGGACATTGTTATCCCTGCTCTCCATCCTGGGCACTTCCAAGTGTCCGCTTCTTGAAATTCTGACTAGCCGAACAGGCTAATTGTGGGAGTTAGCTGCTAACTGGCTATGGAGTACAACGGTTTTACAAGCCTCTCTTTTTTTCCAGTGTGTGTTCTGTACCCAAGCAGACCATGGAAGTTTACTGCCCACATCCTCAGTCCCCCAGCCCATCTGGCACAAAGCTGTAGGCAGGCCTCCATTTACCAAGCTTGGAAATGGGGTCATAGCCCAAAGCAGGTGACTCCATTTAGCACATATGGTGATGGAATTGGTTAAGGTGTTGCCAGGGTATACTAGAAATGATTTTTTTTTTTTTTTTTTAATTCTGCAAACACAACAACATAACAGCTATAGGGTGACTGCTGAGGCTAAGTGTTTTCACACAAAAATAATAATTTAAAAAATTGGAGGAGCATTTGTGCTAAGGAGAGGAACACAAGGGAAATACTGACACTTAAATAAGACAGTTTGAGACAGACCTTTCTCTCTTGTCTGCTCGAGTCTTCCATCACTGTGCTAATCAAAATGAGAAAGGGTCGGTGTGTCAGTGCCTCCATGGGGAGTGCTAAGTGCTGGCATGGCACCCACGACTGCAGCATCTCAGGTTTACTCTGAGCGGGTTCCTCAGCCACAGTGGACCTGCCTTTTCCAGTCCATACAGCAATATAATTTGCAATCACAGTAGCTTGAAAAAAAATTCAGTTCAGGAAGGAGTGCAATGAATGCCGTGTGTCTTATAGGCAGCTTCTAATAAAGTCATGAGTTCCTGCTGAAGCTTTTTTTTGCAGCTGGATATTCATAATCCCAAACCTTTCGTTAGGCAGGGGCAGTTTGAGAGTCTCCATCCTACCTTGCCATATGCTTTCAAAATCAGAAGCACTTGGTGTCTCTGAGCTCTGTACTTTTCTGCTGAATTTGTTTTAATATTGTCTCCAAGTTCAAAACAGATGAGTGCTGGAAAGTGTGTGTAGAATATTTGTTCTTATATGTATTCAGACTTGGAATTTTCTCAGATAACAGAAGAAAAAGATAGTATATAACCCATGCCGGACTAGTTTTCTCTGTTTTAAAATACTTCTGTCTAAAATTGGCTCATTTGGGTGAGAGGTTTTGGCTGAGAGGTTTTTGGTGCCAGGAGACGGTTACTGCTGTTCCTCTGGCACTGCCGTTTGGGCAGAGACAATCTTCTGCAAAACTGAGGTGAAATGGCAAATCCATTTGCCTTGCCATGTCTCTGCAATGCAGAAAATTAGACAAGTTTTAATGAGATATTTCCCTTTGAACAGTATTAAAATATGTTTCTGTGACCTAGTCTAAAGAGCTGGCTGAGACAGGAAGGTACCTCAAGAGTCCAGCATGAACTCAAAGATTTTTCCTGAATATTTTTCGGGTGGAGGCATGACTGCACAGTCATGCCAGCAGTTTTTCCAACTCAGTTTTTAGAACTGTTTCAAAGCTGGTTAGAAGTTCTTTGAACCTCTCATCAGGTTGTGTGCAGTCTGAGAGGCTGGCTCTGTTTCAAATGGAATAGAACCGTTTAATGAGAGTAGAATCAGGATGTTGGGGTTTTTTTGTTATTTAATCAGTGCTTGATTAATATTTGTGAGTGGACTTGATCAAGTCCATAGTTAGATTTGCACAAGTTCATCCAAAATTTGCCAGCAGTCCCAGCCCTGTGGCTGTCATTGACTAACCTTTGAATGAAACATATGGGCAAAGGATCAAACCCACTACAGCATTTTACTTCTCCTAATTGTAGTATGTTGCATCTCCTCTCCCCCAAATAGATACTTTGAGGCTTTGCTGCTTCAAGTAAAAAATTAATGAAAGCAGCCTTAGCACTCACAAGTAACCACACAAAAATGACCTGGTGAGTGTGTGCCATGGAGGAAGGGTAATTTCAAGAAAGAGACTGACTTCTGAGTTGGCTTCAGTGTGGCTTGTCTTTATAAGTGATGAAGTAATTCCATGTCCATTACAACAAAAAAATAACTGGTTAACAGATGTCTTTGCCTCCGATATGTTGGTGTTTGGAGTCTGTCTGTAAATGTGTTGGACTGTGAGTACGCCCTCCTTAGATTTACAGAATTAGCATATTGGATGCCATGAAATTTATTGCTGGTGCTCCCAGTAAAACCCTTCCACACCAGATTTGCTGCCAGCTGTACTATTCAATCTCAGTATCTCCCATTAGATTTTCGTGATGCTGTTCAGAGCAGCAGGTCACCAGCATCTGGGCGGTTTTTCCTACCCTTCATCCCCGTGTGATGTAATTGTTCATAAGACTGGCAGCCCATGCAATAAAACTGTTCCAGATATCTATTAATATTTTAACATGCTTTTAAGAAAATTTGGCCTTTTGTAATTCTGGTCTCAGAACAGACACATATAATTGTTAATGATACACATTATACTCAGAGCAGCCATTCTTTAGGTATGTTTCCTTTGTTTGGACTCACATTTTAACATCTATTATTAAAAAAAATCTTTGTCAGCTATTTGTTTAGATGTTAGGTTGAATTAATCTGATGACTAGAAGAAAACTACTCTTTTTTTTTTTTTCCGAAAGAAAGACTACGATTAAGACCGTGGATTTTTTTAGCTCCAAGCCCAGGCTTTGCTTTTGCCCTCTGGTACACAGCTCTAGCCAAACACAGCAGGATCAGGGGTGTGTGTCTACAGTCCTCAAGTCTATGTTAGCTCCAGATATCACGCTAGTGACAAAAGGTGACAGGTTTCTATTAACAAGAGGGCTGTTTTCTTTGATTATTTTGTAAAATCCACATCTACCCCAATGATCTTTCTTGTTCATGGCCATGCATCTGCCACACACAGGATTGCCATTCGGAGCCACCCACCCCCAGCAGTATGGAGCAACGCACATTGTAACTAAGATGTTATATGGCGAAAGTTATCTTCCACGGCTGAGAAGTAGTAGCCGTGCAAAGGAAAGCATGCAGTATGTTAATAGGAATCTATAAATTAATCTGTATATAACACTTTGCTAACACTTAGATTTTATAGGTATTGTGAGCTGAAAGCTTTACCAGTCATTCATCCTTTATTGTGTTCATTATGGGAATATGACATCTCGATACCAAATACCTGCGCATATAATAAAACACTTCAGTGAATTAACTGGATGATTGGTACAGTATTTCTCCTTTCTGCTAATCAGAAATTTAGGATGTATTACTTCTGATGAATCCTTAGACATTCCCATACAGATAAATTAACTGATCAGCTGTTAATAATGTTCAAGAGATTTAAAACACTATATTTTCAGTACTTTGAGGTTGATATTCATCTATAAGCATGTATTGGACATACGGAAAGGGTGAAGGTGTGTCTGCAGTTATTGCTTTAAGAGAATAATAGGAGTACTTCTGTCAAGTGTATTAAAATACTGGCCAAATAT
>Ga0181612_136517_pt1 | contig 16982 bp, 14 predicted proteins | sample HoacroProtozoa21_FD_119630 | JGI IMG/M metagenome (GOLD analysis project Ga0181612, IMG submission 119630) | Hoatzin crop microbial communities from Cojedes, Venezuel. Combined Assembly of Gp0051906, Gp0051904, Gp0051908
ATGTCAGTGCTGGCTGTCGGGGAGCAGTGGAAATGATTCAACTGTCTGGAATGGGCAGATGGCTGCTATCAAAGTTTTATTATCGCCATCATTATTATTACAGTGGTTTGTGACACAGATTGAACTTTCAGGCTGGTGTTAAAGCTTAGGCATTTGAGCAACACTTTCTGAAATTCAAATCCCTCAAATCCTTTCCAGTCTGACTCCAAAAAGTGGGAGTAAGTTTAAGGGTAATTAGACAGATTGCTTGGTTCCACTTCCAACTTTCGGAATAATTATCTCAAAATTCTTGTTCTCATGTAAACACAACTGTTAACTATTTTTAATTGCCTTGATTTATTGCAGGACTTAAATTCAGTGCACGTTGAATGTTCAGCAGGGTGGAAAGAAAATTTGAGTTAGCTAAGGGTTCATATGGATTGGATTGTCTACCATGGCCCTGCTTCAGAAAAGCTTGCAGTTAACCAAAGCTACTTGATACTGCTTGCTGGAGGCATCCTTTGTGACTGAGCGTACTGAGGGATATAGGATTAATGGATACAGGTTTCTTTTAAACAGATGAATTTGCAACATGAGCAGATTTGCGTGGACATTGTAAGAATAACTTCTTGGGTTTATCTTCTAGCTGCTGCTCACATTCTGTTGGGTATTTGGACATTTCACCTCTCATGATTCTCTTGTGATACACCAGCAGATGGCTGGGGCTTTTTCTGGGTTGTGATGGTAGTGACCCAGACTGGGTTATGTTTGCTGTCACTGCTTTGTATTTGTCTTTGTTTTCGTTTCCACTGCTGTCCTGTAGCTCACCAGCGTGAGGTATACATCAGCCACCACTGCGTGTGCCTTTGCCTTTTGTGATTCTTTTTTGTGATTGTGTTTAGTCAATGACCTGAATGCAGTGGTGCTGGCTCTTGAATTCGTTGTTTGGCTCAAGTCTCGTGTTTAACTTGATGTGCTTTTCACTGTGTCTGCAACTGGCCTGTCAGCATAGGTCCCCTCAGCAGAGGTATGATTCCCTGGCATGTTAATTTCAGTTTCCAAGAGGCCATAGTGTGGTTGGCCAGAATTGCTAGGCAGACATCTTCTGCTGTTGGTTTTGCCTTCACCATCAACCCCTTTGTCCCCTGCTTAGTGACGTCTCAAGCAAGGTATCTGGCAGGCATGCTTTCATTTCTTATTGACAAAGAGCTGGTTTGTATCATGGTTATCTCCTCTTCTTAACATCATCTTTCCCAGTACATTCATAATGCCCTGGAGTCCCTTTCAGTGTCAGAAACCCTGTTATGCACCTGAAATTGCTCTTCTAGCGTAGGTTGGGTCTAATATGTGCTTTCACAGAGACCAAGGAAAATAAACCCCCTTTTCATTCTTCCTCTGGCTAAATCTGGGTCTATTCTCTCTGTTCTGTAACAGAGTTTTGTATCCAGACAAACATAGCTATAATTACATGTGTCATTTCACCACTCTTCCTCTATGCTACAGTTGTGGAAAAGTCCATTGCAAATAAAAGTCTTATTTTGAAGAGGGGGGGAGGGGGGATGGAAGGTAGCTGTGCTACCTGACTGCCTAGAGCCGCTGTACTCTGCATTCAGCACTTTCACTTACAAATGATACCGAACAATTTTCCCCTAAACCAGGTTTTCCCGGGCATTGATTGTCACCCCTGAGAGAAGCTGCAATCTGTAATGGATCTAGCGGTCAGCTTCCAGTGACACGGTTTCGAGGAACATGAACAAAGCCAGACTGAGCTCCAGAAAATCAGTCACAGGGAAATGGCTTCCAGTTTGTAACCGTCAGAAGCGGTGGCAGCTCTGTGGTGTTACAGGGCATTATTCCACCGCTTGTCAGCAAAGAGTCTTTTCCAGAAGAGCAGAGTCAATCCCTTTGCAGCTCTTTGGACTGCGTCGCCCATAACCAGCAAGCTGCTAGAAAGTTCATGTAAAGGAGGACTAGTGGTTGCCACCAATGTTTCTTCTTCCTCAGCTGTAACCATCTGGAAAGTTACTTCTCTTTGTACCTGGCTTTCGGCACAACCAGCTGTTGAACTCTCAGCAGTGCCAGGGCTCATCTCCTTCTGCTCAGGGCCACTCACTGTGTCTCAGCCTTGTTTCTCCTTTTGCTGCCTGCAGAACATGGCCTGTGAAGGTCACAGGCATCACAGATCTCAAACCAGGACAGAACGAGAAGTGTGCATTACTGGTTATTCCAGACGTGGCTGCTTTCAGAGTGTTGTTGAATGTGTCTTATCATGGTACATTTAAGTGGAATGGAATCTCCTGAGAGATTTAAAATAACCTAATCACCAAAAGAAGGCAAGTTTAGCGTGCCTTTGCCTGCGTTGTTTTCAGTTAATTCCCCTAGCAACCTTGAGTGGTCTGTCCCGGGAGCTGTGCCTGTATAACCTGAAGCTTTTCTCAAACTCTGCTCCCGCCTGATAGCAGGCAAAATATAGATTTTGCTGACATCTTGCATATACATTCTCTTGTCTTCCACCAATAATTAACATGACAGATAGTTGCACAGAGAGATAGAGTGGCCCATGTAGACTAATTTATACAGTTCTTAGGGTTCAATGGCTATCTTACCAAGATACATATCCTTGCTCCTACCCCTCACCTGAGATATTCAGCCTGATTTACTCACATTCCTACCATGACAGCTTACTTCTATGATTGGGCAAGCAAAAGTTACTCATCAGATATGTATCTGACCTTGCTTTCAGAGGAAAATGTGGCTACAAGGAGATTTGCAATCAAAACCGTTTAATAACGGGATGAAACCGCAGAAGAAGGATTGACTGAAAGGGGTAGATGAACTCATGTTAAGTCGTGTAATGTTGCAACTGACTTGCTAACCACACCCAAGCTAGTTCACTAGCAGCTAGTTCAGGAAACTCCTTGCCCGTTTCTGGGACAAATGGCTTTTGACGCACCTTCACAGGATCTGCATGGGTGTGGCCAGCTTTCCACGCCCTCCAAGCTGCATACACAGGTCTTCTTATGATCAAGACCACAGACACATATTTAAAGATCTATGAGGAGGGTGATCTGGAGGAGCCTTTCACAAGCAAGATATGATGTTAACTCCTGAGAGGTCCCACCACTGCACCCCAGGGCTGTGTCTGGTGTGCAGCTGAGTCCCGCAGCAGGGTGGCAATCTCTGCCTTGGCAGCTCCTTCTGGACCACTTCCCCTCATAGCTGGGGGTGTGGATTGCCAAAACTGTACTGCACTTGGTCATGGCAACACCATGCTTAGGCTGCTCATAGACAGCATCTGGTTTGGCAGCAGTAGCTGGCCTTCCTAGAGAAAAGAGAGGTCCCAGTGAATAGAGAAGTGAAGGAAAAGGGATTTCTTTTCTGTAGAGGTCGTATCTGTCATAGGCAGGTTAGCTCATAGCCTGGCCATATCCAGCAAGTGGTACCACTATGCGGGGCGCCTGGATTCCAGCCCTTGGTCAGCAGCCTGTTTCTCAATCACTCATTCGTCTCTGAAGACTGTTACAGTGGGCTGGAATCAGGGCAGACTGCTCAGATTAATCTGACTGTAAGCCTGTAGTATACATGGTCTGGGTTAAGCGTGTTCTTGAAATAGGTTTGGCCCAGATCAAAGGGAAATACAGCAGAGTTTGCATATTCTGCTATAATATTAGAGAAATCTGAACAAAAACAGACTGAGAGTTTTTTGTGTGTGTATCAATTTCTATTTCTTCATGGAAATCCTGACAGAGTGCTTCTTCCCTATTGCTTTCAAAAACATTGGCTCTTGACCTATTTTCTTCTCAGGTTTACTTATGTACAGTATTTTCTGTAGCTGGGGAGAAAGTCAGCTGCAGACAAGAATAAAAAAGCATTAGCCTCATACAATTACAATATGATCTCGGAGTCTGGCTGGTGACCGTGCTCTAAAAGCCACAGCAGTCAGGACACAGGGTCAGTTGTGAGAGACACTTAATATTCTCTGGCCTGTTCATATAAAGAAAATCATTCCTTTATGAGCAATGAAAATGTGTGTGCATGCATGTGCATGCATACAGGTTTAGTAGTCCAGAACCAGATGTGTGATAGGCGAGACAGCATTTTAGGGAAAGGGGAGTTAGAGCAGGGGAAGGAAGGAAACAATGAGGTGCTCAGGAAGGCAGAAAACACCGTTTTTCTGTAGAAGAGTAGGTGTTTAAGTTGGGGGTCAATATTTCATAGGTATCCAATTTCATGGATATATAACAAACAGTATTTTTGTAGATGCCAGAAAGATTTCCTTGTGTACTTTTAAAAACCCTGCAAAACAAACAATAATAGGATTTTAACTTATTTGATTTGCTGAAGCTTTACTTTTGAAAGAACCCCAAAGACCAAGAAGTGACCTGGCATTTGAAAGAGATAGATGAATGGGACATCCAGTGCAGGGACATTAGTTTTCATTCAAGATCATTTGGCTGCAGCACCCAAAAAGAATATTTTCTTCAGTTACTGCTCAGTTAGAATTTAAGAGTATGGAAAAAAAAAAGGTAAAAATTACTGTGAAATACAGTCTCTAGATATAGATTGATTTTTGGCCATCTTGGTTTCCTGGTCTGCTGTATTCCACACACAATACTGTGGCCAGAACAAGCTACTGTAGATGTGAGAAGAAAATGCACATCATCTTGATCTAAAGCACATGTCTCAGCCACTCCATCTTTCCTCAGAATATAGCCAGTGGTAACACATTAAAACACTTATGAAGCCCACTGAGCACAGAGCTGTGTTACACATGTATTCTGGCCCATTCATTAAAATTCATGAGTAGTAGGGCCTTAAATTTGCCTACTACAAGGATTTTTTTGTTTGGATAGTCCAGACAGGCTCATAAAAGCCACTAGTGCTTTATATTCTAGATCCAACTCTGCAACAATACAGTTCCTGAAAACTACATATATATGAAACTAGACTAAATGCCACAACATAAAGAAAACTGTCAAAGCCCCACACTATATTTTCTAAATTGCCAGTTTAGTCGTGCGCTGTAAGGTTAGAGTCTGTGCACTGTCTGAATTAAAGTGGGTCTTATATTTCCTGGCTAGAATTCCAGTAAAAGTGGAGCATGATAAGCAAATATTTTTGTCTCCATTGAAGACTTTATGCATAGCCTCAAAATTGATCATTTCTGGAAAGAGATTTTTTTTTTCTGGAAAGGCAGCATGAATAAGTGCTTAAACTAGGCTAGCAGCATATATAATAGACTGCCACTAATCCTTTTAGCTAATCCATCTAATTCATCATTCTTATCTGAGAAGAGGTCTTTTTTCTTCACTTCTCATAGAAGGTTTAATGTTCAGTTTGCGCATTCTACAAAAGACTTAACCATGTGTATTACACAACAAATATGTGTAATCCTGCTCATGTGATAACTGCTGTAAAGGAGGCTTCGGACCCTGTGGCAGAGAATCACCTGTGACAGTTTCAGAGTGAGTCTGCAGGCAGGTTTAGGTCTAGAAAGGCTTTGCTTTTAAAAAGGTTTGGTTTTAGCAGTTATCTACAGATTACTTACTGGAACAAAGCAAAGTACCTAATGAACCAGTCTCATTAATTAAGATAAGAATAGGTGATACGAGTTTCCCAGCTAAAATGGCAATTGTAAAAAAATGGAAAAATCATTGAGTTCTGGATTATGGAAGAATTTATTTATATTTTTTTTGTCATGTTTGACTTATGTTCCCAACCAAGATTACCTTATAAATATTTACACAAACACACATGTACATATTTTAGATTATATGTGAGGGCTATAAATTTTACCTTTTGAAGGTGAATTCTGCAACTACCTACAGACTTGGTAGCCAGCCCTGTAAACTAGAAAATACAGCAATGAGGAGTAACCACTGGTTTTTCCATATGTTTTTCATTTTTATATTTCAACTGACTTTATTTTTTAAAGTTCCCTACATTTTCACTTCTACATTTCCTATGTTTTTTTTTTATTTTTTATTGATAACCCATGGTTTGAACAGCTCTTGGGGAAGGTACACAGAGGTTAATGAGGGATTTTGATCTCCAGACATCACTACAAGGGAAGATCTGCAGTGTTTTGTACAGCAGTAGCAGTCGATGCTTGGACAATTGGAAACTTGCCGAGGAGCACCTTTACTCTTTCCATGCCTGGTGAACCATGATGACAAGTGGCTGAGTGTGTTTATGGGTTACTTGAATTTCTGGTGCTTCCCAAGTGACATAGGTAGTTTCTACTCTGCCTTTTTCAGGAGACCTACACTTTGTATGTCCTCTGTGTTTTTAAGTTTTCTGTCTGTCACGCTGTAATGTTGCTGTATTTGGTGCTGCTTTAAACTAGTCAAACCCCATAGCAGTGTCAAGCGATACAGCGGTGGTGGTGCAGAGCCTGGTGTGTACTAGCTGCTTGGATACTTACACAGCATCTCAGGCAGGCCTGGGGGCTGAGTTTGAGTTCTTCGCCTCTTCAGCCACATGAAGAGTAGTCTACCTGAGCTGCTGATTTTTGAGGTGGTAGCTTCGCAGGGGTGGCTGCAGTGGTTTCCAGTAGTAGGTACCTGTGGAATTTCTTCCAGATAATCCTTCAGGCAGGAAATCCGAACGTGACATGTGGCGTCTCCTGAGTGTCTGCAGTTTGCTGTTTGACTTCTCAACATAAGTTGTGATTTTAATTTTATAAGCCCTGGACTCCAGTAGTTCAACACATGTTCTGTTCAGCCTCATCCTTGTTGAGAGGATTATGGTAACCTCTGGCAGAGGGGCAAGGGGAGGCTGGGAATGATGACTTCTGTAGCTGTCCCAATGCCAAATGCGGTGCAACAGGTTGAAGCTGGTTTGGAACATCTGAGAGCTGCCCTTGAGGAAATGACAAGTCTGCAGGTATCTGCTTGGAAGCATAGCTAAAAGCGTGGTGTTCCACTGGGAGAGTTATAAATGAAGCGTAGTATTAGATTTATTGTCATATGATAGTATTTAATTTAATAAGATATGATAAAGAAGAAAAAACCCCTCATTTTCATAGCTACATGAAACAAAAGGTAAGACAGACTTAAGATTTCTCCTAGCTCTGTATGTTTTTCTTCTGAACTGTTTAAAAAACAGAGTGACCAACTCTGGAGAAGTAGCACAAAATCTCTTTTTATCTTTGTCTTTCCTTTCTCACTTCCTGGTAAAGCTACTGGACTTTGCAAATAGAAAGGCATTCTATAGGCAAATAGACTGCAGCACAAATGACTTCACGTAAACATAAAATATTAGAAAAGTCTGGTCTTTCTGTAACTTCCCTTCATGCTGTACCCAAAGAACATGGCGGAAAAAAGAGGTGTGTCTCTGAGTTTTGTCACCTTGGGAAAATCTGGAGCCTTTCCTTTCTCACAGGTCTGATGTTAATTCTTCCCCACTGCCGCTCTCTGTGTTCCCCTGTTGACTGTTCCCTGCCTTATCGCTGCTAGCTTAGGCATTCAGTGTGAATGAATCTTTGACCAACCTTCCTCATACCTGTTGCTGTGGCGTACAGTTCTGTCAGGTCTGAAGTGGTTTATGGATTTTATTTGTTTGCATAGTTCCAATGTGAACATTAATCTGTGAAAGTTCTCAGAGTGTCCTGAGTGAATGCAGGGGTTCAGCTCCTCCTTCAGGACTCTTTATAACTTAGATATTTTAGAAGGAAAAAGATGGATTTTTTTCTAGTACGGGATCTGGGAAAGTCTTGCTTTCTCACAGTAAATATTACAGTACCTTTCATTTTTGACCAGCGAGGCAGCTTACTGACAGGGCTATGGTTTCTGGTGTATGTAGTAAACTCGGTCTGAAACTCATACCCAGTCCATCACTTCGTTATTACACGCATAAATTTAAATAATATATATCTGTTTCAAATAAGTTGCATAGTTATGCTCTTGCCTTGCTTTTCAGCATCTGGCATCCATCAAATTATTATACAGCTGGTTAGACATAAAATACATTTGTGTACTCAGTGCCTGTGTTTTCTGTTTCTGTGAATTGTTGGTGTGTTATTGTCTCTTTGTTTCAAATAAGCAAAATTTTAGTACTCTATATTTGGATTGTACGGACAGCTTAGTTTGGTAACTTATATCATCCTAACCAAATTTCTATTATGGAGAGAATTAGGTGACATTTTATCATGTGAATCTGTCATTAGTTTGAGTCATTTTGAGAAGCAACAGACAATGTAACTCGTCATAGGTATAAACAGATATGTGAACACAAATTAACATTTTTCTGTTTCCCTGTTACTTGGAACAAATTTTACTTATGCTTAGAAGTATAGCACCGTTAGTTTAGATGTTATGGTTCAACTGTGAGTTGTTTGGAATGTTTTTTTCAAATTAGAGGAGCTAATTTGGGAGAAGAGTTTGTTTCAGAAGCTGAACCAGATGGTGATCAGGCCAACAGAGACACATACTCCTTCACTCTGCCTGCCTTCGCTCTGCCTGAAAGCAATAGATCCACACTAGTAATGCCAGCTTCCACAACCTCAATATTCAATGATTTTTTTTCTTGAAGTCTTACCGTTTTTTCAATCCCATAATTTTTTGAAGCTCTACTCATAATTTTGGAATAGCTGAGGTTAGCAAAATGGATTTTCACCAGGGGTAGTGACTGTAGAAGGTGTTTGAAGTCCAAGTTGTTTTGAGAACATAGGAAAGGCTTACTTGCTTTCTGCTCTTTATAATGCTCTATGCACTGACTTGTCTTTCCTAAAGCCGTTAAAGTGTTTTGGTCAAGGGACAAAAAAAAGTCCTCTCTCACTGACTGCAGCATCAAATATTCTGAAATAATTCTGGTTGTCTCACTGCTGGTGGAAGAGTTAAGGAGTCTTTCACGGATTTTGATCTTCATGAAACAATGCCCTGCCTTCTTTGTGTCGTGAAACGTCAGTTTAATAACATTGTTTCAGAGCATTGTGGTAATGAAGATTGTGTAGCTTCATGATAAGGGATGCACTGTCCATCAGGAGGAGTATGTGATTTAGGAGAGTCTTAGATGAGCTTGGCAGGAGAATCTCAACTCCTAAAGGCAATTTGCTGTGGGATCACATGGCATTTGTGCAGTGATGTGTTTGTTGACAAATGTGACATAAAAAAATCTAGGAGGAAAAAGAAACCACATTTTCTTAAAGCATTTTAGATCACTTTGTGGTCTAACCACATGCTCAAAAACTTCCTGAGCTGGAAACAGTCTCCAGATGACCTACAGGCTTTAAAAATTACCAAAACAAAAAGTTCTCTACCACAAAAGCATTCCAGTGATTGTGCTCTGGTAGAAAATTGTTTTTCACCATATGCTTTAATACTGAAAAATGTTCTATTTCCTTGTCACCTTTTGTCCTTCTGCATAAGGTATTGACTTGTTATAGTTTAACACAGCTTTTGGCTTAAGGGATAGCTTTGTATACACAGCAATAAGTTGGGGTGTACAGTAAAACTTTTTGGTAACTTGCCAAATTATCTCCAATGTCAGCCAGGCACAACTGTTTTTCTTGGCATCAATTTCAATAGCATTTAAATGGCATGATGCATCTAACATCTCTTTTGTCGAAATAGCAATTTCACTGGAAAACTTTAATCCCTTGGGAATCTGGGGAATAATTGACCACCATGTCCAACAGTAATGTCAATTTAACAATCTAATTTATACATGATTTCAGTGGGGCTTTGAGCTAGAGGATTTGTCATTGAGGCTAACATGGGTGGAGATTTTTTTCTGATCTCTGACCTGCATGTTTTCTTTTACAAGCTCCTATGCTGTGAGAGCATCGACACCTCCACCGTGAAAGACCCCATTGTACACTTCCTTGGGATTTGGGGATTCTTTGAACATGCTGAATTGTAGAGGTTATTTTTCTGTTTTATACTGTTAAGTGTGTCTGCACTGTAGTCAGAGGGAAAGGCACCTCAGTTAGACTTACCTGACTTTGGACCAAACATCTTGGAACTGATAATCTAGAGCTCTGCACAGCCTACACAACCTGCTGAGGAAACTTGGCTCTATGCTCCCAGGGCTACATTGTTATTGATACTGGAATCAGCTGGTTTAAACCCAGTTTGGGAGTGTTTCTATGAACTATTCTCACCTTTCATTACAGGGTAATACACTCTTAACAAGTTAAATGTTTCTTGAAATCCAAGCTAATGTTTGAAGCCTGAATCTTCCTCAAGTCTTATCAGTCCTATCTTGGTGGTTCAAAGGGACCTTAAATGGGATGCGTGTTACATTTGTATGGACCTATGGAATATTGAAGCAGGAGTAAATGATCAAAGTTCAAGGTTTCTTAGCTTAATATCGTAAAAGTATTCCCTGTTTATAAATACACTTGTGCAGCTTGTGCAACTATCTGTAAGCTTAAATAGACACAAGTCTTCAAGAGCTGTGGTCACAGTTGCTAATGAACTGCAACCCTTCCCTCCCTCTTTCCCAGTAAGCTGTTGATCTTGTCTCTGCTCATCCAAGAAAGTAAGCATAGGGAATCCTTCAGTCCAGGTCCGTCCAATCACAAGTTACATTGTATAATGAGTGTGTTTTTCACCAGTCGACCAGGAATGAATCTGGAAGTGTGTTCATCTCTCTTCCGGTCTATAACCATAGTCATTCTGAAGGATGTATCTTTGTGTGCCTCAAAGGTTTTAGCTACCTCAGTTATATCTCTGGCTTCATATCTGCTCCTAAAAAGAAAACTTTTTTTGCAAAACTTGGATGTTAATCTCAAATAGTTCAACAGAGTAGCCTCAGCTTTTCTGTGAAGATGAGTATCAATGATCTAAAATTGAAAACATGATAAGTTTCAAGGTCAAAAGGGAGTTAACTGTTTTTTGATCTTCTTCAACCTGTCAACTTTTAAGATTCAGTATTATGGTGGAGGTAGAAACCTGCAGAATTTAGACCAACTGGCAGCATATTTTTTTAATTACTTGTGACTATTTTGTATTCCTTAGAAATAGTCTGTGGACTGCCAGAGTTGAATATCATTGTATTAGAACTGAGACTGAGAAGTCTAGTTCCTGGGGCCTATTTTGATGTCTGCGGGAGTTAGCCCCTGCTTCTGGTTAGTTATGTGACACTGTCTTTACTTTATTTCAGCTTATAGACCTGTAAAACTGGGACACTTAGCTATCTCCTTCTAAGAGATGTTGTTAAGTCTCATCATTAGAGGAACACTGGCATCTTTCAGAGTAAAAGCATAAGTATGTTAAAAATTAAATACAAGTGATTTACTTAATAAAGCAAGTAAAACTGAACTCAAGGTTTGAAAAAATTTAGTGGTGGGGCAAACTGTATCTAATCCATGTAGTTCTAACACTTGCAGTTCTGCAAGATGAAATGTGCATTGTAAGTAAAGGATTCTTATACTGCCTTTTTAGATACTTACCGGCAAAACATCATGAGAAGCTTCCTGAAGTATCATTTGTTTCCGTTTTGAAGCAACATCTGTTCAAAATATTGCCCTGACTGTGGAAAATATATTAATCACATTTCTATAATATATTTCAGATTTCCTTGAACTTTATGTCAGTTCTGACCAGCTGTACTGCTATGCCCACTAAAAGTTGGACTATAATAAGGTCTCAGGAAAGAGCATGCCAGCAGTATGAGGTCCTGCTTTCTGCTCCCAGCCTCCCTGATTTTCAGATCTATTGCACATAACACCTCTGTGGTTCTGTTGACGTCTTTGCCTGAACTTTGTGGTGTGTTTTTTATACACTTTGTTATGGCTTAAAACAATAGAGGTTTGCGTTGGTTTAGAATTCAGTGTACAATTAACTGTTCTCTGCAACAAGATAAATGGTACTGATGAATTATTTATTTCTTTGTAAAGATCACTATAACCAATTCCTGATTCTTTGTGCTGTGTAATACATCAGCCAGAATATTCAGTTACACAAAATGGAGCAAGCAAACATGTCCACTTTCCCACTTTCCTTTTATTTAAATGAAAAGGGTCGTAAGTGAATTAGGGGCTACTTTTTAGAACTTCATCTTTTTAGCGTATTATTTCACTAGGCAGATTCTATGCTATTTGGGAATGAATGGGACAAGTGTATTGACTACAACCCAGATTGCCACACTGGTCTTAGTAAGAATTTCCATGCTAACTATTCTGACTCAGTGCTACAAGTTCACATTTTCTACCCAGAAATCTATAGAGTGTTATTTTCTGTTGCTTACGTCTTATCATAGAATATCTTCTGTAAAGATGGAAGGTGTATATCTTTCTGCATGGTCACTGTTTGGAATGGCAGTATTGCTTCAAAATCCCTCATGTGATCCAACACTTTGGCATTGCTGATATTACCTAATGAATTATCTAATGCAAACAAATTAGAACTTTGAAATGCTACTAGTTCCATTCCAGACATTTTATACTGGGAAACTACTGTGCCCTTGTGTCATTTATTTCTATCTTTGACAAAGTAGTGCATGAAGTTTAGTGTTTATTTCCTTTGTGAACTGATGAGCATGTGGGTTTATGTTGCCTTATGTAAAAGTAATTGGAAATCCCCGAACACTGTTCCTTTCTGCCATTGTGACACGTTTCCTGCACCCTGAATTTTATATTATGTGAAAAGTGAAGCAGATATGCAACATACAGCAGGTTTCAGTATCACTTGAAGCAGAGGCTATGGAGTGACTGATATAGAGCTTGCACTGCTTGATCTATATTCTCAGTAACTTGCCATGTAATGCTGCTTTTCATATGCTTGTCTCCTTGTCACACCATTCATGTTCATACTAAGGAATTTCCAATGAAAAAAAGCATAATTTATCTTCTCTCCAATTTTTCTGCAATGTCATAGAAAGTAATTTTTCTCATTAAAAATTATGTCTATCTCTCTCTGTGTTGCCATTGATTTCAAAAGAGATAAGGCCTTTTATTGAATCCACCACACACTTGGGACTTGTAATATGTAACACACCCTTGAATTCACAAAGGGTCAAATACACTCCTGTGCAGTGGGTTAGCACAGATCTTCTCAATGAGTAAGTGCCTCATAAATCTTGAAAACAGGAATTTTCTCTTCATGGGGATAAATTTTGCCTAACTCAAAGTACACCTTGTAGTGAATGCAGATGTTTGGAAAGGTCTTGAACTTAGATTATACCTAAGAATTTGAGAACAATGCAGGTATGGATATTGCAATCCAGTCTTTAATAATCAGTGATCACAATGCAGATTTATTCTTGAAGTTCAAAAGATATGGGTGTGTCTTACTAGACTAGACTCTAGGTGTTCCTGAGTGCCTAGTGCAGGCTTGCCACTGTTTTGTGCATGGCCAGGGTGAGTCACTTAACTTTGTAGGTATGAAAAATGTGCAATAATATGCATAAGAATATTTTCTTTGTGCCTAGCATGGCAGCAGATATTAACTAGTAAATGCATCTGCAGCTTTAAAAGGTGTAAGTAATACATAAAAGCAGCTCCTATGGAGTTCTTTCCTAAAGGTATAGAAAGCCATGTCTACTTTGGATTAATTTTATTTTCTCTGCGTCAGTGTTTTTAATCTTAAAGGGCTGGAATTCAAGCTGTGTTTATTGATTACAACTGGTCACAATCTGTAAGACTTTTTTTATCTCTGACTATGCAAACCTAATTCTGATCCTATGTTTCTAGACAAACTGCCTGTGGAAGCAAGATTTAAAATTTATTTTGCGTTAGTATTTAAGCTTGAGATTAAAATTTGCAGTAATGAAATTCAGATGCACAATTTTACTTAGAAGCTGACTGTAGGAGGATCACCAAGCTGGCTGAGGAAGAAAAATAAATATCAGGCAAGTATTTACAGCAAATAATTAGACGTCACTTACCTGGGTCCAACAGACAATTTAGAAGCAAAAAGTACTGTCGCATATTTTACTACTCTCCCCTATCATCTGAGTTTTATGTTGTTGATTCTTTGTTTGTTTTTTGAGACTGGATTTATTTACATTCAAGTTAATCTGGGATTATAGAGATACAGAATCATTAAGGCTAGAAAGGACTTCTTCAGATCATCTCACCCCAAACTCCTACTCAAGCAGTGTCACCTCGAGCAAGTTGCCCAGGACCATGCCCAGTCAGGTTTTCAGTATCTCCAAGAATCGAGACTCCACAGCCACTCTGGACAACATATTCGTATATTTGATCACCCTCACAGTAAAAAAGCATTTTCTTGTATTAAGGTGGAATTTCATAGGTTTGAGTTTGTGCCCATTGCCTCTTATACTGTCACTGGGCGCTACTGAGAAGCAGTCTGGTTTAATCTTCTTCACTCCATGTACTGGGGCCTGGAGTTCTTCCTCCCCAGGTGCAGGACTTGGCACTTTCCTGTGTTGAACTTCATGAGATTCCTATTGGCCTGTTTCTTCAACCTGTCCAGGTCCCTGTGAACAGCAACACAACCATCTCATGTATCACTCACTCCTCTACTTTTTTTATCATCTGAAAACTCACTACAGATGTACTCTGTCCCATTGTTTAGCTCATTAAATAAGAGGTTAAACAGTAAGCACATAGCATCAACCCTGAGATACACCACCAGTGATTGGTTTCCATCTGGACTTTCTGTGTCTGATTATACTCTTCTGGGTACAGCTCTTCGGCCAGTTTTCAGTCCACCTCACTGCCACTTATCTAATCTGTACTGCATCAGTTTGTCTATGGGTATGTTATGCGAGAGTGTCAAATGCCTTGCTAAAGTCAAAGTAAACACCATGCATTGCTCGCCTGTCATCCACCAAGCTAGTCACCTCATTGTACTAGTCTATCAGGTTGGTCAGGAATGATTTCCCCTTTGTAAATCCATGCTGACTGCTGCTGATAACATTTATATCCTTCATGTGTTTGAAAATGATTTCCAGGATTATTTTCTACATCACCATCACAGGGATGGAGATAAGGCTGACCAGCTTCTGGTTTCTTGGATCCTCCTTCTTGCCATTGTTGAGGATAGAGATGACATTTCATTTCTTCCATTCCTCAGGAACTGCTTTCAACCACCATAACCTTTTAAAGATAATCAAGCAACTACATCAGCCAGGTCCCCCAGCTCTCATGGCTGCATCCAATCAGGTCCTACAGACTTGTATATGTCCAGATTGTTTAAGTGTTTCCTAATCTCTCCCTCCTCAACTGATGGTCTTTCTTGCTCCAGAAATAAGTCCATTAAAATCAAGATAGAACAGTATACAACCATTAGTGTTAAGCTCTTTGATTTAATCTAATGGGGTGTTCTGATTTTTTTCACCATCAGACTAGCCCTGGGAGGTGCTGAGCATCCAAATTTCCTCTGGCAGTTTCTTGGCATCTGGATTCTCAATACCATTTTGAGGGTTCAGCCTCTCCAGAATTGCTCGTGAATTTCATGTATAAACTTGAGAAATGGATCTTGTAGATATGACATAGATTTTGTTTGTTATTTTAAGCCACTTTATACTTGATCTGATCTTCAAGGTCAGTGTTCTTGTCTCTGTTTTAGAATAAACAAATCTGTACCCTTCTTTAACCAGAACATTGCATCTTGAAAGCATGTGTGACAGAGCTGCAGTTTACATTACATCTGTTTCGATGGTTGGTTGTGATAGCCCATAGGAACGGAGCACAGTGTTGTTCCCTGCCTGGATTTATGACTGTGCCTTCATCATTTCTGTGATGCTTTGTTGCAGCAATGTCCTGGGAAAGTTTTTATCTGACTAGGGTAAGTGATAACATAGTGTTCACACCAACGTGAAAAAAATCACAATGTTAATATATGATTAGCTGCATCTGCAAACTGTTGTTTTCCCTCTGCACCGTGTTTGTGCTCTTTACCAAAAACCTTCACAGTGAAGGATAGTCTTACACTATTCCAAAATTTCCACTCTAGTCCTTTAACAGAAAGAATTAGTGACAGTTATCTAGTCAATCTGCATACATCTCAATATACTTATATTGCAGTTAAGTTTGTGAACTTTTTGTGTATTGTTTTGTTAATCTTCTCTCAATTTTTAGTGAGTCCATTATGACTTTCTGGAGTTTTCCCATTGTATGGAGCAAAAAGTTAGGCTAAAATCTTGGTCAGTAAACAGAATTTCTGGTGGGAAATGCAAAATTTTAGAAATTCCCAAAATGACAAAAAATCTGAAAATTTTCACATTCTGTTATGGTTCATTGTTTAAACATAGTTTTGTATGTAATACAATTTGTTTAAAATGGTGGTGGCACAAATGGAATCAAAATTACAAAGCTCAAACTGCATGCTTGCTTTAGAAAAGCCAAATAGAGATACCATACCATGAGAAACTGCATTGTTTCATTTGAAAATTTTTTTCTGTTGAAACTATATTAGAATTGGCACATTATTTTAATTTTAGTAATTTCTTCATGGGAAACTGATCCTTTTTTACTATCACTGTTATTTTATCAGTAACAGTGTTTGCCCAGGTTTTGCATGGGTTTTTTGTGTTCTAACTGATGAGGAGGAAAAGATGTATTTACAGGGATTTTCATCCTAACTCCACAGTCTGTTCTTCCCTACATTCCTCAGCTGTTTAACAGAATTTCTAGATGTGTTAACAGAAGGCCATTCTATTGGAGAATCTACTGGGAAGAGCTAGCACTCTGAAAAAGAAAGAGAAAGAGCAGAAGAAATGCTACTGTCACCATTTTACTAATGGAGTTATGATAAACACACAGAGGTCACTGATTTAGCCTGTGACAGATCCAGAAATTGAACTCTGCGACCCAGTCCCTGGCTTTAGCAAAATAAAACCATCTTTTAATAAGGAGATTTGCCATAGGTGGCTGTGAGTGAGAGTCAGTAGAAAAAAATGATGGCTTGCATCTGACACCTGTAGCATCCATAATGAAATAATCTTATAACCTTTGCATGGAATAAAGCTGTTGTCTCAGCCATAAACTCTGCACCATTTAGATCATTTTATTTCATTATTAAGACACCTATATGATGTAGCACTTTCCCCCTCATGCCCCCCAAATATTTCTGGTACTGGTTTGACAAAAA
>Ga0181612_143258_pt1 | contig 16982 bp, 9 predicted proteins | sample HoacroProtozoa21_FD_119630 | JGI IMG/M metagenome (GOLD analysis project Ga0181612, IMG submission 119630) | Hoatzin crop microbial communities from Cojedes, Venezuel. Combined Assembly of Gp0051906, Gp0051904, Gp0051908
GCTGGCACTGACTTTATCAGACATGGGGGAAGCTTCTCACAGCTTCTCACAGAAGACACCCCTATAGCCTCCCTGCTACCAAAACCTTGCCATGCAAACCCATAACACCTACCAACCGAAAAACTGCGAGGTTCTTAGTTATATTTAACGAAGACATACGATGTGAGAAGAACAGGAATCGTTTTACCTACTGGACCAGTCACCAGTATCCAAACTGTTAGTAAAAATCTTGTCTTATTCTATAGAGCTAAATCTAGGCCTTACTAAAAAGACATGAATTTGGGGCAGCATTTCACTAGGACACTTGCTGGTGAGAGTACCTCTTTGGTCAAGGAAAACTAACACATTTGTAATTAGTAAGACGATTTCAAGCATAAAATGCAGTGGATTACATACGTTGGTAAGAAGCATTTCTTTGTGCTACAAAGCAGAGGAGGGATAGACTTGAAAACTTTCACCATTACAAAGGCCTTCCCAGAAGGACAGATGTTACTAAATGTCGCTGGAGAAGTAGATCTAGGATCAAAGATACCACACTATCTTACCACTAGAATTGACAAAGAGCATGGTACTAGCACTGTAGGACGCTTTTGAGCTTGTACAAACAGCTTTATAGGAGTTATGGTGTTTGAAAAATTCTACTTGCTTACCATAATAGAAAAGCAGAAAACATCTTGTGTTTCCCATTAACTGAGACAAAACCAAACCCTACCAATGGAGAAACAAATTTTCCATCAATTCAGAATAAGGCAAGGTTCTGACTTCAAAATCTATATTAGTTCACCTAAACAAATAGAGAAACACCCTCATTCTGGACCTTTTTCGTTTTCTTACATTTCACCTATTAGGCTCCATTAAGGACCAGTCATTCAAATTTTAGATAGCTGTGAAACTAATTGGACTTCCTCCATTGACACTCCCTTTGGTATACCATAGCAGGTCACTAGAGGCTCACTCTTGCAACATTCATGGGCTGTGATATATCATTTGGCCTAAAACTTTGAGTGCTATTCTTCCTGTAGATTTCCACAGACTTTGGATGCAGACAAGGAAGCTCATTTATTTCAGGTAGATTTTAGTTAATTGGTTTTGGCACGTTCCTGGGCTTTTGTGTTTGCACTTACATTTTAGAAATTTTTGAACTTTAGGAGTTTGACCCACCGGGAATTGCTGCTGGATTATTAGATGGTACATAGAAAGCTAGAGAAAGGGGAAGAAATAACCCATTTATAGGTATAAATGAGTGTCATCTGGCTAGAAATACAAGAGAATATTCTGTGACTAGAAAAATCACACAGGCTGTAACAGAGTAGGGCATGCCAAGTGCAGAACAGCTTCATCTGAGAACCCTTCTCTGGTTTAAGCTCTTCAAAAATCAATATTCTTAGAAAGAATATCCAAAAATCTGGCATGCAGGGAAGGGTTATTCCAAATCTAGGACCAGAGCCAGAGATTATTATAATATAAAAATACAACAGCAGCATTTTTTAAAATGGGCAAATTGTCTACATTCTTATATTCTTTTTTTTTTTCCACAAATCTAGGGATCAAAATGAACATTGCACAATGCCACTAGCATTGGTACTGGGGAAGAAAGGCACCTACTGAAATTATAAGAGCTGTAAACAATTGTTACTCTCATTCAGGGCTGCATTCTCCTTGGTTGTTGCTGTTCACCTGAGAAACCCCATTTCACCTAAAGAATAGGGTAAATAGCAATGATTTTGGTGAATCTATAAAACCCAAGGTTTAATAAATCTATCAAATTCATGACTGGAGAATACCAGTAAGCCAACCAAGTATAGGCCTGTTAAAATAACTTCTGTTCTTTAGAAGGTTTTAGGAAAACAAATAATTTCCTCATTTTCCATTTGTCTCCAGAATTTCAGCATGCATGAATGGCTTATCAGAGATAGACCTCTTGGTCTAACACGCTTAGGCCTTTCTTTGCTAGGGTACCGTGAGTCTGGATGCTGATAATAGCAATTGCAGAGCAGGTAGGAATATGAAGAAGTAATCCCCTTGCCCACATTGTCGTAGTCTGCTCCAGCTGTCCTTACTACTGTCTCAACCACTGCCTGGGTAGCAACAGCAGCAACCATGCAGCTGATGCTTGGATATGAGGGAGTCTGAAATTGTCGAGTTATTTTTCCCAACCCCATAAGAGCCCTTAGTAGTCCTGTCCTTTGGTAAGCTAATGATTTTCTTTTAGATGAATAAAGCAAACTCCACTCAGCAGGCTTCTAGCAGAGCTTTGGACAGCAGAGGAATTTGAGGTACAGGAACTGAGAAGGCAGCTGCAGAGGCAACAACAACAAGTTGGGCTGAAATGCAAATAGGTAGGAGGACTCAATGAATCATCAGCACGCTGCAGACATTAAGCAAGAAAAATCGATGTTATTGAGCAAGTTATTCCTGGTAAAGGTGGGAAGAAATGCTGCTGTACAAGGCATATTCATGTTCAAATAGGAAGGGCACCAACAGAAGAAGGTCCGAAGACGGCCGTCCTTGTGCAGCTGCTTTGCCCAGGCACTGAGGGAAGCTGAGGTCTGAGAGCTCATGCCATTCTGGGGAAGCTGCATCTGGGAAGAATGATGAATTTGGTAATGGAGAGTTAGGACCTGGCTGATAAAAGCGGACAACTTTGTAACCATTCACTGTTCTTTTATTTTTACTATTTTGCACTGATGGAAAAACATACATATGCTAAACAGAGAGCAATCTGCAGTAAGCAATATTCATATCTTCTAAAGCGTGGAAGAAAGGAGTGTGAACTGTAAAGGATAGAAGCAGGGCAAAGATGACACAGTGTAGGGGCAGATGAAAAGCAAAAATTATACAAGTATTTTCTCTCATTCTTAACAATATTCCAAAATGAAAATAATTAATACTAGAATTTTTTTTAAAAGGCATAGTTTTAGGATAGGCTATGTTTCTGTTTTCTCATAATATCTATATTAGAAACTACACACTCCAAGCATTTCACTATATGATTATAATCCCAGTTTTCCTCTAAATTAGGGTACCAGAACAAAAGAATTTGGGAATTACATTTCTTCCTTTACCTAGCTGCAAATTTGGATGGTAATAAATACTATGTAAACAATAGTTAAGAAATGCAGTGATAGAAAACTCAAGTAATACAGTTTCCTGGTAGTATGTATCTCCTGAGCTTCCAGAATCTGTAGCTCAGAAGCAAAAGCTTCTGAAAAGTAATAAATGAGAAGGTGTCTTCTAAACAACTGCAATTTCAAACTCCAGCTGATGTCCAAACGTACATATTATCCTGTGTTGCCTTTGAGCCATGTTAATAAGAGGTGCTGATGCCTGTCTGAATTTTTGTTAAAACACCTACTCTTGACAGAACATTTACATCTTTCACAGCCCCTTTACCCTTCACTGTGTGATATCAACTAGTGCCACGTAACTCTCAGGACACACCATTAGCTCCACAGACCACACTTGCCTTCTAGTCCTAACTGCTGATAAACAACCGCAAGCAGACAATTGCCATCTACAGAGAGATCTACACAATATAGTACAGAGCTGAAGCACATCATATCTTTCAGGAGATGCTTTTCTCTTCAGGTTCACAAGGATCTGACCTGCCCTTTGCATAGGTGGATGATCTACTTGGATTTCTCCTTGCCTAACTGCAGATGGAGCACCTTCATGGCTCAGTGTTCGAACAATGAGCACATAAGGAGGTTTTGCAAATTCCCCAGGGCAGCTCCTGGCTCTGGACAGGTAGAATTAAGTTTGCTTTGGGTCATTCATTGTAATTCCTGGTTTGGGGAAGCCTGCATCCCAGTGAGCTCTCTATTCAGGAAAGCTACCAATTAGGCAAACTTAAAACTTACATGAATGAAGATTTTGTCCTTCGAAAATATATGAGGGAAAACTAGACAGAGCAAGAAGAGAAATAGATAAGCATGGAGGGGAACAGGAGACACTGAGAAGCCACTTAATGCACACTGATTGAAGTATGAGGAACAGAGAGCATACAGAAGTGTTTAGGAATGGAGAAGAATATAATCAACAGTATGCCTCTCCCCAAAATGCCTTTCATATTAAAAAACATGACTTAAAATCATTTGGAGAATAAATTCCCTCTCTAAATCACAAGTTTATTGAAGTGAAATATTTCTGAAATGAGAAGCTGTGTGTTTATTTGCTTGAGGTAATCCTATCCAAAGCAGCCAACATTGCAAATCCCCAGAACATCACAGACAAGGGAAATCAATGAGAAACTACTAATCAAAGTGACATTTTTTTTCCCACAAAAATGTTATCTCACTTGAGAAAATTCTCCTCCTTCTATCTTAAATTAAAAAATCACGTCAATCACAGTAAAAGCAAACAATGACATCTCATCTTTTATTTGAGTATTATTTTGACTGCTGTTGAAGTAACTGCCACATTCTTCTGCATATTGGAATTTGAAAGGTTAAAGTGCGCTTTGTAGGGTGGACAAGAAAGGAAATTTAGAAGAATATACAATCTTAGTATACAGTCCTTGCATTCACCTTATCTAGATTTTTATCTCAGTTGTGCAAGCTTTCTTACATTACCAATGAGTATCTGTAATGTAAGAAAATTTATTTTCATCCTTGCCACTCCTACAAGCACTGGTAGTATCTAATGACAAAAGATAAGCTGTGGGTCTTCAAAACCTGTATGAGATTTCCTATATCTCATTTGCAGATTGGACAGCATTGCTTTATTCAGCCATTTTAGAGTTAAAAAAACACGCTTGTTCTCTACTTCTGTTTCCAACAATAAGGAGACAAAACACAAAACAAGAACCACTTGCAGCCTGCCTATCTTTAACAATCTGCAGTGAAAAGGGAAAATTGATAGGTACACTCTTTCCAACAGCTATTAAAAAAAGATTTTAAATACTCAGGTTTTTAACATTTCCAAAAACTCACCGGTTGCCTCACACGGCAGAGCCAATTCTTCCAAAACAGAGCCTTGAACTGGTGCACAGCATGCCCCATATCGTCTTTTTCCTTCATCCACTTGCCGAGTGGCTTCTTAAGGACTTTCTAACTCCGAATCATCTCACCAAGCAGTCTGAACGTATTATTCAGCAGCTGACTGATTCCAGCACCAGAGGACGGTGCAAGAGATTTGCCTGCTTGCTGAGAAAAGATGAGATTATATTTCTGCTTCTTGTTTTGCATCCATTGAGGAATCTCATCTTTCCATCTGCTTCTCAGTGCAATGAACAGTAAGGGGATGGGTTTGCACAAATGCCCTCAGGGTGCTTTACTCCACAGTGTGTATTCTGCACTTGTTTCTACTTTTCTGGAATAAAAATGAATGCAAACAACAGGAAAAAAAGAATATGTAACATGCATGTGTGTTTCTCCAGAGTTTGGTGACTCTCTGTCACTGCAATGTTAATGTCATTTTGCATGCATATGCTTAGATTTTTGAAAGAATAGTAGGGAAATAAGTACACTGTTTAACCACGTAGCCCTATAAATGTCTGTACACTTCTAGAACACCCTTATAAGTACACATCTAGCACTGTGGTGATCCCGTTGCATCCTCATATGACTTGAATTTTATCTCATAAAGGGTATTTGACTTTTCATTCTCCTTTTCCAGTACGCTTCACCTACGTAAAGGTGGAATATTCCAACCAGTCAGAAAACTGTGTTAACTAATTGTCACACGCCACCCAGGATGAAAATCAGTCTTCCAGAATTTCCTTCAGGAAAGAGGAGGGAGGGCAGTTCCTGGTGCTCCGCGGAGGGACCTGCAGTCGGGGAGCCTCCCATACCTGCGGCAGCAGGGCAGACACAGCACGTGTCGAGCGGTGCCAAGCTGTGTTCTTTCACTGAGGGGCGAGGATGGATGCCCTACTGCTTGGGAATGCCACCTTAAGCAAAGGAGTAAATTTTCTGTATGTTTTGTTCGACCCAAATTAATTGCGTAAGACAGACTCTTATCCCCAAAAGCTCTCTCTATGGTCAATGGAGATACAGAATGCAGCCATTATAGAAGGTGATTCAAACCACCTATAATCAGAATCATGAATCACACAGACACACACATTAGGACAGTGTGATGCCTGAACAAATTTCTTTATTTCTCATTGTTGCTGAGTAAACTGAGTCATTACATTTTCTGCAAAATGTATTACTGTTGAGTAAAAGGGACATCTTGACATCCATAGCTATTCTTCCACATTAAGAGTAAAATCTGCAAAAATTGAAAGACATTTCAGATATAGAAGTCACTAGTGAGGAATCCAACTTCCATTAGATTTGAGATAAGGCAGCAATCTAAAGTATTACTAAGTCTGATACTTCCACAAAGAGCAACCGTTCATCTGTAGGTCCGCTGAGCTCTGCCAGTTTTTGTGGGATGAGGTTCCGCTGACGCCTGATATCCAGGGCCTGAGCTGCTCTTTCCCAAGCTTTGGATTTGGGTCACCCAGCAGCAGTTTTTGGCCCTTCAGAGCATGTTGGGAAGATTAGTTACTCCACTTCATGTTAAAATGACTCTTAAAATCTTTGTATTTTAAATGGTGCAAATTTCTGTTTTAATTTTTGCGTTTTCCATGGTTTCAAGGAGTAGAGAAAAAACAGATTACATAGGTGTCATGAACTTACAGGTTTTTACATACTGGTAAAAATCGCTCCCTGAGCAAAGAAGAAATCACAGATGCAGTCATGGCAGAATACAACCAGTTGAACGCCATGATTCCTCAAATATGGTGGGATTTCCTTTTATTTTCTCTGCTCTGAGACTGAAAAATTACTGAAGCAATTGTTCAGCTTTAAATAGAAATGTGAAGGTCCTCAGGACATACTCAAAAACTAAGTAGTTCAGCATTTACCTGAATGATGTTAAGCACGTTTGCACCTCTAAGGCAGGATTAATTAAATTATGTGTGAAGCTGGGTCTACTGAGCACATCTTCTGTCTTTTCCATTCACCTGTTTCCCACCCCGCTTCCTCATCGTGGCACTGGCAAAGCGCACACCTCCAGCAGTCATCAAGCCCATCACAGTCTTTCTGTTTCCTCCAGCGCTGAAGAGCAGCCCCTGTGCCCCCACGTCTCACCTCTCCCATCATCCCCCGCCGTGGGGCTCCCGTCTTCGTGTGCCCTGTGGTGGCAAAGTGCAGCAGGGCAACCAGCCAGAAAGCAAGCAGGTACCTCACCAAGGAGCTCCACTTTACAGCTTGCTGGCATTAGCAGAAGGGATGTTTCTGCTTTTAGTCAAGCAATGCTAAAATCCCTGCTATTTCAGAGTATGCATGGTAATTTTGCTCACTAGGACCACAGGGGAGATCCTGCGACAGCCGAGACAAAATATCACTGCACAGCTGAAGTATGCATTTTTAAACAAATATTTGTCAGTAATTGAATATAGTGAATATATGTACGGATTCACACAGCCATTTTGGAAAGCCAGGGAGCAGAATCTATAGTGTGTGATTTGCAGGAAATTATAAACCAATCAGTCAGCATAATGAATTACAAGCAGTTATTTATGGAAGACAGTTCCTGGCTGTAAGTATGTAAGCTAGAACAGCTCACATGAACTGTTTGCCAAATAATTTTGAACAAGTAATTCCGCAAAATCTCTGCTCATCTGACTGTGTGATGTGCATAATTTATTATGCTCTATATAATTACATACTCATAAATGTTGCATTCTAATTTTTAATGCTAAGTAGCTTTTCGTGGATACAGGAAACAACTGTTTTGTACACAATTAGTATTCAGCACTAGTGAACTACTGACTCCTCATTTTACTACATAAGACACTGAACAGACAAACACCTTTCACCAGTGAGTTTTGTTAATGTTTGCCCTCATACATCATTGTCCTTTCCTAAAGAAATTCATCCCTGCCTAGTATGGTGTTCTCCAGCAGTAGACTTGTATTTCTTAGAACAAAATTGATGAAAGTAAAAGATACCTCGTACACACTCAACCAAGAACAATCTCTGCAGTGGCATTCTGGGAAATTGCTTCTAAAAGTAATTTTAGAAGGAACAGGATCTATGAGCTTGACTGTATTATTTGCAATGTTATACAAATATGAGAAATATGAAATCAAACCACCACCGCCACCTCCCGAAACAAACCTTAGGCACAGAAGGGATGGTAATATTAAAAATTAGGCACAAAGGCAGGAAAAGCAAATTAGTTCTGCATATTTTGGGGAAGAAGTGTTGGCTATATTGCTGCCATCCTGGAAGCTCTTTTGTGTGATCTAGGTTTCATCAGTACAGTGCCAAGCAGTATCCTGTGCAAGTACCAGCCTTAAACAGCAACTTTGTTTAGGAGTTGCATGTACAAAGAGCTGAAAAAGGTTCAAACGCCACACAGTTGCTATTAGGCTAAATAAACTATATGCTTTCAGGGCTCCTTAACAGAGTGGCTGTAGTCAACAACACCACCTTGAATACTGCAGGGCAAATTAGAAGGTCGTGTACTTCATCATGCGCTCCACTCATTCCTTCCTGGATGGAAAAAAAATGCCTGCTCAGAATCGGGTCTCCAAGAAAGGGCAAGATAATGACCTGCACTTTTCTGCTTCTGCTTAGCTTGTATCGGTTATAACTTAAAAGCTTACTCATACAATATGCAAGATATCCAAAACCACTGGGGCAGAAAAGGCAGAGAACCTTCTGCCAGCATCCATCTCCGCTTTTAACACTTGTCTGCTTTATAATACAGTTCCATCATCACGCCACGTCTAGCCCATAGTTTTAATATAGGTTAATTAGAGTACATTGGCAAGCACATTCAAAGAAATGTAGTTTTATATGTTAAATAGGTTAAAGCCCAGGAGCTAAAAATACTGTTTGGTAGACAGGAATGCAGTCAAACCATGTGAGAATATGGCTGGGAATCTGGCAAACTGGCACATTTTCCTACCACCACCCGCAACTTCTTTCACAAGGCTTGCTGTGTGATCACAAGGCTTTCCATTTAATGTTCTTAGGAGCACTCCTTGTAAATGTTTACGTGGCACAGACCTGTTGTGCAGACAAAGCGCCTGCAGGATAACATCAGTTAGCAGCATCTTCCCTGGGAGACACTACCTGTGTGCCAGGGTTGGATATGATGAAAAATGTTAGTTGTTGGCAAGGGCAAATAATAGGGTTGACTAAAATACAGTTACACATTAAACAAACAAAACAGGCCCAATCTCACAAGGAGGCCAAAGGCTTGTCTGGGCTTCTGGGCAACTCTAGGAATTTCATTCCTGTAGTATGACAGACTGATAGTAAACTGAAAATTTTCTCACAGTTACAAGCTTAGCGCTGACAAGAAGCATCTGGAATCAGGTTTCTGTGTTGTGTAAAACCGGCTCTGTCTTCCTCTGCTGCTGCATTTTGTTTGTAGCCTGAGCAAAGCATTGCCCCTGTCAGCATTACTCTTTCTTCTATTATTGTACCACAGAGCTTCAGATTTAATGTTGCTGTCTGTTCAGTGACCTCCTTTCTCATCGGGCTGAAGACATTTTTAACTGCAATTTAATTCATACTCTGGAGACTAATATTAAATGGTAATTATTTAGAAAGAGAAAGCATGTATTTAAATCACCCCCAACTTAAAAACCGAGAAACTTTCAGGGAAAGCAAACCTCAACATCATGTAGTAAACTGCAACAATGCTATCAAATCACACTACTGCGCTTTTCTGTAGTCGGTTGTTGCACACAGATCCAATCCCCAAAGCTCAGTGTTCTGCTCGCAGTACTGAGCGCTGCATTCAGAACAGAACCGACTGCTGACGGGCAAACCTAAAAACACTCATGACTCATGCTTTAGCTTCTTTCAACTTACCTTCTCAATGGAAATCAAACACACCTCTGATTCAACTGTATAAGCATTTTATTTAGGAATACATTGAGATCCAGACTTGAGAAGAAAATCCAGTTCTGTTGCACAATGAACTGAAAATCCTTTGCAAAGACTTCGCAAGAATGAAAAAAAAAAATGTATTACATATTATATGTATATATTTTCCACACGTACTGAAAATACTAAATTATTTGCTTGGTTTTTAAAGAACAGATAAAAACATTTATACTCTTAGCACTTCTGGCAGTAGGTTATTCTAAAATGTTCCTTTTCAGGATTTCTCATACCTGCCATTAAAGAAAATCCTTCTCTGAAGTATATGAAGATGCCAAAACATAAAATTCCACTCCTTCAAGTCACTAATCAAGTTGCTGCATATTCTCAGTCCCTTACAAACATGAACCAAATGTGTTCTAGCCTACCTCCATCGTGGTCTTAGCCATTGCTTTAACAACAAGGTAGGAACGGGCCAGAACACCACCATGAATCACAGAATAACCCACTGGTAGAAACCATCGTTATCTCCCTTCATACTGCCATCGTATTCATATCTTCTGCCTTCCTTCTTTGCTTTTAACCCTTCTGATGTCTGGAGGAAACTGATTCTACAATGTATTGCTAGGTGTGGGGTAGCATAGAGAACAACAGCAGGACTTTGATTTGAAATTGAGGTTTCTGAGGTTTGCAGGACTTGTTTATCTACCAAGAGACACTGCACTATGTCATATCAAACCTACACGTAATATCATACATGTTTTTAAAAATATCTCCACTCCAGATCTTGATTCATGTTCTGCAGCCTATCTATGCTGCTTTTCTGTATGATACAGAAATGATGTGAATGACTAATATTAAATAATTGATTTGCATATAAAAGCCTGTTAAATATTTTATAATTCCTTACGGACGCCTTTGTAAAATCTACAGGAAGGTAACTTCGCCACCGGATGCACACAGCTGAGTCATTTCTTTAGCTCTCTGTCCGCTTGCAGTCACGAGGCAAAACACAATTGTTCTTATCAGGGTAATAGTCTGGCAAGTTTCCTCTGAAGCTAAGGAAGGTATTTTATTGCACGTTAAGATGTGTCTACAGAGCACCCTCTTGCATTAGCAATACAGCATTACAGGATGGTGACCAGTGGAAAACAGCCAGATACTTGCTCTCCTTTGAACTCTAATTTTCAGTTGTAGATGAAAAAATTTTAGCAGAAAGAAAACTACAATGCCCTAAGGAACAGCGGTAAGAGGAAACGACCTATTGGCGAAAAGCGAATGGCAAAAGTCTTCCAGGGGTTAGTGCTAGGGTTTTGTGTACTGATTTAATAGAATAACTGCATCACTCCATGAATGCTTGAACGTTAGGTCCAACTCGGCCAGGCCACAACACTAGTTATACTTCTGCACGCAGCATGTAAGAGCTTTCATATTACCTATCAAAATAGAACTGCCTGCTTTATATGAATGTTAATACACAAGCTCTGTAGTTTCAATTAAGCAACTTTTTATTTTTAACCACTTTCCTGCTGTCCTTCCTTTGAAAAGACAAATCACACCATTTCAGATCTATACCTCCAGGAAAACTGCAATAATACGCATCCCCAAAGCTTCCTGCAGCCACGTTAGGCGTTGGTTTTCTTGGTAAAGTATTTTTCTCTTCTTTAGGTAATGCACAACAGCAAACTGTCCCCTCCAAACCCATACTGGTCAAGTTGGTAGAAGTTTTTATTCAGCCTAGAGTGCAGCACGTTGCTTCTGAAGTGATCTCCTTTTTGTTTCCTTGCTAGTGTTCTGGGAACAGGAGGTTTCAGAGCAAGGATGTGCCTTGTTGCATGTTTCCCAGGGGCCCTCGCGGGGCTTTGTGCAACGCCTAGGCAAGCACTAGGCACAGTTTAGAATTTTTTTTTTTTTTTTTTTTAAATAAGAAAGGAACAGTTCAAACAAACTGTGGAGCCATTCCTACCTGACTCCTTCCCTTAAGTCTGGGGGGAAAAAAGGCTTTCTCTGAAAACTTACATTCATTGTAGACCCCAAGCATAAAAGAAGAAAATGAGTTTTTAAAATTAGAGGAAGATTAGATTAGTAAATTAAAGGTATTTAAACTATGGGGTTTCTAAACAAACAAACAGTATTTTTTGTCTTTTCCACTATGCATCCCCACTATGTTCCCCAGTTGAAAATTCATTAAATTTAAGGAGATTAATCCTCATTAGCGGTTTCATATTCACGTGAGTTACCCTTGCCTTTTTTAAAGTTCTCACCACATTGCTTCCAGTTTCTGCCACTTCTTGGTGAATGCACCTACTACTACATCACTCCCTCTTAGATCTAACTCTTATGTTTGTTAACAGACTGCTGCAGACTACAACCCTCAAAAAGAAAATATAATTTAGCTGGATCAGTGACAGCTGTTCTGAGAGTTTATTCAGACTCTTCTACCTGTGACTCCTTTTTTCCCAGTAGAAAAAGAGATAAATGCATTCTTCTTTAGTTGACCACATAATTATATTCTAACCACAGCAGCAAAGCAGCAATGAGTATGATTCTAAAAAGAAACAAACACTAGGCAAATGAGAGTGGAAAAACTGCAGAAACGGTTCTGATGGCCTGTACAGTCCATACAGGTATTCCCCCGTTCTTCAGAAGTACTGGGAACCATGCAACAGTGAGTGTTGTCCTGAAGACATGGAGATGAAAAGTAATTTAAAAAGAAACAAAGTAAAAGGAAAAAAAACAAACTACCATAACGCAGTCCTGTGAACATGCTGTGCGTCTTCGGACTGCCTTTGGTTCCTCTTCAGTAAGCAGAGGCTTTGATTCAGCAAAAGATTTTGAGTTCGTCAATGCAAAATTACTTAATGCATAAATGTTTCCTGGGTATTGATTCAAATGTGTAGTTAAAATGGGATATGAACGACCTTGTTGGATCAATATTTAGGAAATATAGATATTCAGCAGCTCAGTGTCAAGTCCATAATCCTTACAAACTTCAGTCCCACACTTTGCAATTTCAAGAAATTTTAATATATGAAAATAGTATTGTTTATTCATCAAAGTTTGCAAAAAAACTGCAGTCACTTTAAGTTTTCTTTACAAGTGAAACAACAAAGAATTATAATTTATATAATTTTTTATAACAACCACAGAGGCATTAACATTCTTAAATAATTTTAATCTGGTGGTTTGCAAGGACTTGGCAATAAAGTTTGATTTTCTTCCTAGTTTTCCTTTTACAGCAGGGATAAATAAAGTTTTTTCAAATATTATAGCAGGCTTGTCCTTTGCAACTGATCCACTTTCCAGTTCACAGAAAAGTGAGTCTTATATCCAACAATGCATAACTAAGCAAAACTTAACTGAAGTCCATTCAGCACATTCTGTTCCCAAAGCACAGTGACATAAATGATTAACTTCTGCAGACACACGGAATGCTGTAAGCTATTCTGAGACAAAAGACCTGTAATGCACAGAAGTCGTGACCATCACTTCTGCTGTGCAAAAGCCTGCTTCTGTAAGACAAAGATGGGTATTTCATACTTTCCCAAGACTTTTCTTAATGAAATACCCCACTAACTTCTGCGGTCTCTGCTGATACTCCACAAGCACATCGTGTGAGCTACTAATCTGGTCCCCTTCAAGCCGATTCAGAAGAGTGACGCACACCACAGCAGCTAGAAATTAAAAGATGGCATTAGTTAGGAATGACATTCTGGCACTTCTACAGTGCAAAAGCACAAATATTTGAACAAGCAGGTAGAAGATTAGAAATATGAGAGAAAACAACCCCCCAAAAAGGGTGCACAGTTGCAGAAGATGCTAGGGGACTAGCATGCTGTGGATGATATAAAAAAAAGTTACAAATAGTTTAAGACAAGTGATCGCTACATTAAAAAAGCAAGAGCTCTCAGGCATCTGCAGATCCTTATTGCTATATCATGATTCTTACGTTTTTCTGGAAAGGAATTATATTTCGCAATTACCCAGGACTTGACTGGTAGGAATCAATCAGAGATGCTATTCCAGCAGACAGTTACAGCCCCCTATTATCCACCTTATCCCCAACTCAAATCTCTGTGCTGAAATCCCATCCCTCGGGAACCAGCAGATGAGCTGCTTCGACACTTCTGGATGGCGAGCATGGCAAATACATGAGGATCTCACAGACCTTCTCAGGCCTATCTGCTCCCTTTTGGTAATCAGAGCCTGAAAGGTAAAACCCTTCTTTTCACTCAAGCTGAGCTCTACCATCCCTTTTCTGAACCCGTGACAATTTGCAGAGCACAAGCAGTAACACACATTACAGACCTACGAGGTAGAGACAGCAAAAGGTAACAGGCTCAGCGATAGCATGGGTTGGGTTTTTGATCACTCTCACATCAGTAAGAACGGAGGGTGTTTGATATAACGGTTGGTCTTCTTGCTTATTTTTCTTCATTTCACCCTCCTTGAGTTTAAGGAATTTGGAGAAACACCAGTGTTTTAAATTGGCAAATTCCTTGCCAAGGAAAGTGAGAGACTATAGTTAACATGATAAGTGGAAAGGCACTGTACTACATTATTTGTAATAGCTCCCACCCCCCCCCCAATCTTTACCGAAAATTAGTTAGCTTGTGTAAAAAAATTAAAATCTCATTTTATGATAGGAATGGTTTATTCACAATGCTACTAAAAATCTTTTAATCATTTAAGAATTAAATCAGTAAGTCTACACAAAATGCTTCTATTTTCAATTTGATATGAAAGTATAGAAAGTGATTATAGTTTTATGTATATAAGAATCACCTGACTGATTAAATTAACCAGTTACTTCCTATAAACTTCAAAAACTAACTGAAGAAAAAAAAATAACACTATAGCGTAACTAGATACTTTAACGATTCATGTGCTTGCCACGGGCTGGAACAGCAAACAACAGGACTGATCTGTGCAAGAACCATGTGATGAAGTTTGCATAAATTTTGAATAGATATGACACAAATCAAACCATCATAGCAGCAGAACTATAACCTTCTACGTATAGATAAAACAGTTCTGATATGTGAACACCTCATTTGCAGTTTTTACCACAAACCCCTTGCAATGCAGAAAACTTCCTACAGCATCAATAAACTGACTTTAAGTTAGTTTACCTTTGACACCACTGAGACTACACATTGCAGCAAATACGGAAGACTCCATCTCGATGTTTCTGACACCAGAATCATAAGCTTCCTTCAAATACTGCAGCTTCTCTTCTTCATTATATACGCAGATTGCACCATCCAACCTGCCCTGCCCTACAAACGACATTTTGCACAAACTTTCAGTGATGAAGTCACAGAACAAATTCAGTTTCTAAAACACCCAATTACTGCAGTTTCCTCTATACAGTGTCCAGCTTTTACTAGTACTCTTCATTTTCACGTGCAAGACAGATAGGACAAACTGATTCTCAGCTATCGCTAGAGCTTCTATATATTACTTGTAGTTTTTATAAAGTGAATCACTGTAATGTACTTGGTCTTCTCCAGCTTAAATTCTCAAATTCATAAATGGGAAAAGGTAAGTAGTAGTTTTTAGCATGCGGGGCATATGTCAAAATTCAGCAACAAACTTTGAGCTGTATGGAGTGCCACATTTTTCCTATGTTTAATCATTGTCTACAAAAACTGCCAGGCTTGAAAATGCCTTCCTGATGCTACCTTAAAAGGTGGAACATTTTACTACTTACAGACTCTTTAAAGTAAAAGATGAAGAGTCTCTTATGCTGACTAGGCAATACTATTACCATTTATTGAGAAAATTAGTTTATTCAAATTATTCAAGACTAACACCTACAGATAAAACAGCAGCAGGTTATGTACAGTAAAGTTAAATTACAGTGTTTTACTCAGTATTTTTTTTTGCAGATGTACTCCTAATTAATGCCCTTGAGCCTGTTCTCAGTGAGTTGAAAACATTCCTGACACTTCTTTTTAGTGTAGCTTGCACCTGTGATTGCTGTCTGAGGAGATACACAAAATGACAGCTTCTGACCAAGCTTGAGCACTATTATGAAGATCACGCGTTCCCCTCTGCATTGCACCCTTTGTCACCTATCCAGTAACAGCCAGAGAAAGTAGTATCAGGTGCCACCTACACTTGCTCTCGCATGATGTGAAAGATGTTTGTCAACATACTTGGGAGATCAGAAAAGCACCTGAATGTCTATATGTTTGTCCAAAGTAAGCCGTGGAAGTTATCCTCTCCTATGTAGCAGCACTGACACGACTCAGCAAAATATTGTCTTCAGTTGTCTGATCACTGCTTTGCTCAAAAAGTGCATGGGAAACAAGTTTCAACACTTAGAAAAGTTTCACTTTCGATATTCCACCAGTGGGGGAAAAAAAAACCAAACAAACACAACTAAAACTGAAACTGCCACAAATAATTCTTATTCCTCTAATCCTCTAGGATGCCTCAGTAAATCACAGAAATTTAGTGACAAACATACCTAACTGACGAGTATGTGAAAAGTGTATAGCAGACTACATGTACTTCAGAGGAGCTATTAGAGCTGGGGGGAAACAAACCTCCAGAAAATTAAAACTTCAATACAGGGAACTGCTGAGCACAATGCTTGATTTAGATATATGAAAAACAGGTTCATTAAGGTAGACAAGACAGCTCAAAGTAGGGAATGCCCTCTGTTCAGTGAACTGGAACCTTAATCTTAAAATATTCTTCAATATTTATCTGTTGCTGCTTACCAATATACTTCTGTTAGTCTGCTGTCAGCCTTACCTTCATAGAAATCCAAAGTGCACATAGTGTTTCCAATGACTGTATTGAATTGGTTGATTTCTTTACTGCACTGCATCAGTTCCTTAGCTAGCTCTTCATCTAGGTTTGTACTGCGAATTACAGTCTTTCCCAGAATAACCTGCTCAAACTGAGGTTTGAAGGTGGCATCTACAGACTGCCTCGTTATAACCACTGAGCCTGGCTCCAGACCTGCAGGAAAAAAAACAAAAAAAAAAACAAAAAAAAAAACAAAACACAGATAAAGCTTCACAATGTGGTTAATACTTGACCAAACTGTGCTTCTTTTAAAGATGGCAATTTTGCCCCTGAATTCACAAAGAGATTTTTTTGTGCATGCCTAGCTGCTTCAGTTTATTACTATAA
>Ga0181612_181337_pt1 | contig 16982 bp, 14 predicted proteins | sample HoacroProtozoa21_FD_119630 | JGI IMG/M metagenome (GOLD analysis project Ga0181612, IMG submission 119630) | Hoatzin crop microbial communities from Cojedes, Venezuel. Combined Assembly of Gp0051906, Gp0051904, Gp0051908
AATAAAAAATTAAAAAAAATCGTCAAAAAACAAATAATCATCCGTCTCCCCCCAGCCATATCAAACCGAACCGAGCCAAAACGACAACATGTAGAGCCTAAATCCGAATTTTCTTCTCGATTTTATTCACTTTTTTCACAAATTTTTCAATATATTTATCATAAAAAGTTACGTCGAGCCACTTGATAAATTTCTCCGAAAGCCTCATCGCCGGATACACCGCTAAAATCGCCACAATTAGAACTACCCATTCGCGAAATTCAAACACTAAATTCAGCCCAAACAGCCACGGCATAATCATCGCCGAAATCACCATCGAGGCAATACAGACAAAGAAAATTGCCATTTTAATTTTATTAAACGGTCGCGAAATATTAAAGAGATGTACCGACCCGACCACCGCCCAAATTAAAATCGCAATCGTCGAAGCCGCCGGTCGCTCCATCCCCATAAATCCACAAACCATCGTTGTGAGCCCAATCAGCACTACGTTTGCGATCGCCGTCGGCGCCGCCGTAAAAATAATATTTTTCAAGAAATTTCCACGGATTAAATTATGGTTCGGAATCATCGCGAGGAAGAACGACGGTAAACCAATCGTAAAGGTTGTAATGAGCGACACTTGCTCTGGATCCATCGGATATGTCACCGAAAAACAAATCGAAAGTAGCGCCATAATCAACGAGAAAATATTCTTCACAATAAAGAGCGAGCCAGATCTTTCAAGATTATTTACTACTCTTCGCCCCTCGGTCACCACCTCTGGCATTTTCGAGAAATCCGACTCAAGTAGCACCACTTGCGACGCTTGCACTGCCGCCTGCGCCCCCGACGCCATCGCCACCGAACAATCCGCATCTTTAAGCGCCAACACATCATTCACTCCGTCCCCCGTCATCGCGACCGTATGCCCCGCCGCTTTCAAAATCTTCACAATTCGCCTCTTTTGCGCCGGCGTCACTCGCCCAAGCACCACGTTTTCTTGTACTGCTTTTTCAAAATCTTTGCCAGACCCGAGCTTCGTTACATCAACCGCTTTTTCCGCGTTCAAAATCCCGACCTTCTTCGCCACTTTCGAAACCGTAAGCGGATCGTCTCCTGAAATCACTTTAATTTCTACCCCTTGCTCCGCGAAATATTTAAACGTCTCCGCCGCCGTGTCGCGAATTTCATTTTCAAGCACAATCAGCCCAAGTGGGATCACTTTTGCCGTGAGCGCTCGGTCGGAACTATTTAACACCAATTTTGAATTATATTTTCCAAAAATCAGTACTCGATACCCCTCGTTTGCATATTTTTTAACTTCTTTTCGCACCAAATCATATTCTCCCCGCATCACAAATTCTGGCGCCCCGATTACAAACGCAGCATTTTCAAATTGCACCCCCGAATATTTATATTTTGAAGAAAAGGGAATCGCTCCCACAAAATTCTCATAATCATCAAGTTTAAATCCACGCACTCGTTTAAATTTTGCCTTAAGTGCCGCCATCGTCGCATTTTCCGCCGAAAGATTCGCCACTACTTCACCAATCATCGACGGAAGCAGCGACTCGCGCGAAACAGATTTTCCGTCAACTTCAATCTCCAATTCATCTCCGAGCCAAACCGTTTTAACAACTTCCATTTTATCTGTCGTGATTGTCCCCGTCTTATCTACACACAGCATATCAACCCGCGCCAAAGTCTCGATCGATTTCATATCGTGCAACATTACTTTTTTAGTCGCGAGTCTTGTTGCCGACACTGCAAGTGTCACCGTCGAAAGTAAGAACAACCCCTCCGGAATCATCGAAATAATCGCCGCCGTCGCCGGTTTCACCGACATTAAAATCGTCTGGTGATGAAAGAAAAATTGTTGCACGAATAGAATAATTCCAATCGGAATAATCGTAATTCCAATCACTTTGATATAGCTATTAAGCGACCGAATAATTTCAGATTGTTCACCTTTTTTAATCGCTTTTGCTTTCAATGTCAATTGTGCCGCATACGAACTACGTCCAACTTTAGTCAACTTCGCATAGCACTCGCCATACACCACAAAGCTCCCCGACATCAGCTCATCGTCTTTAATTTTAATAATCTCGTCCGCCTCCCCTGTGAGTAATGCTTCGTTTACTGCCACTTCGCCAGACAAAATTTTCGCATCCGCTGGAATTTCGTCTCCCGCCTTGAAGATTACCACGTCGTCGAGCACCAAATCTTCCGTCGAAACAATTTTTTCCTTGCCAGCCCTCACCACTCGCGCTTTCGGCGAATGTAAAACTTTTAATTTATCAAGCACACTTTTCGCGCGTAGCTCTTGCGCAATTCCAACCACCGTATTAAAAATCACCGCTGGTAAAAATGTCAGCGATCGCACCGACCCCGCAAGTACTAAAATTATCGCGAGTACAAAAAACACAATATTAAAGTAGGTAATTAAGTTGCTTAAGACAATTTCCTTGACAGTCTTGCTCGGCGCTTCGACCGACTTATTATAAAGTCCGGCGCTTTTTCTTTCGCGGACTTCTTCGTTATTCAAACCTGAAAATTGTGGCTTTTTCATTGATTAAAAACTTTCAACAGCACCGTCGCGATCACCGCTCCAACCACAATCATAATAATTCCACCCACAATATACGGCAATGCGCTCGCCTCGCCGTCATCTTTCAAATTATCATATTTTCCGCTTTTCACATTAAAATAATTCGCCTCAAGATCACTCCGTTCAGTTTCGAGCGCCACAATTTTTTCGGAAAGTTCACTATATTTTTCAGATTCAGCATCGACTTCAGACCGCTCAGTTCGCACTTTCTCGATTTCTTCAATTTTCGCATTCACTTGAGACTCGAGTTCGTCTGCCGTCCCGAGTCCAATTTTACTATAATCCGACTCCTTAACTTTTGAGGTTCCGTTTTGAATTAAAAAAATCCCACCAGCGATACTTAGAACAAGTACCAAAAACGGGATAATTACCTTATAAGCCGATTTTTTATTACTTTTATTTTTCAAAATTACCTCCTAAGAGTAAGTTTTCTCGTGCAACTTTGCGCGAGTTTACCTCTCCACAAAACGCCACTGGTGTTTTGTGGTGGGCGAAGTGGGAATCGAACCCACACTCCATCGCTGGAACTAGATTTTGAGTCTGGCGCGTCTACCAATTCCGCCATTCGCCCATAAAAATATTCTATCATATTTTCTCCGAATATGCTATAATTTTTTATATGGATAATCAAAGTGGTGGGACTAACGACTCTGGTCGCGAAACGGCGGCCGAGATCGCCCGCAAAAAAGTTCTCGCAGCCTATGGCAATTCGCGTTCTTTTTCACGCTCTGAAACCGCCCCGTTTATCTCCCACGGTTTTCCGACCGCAAAATCCGAAACTTCCACTTTTGACACTTATGACCCCAAAAATCCTCGCGGCGCTTCGACACAACCTCGCCCAGTTCAAACTCCGCCGAGCGCTCAGCCGACCCGCCCCGAGGTTACCCTAACTCAACAATCCACCACTCAAGCCTACCGCTTCCAGTCTGCAACTCCGAGCCAGACTCAAACCGCCCAACACGGCGCCGCACCGAGCTCTTATAAACAATCCCCAATCCGCACTCAGGTTTCTTCCGACGATTGGAAAAGATATCACTCCGCTTGGCAAAATTATTACCAAAAATATTACAGTGAATATTACGCTAAAGCCGCAAAACAATACGTCGATTCCGAACGCCTAAAAATCGAGCGTGAAACCGCCGACAATAAACGCGATCTCGACGGCGACGGCATCCGCGACGACAGAGAACTTACTCGTACCCACGTTAAAACCGAAACCACAAGCGATCTCGAAAATTCTATCACCGCAAATCTCCGCGACACCATCCAGAAAAAAGCCAATAGCAAATTCCGCGTCAAAGGTCGCCATAAAAAGTTGATTCCGATTTTGGCCGGCGCCTTTACCGTTCTCTTCATTTTATTTTTGCAATACAACCGCTTGATTTTTGCCCCAATTATGGCATACATCGCTCCGAGTACTACGAACGACACTGGTATTACCGCGATCGACCCAACCGTCGCGACCGCCGTCAGTGATCAAAACAAATTAATGATTCCAAAACTCAACGTCGACGTTCCAGTTAATTTCGGTATCGAAAATGACACAAAATCGATTAACCACGCAATGCTAAACGGTCTCGCCCATTTCCGCGTACCTGGCGCTTCCGCGTTCCCGGGCGAAATCGGCAACACCGTCGTAACGGGCCACTCCGCTGGCGACATTTACAGTAACAATCCTTACAAATTTATCTTCAGCGGTCTTACCCGTCTTGTCGAAGGAGATCTCGTTTATATCGACTATAATAAAGTTCGCTACACCTACCGCGTCACCGGCTCAAAAACTATTGAACCGACCGACGTTCAAGCTCTCGTTATCGAAACCGACAAACCAATGCTCACAATGATTACTTGCACCCCTCTCGGCACCGATCGTTATCGTCTTCTTGTCTTCGCCGAGCAAATCGACCCGTCGACCGGCAACGCTACCGAGTCCACCCCAGTAGAAACCACCAATGAATCTCTCCCGGCAAACGAAAAAACCGCTCTTGAGAGCGTTTGGGACTGGCTAACGGGGAATTAAGTTAATTTCTCGCGAATCAAGTTATAAACCCCGTCTTCAAACGTCATATAATATAAATATTTTCCGTTCGAATTGATAAAAACAGGGAATTCTTCAGAAACTTTCTCGGCTACTAAAGTTCTTATATTTTCACCGTCAAAATCCCAAGCTATGACCTCACCATTCTCTCCCACTCTGTACATAATAAACCACTCAAGAAACTTTGTCGTGTCGTTTCCATAATCATACGCCTTAACCTCCTCAAGCTCCGCGTCGAACACCACCACCTGATTTCCATCTCTAAACACCATAAATTCCGAATTTTCCGAAAGCATCGCACTTTTTGCATTAATATCAAGCGTTTCCTCAAGAATTTTACTCATTTCCGAAATCTTTTTCACCGCAAAATCTTTTCCACGGTAAATTAAAAGTTGATTTCCGTCCATAAATCCGATGTACTTCTCCGAGTTAAACGAAGACAACAAAAACGTCGAGCTCTCGTTCACGTTTTCAAACTCATATATATTATATGGTAAATCTTCATCCGAAAAAATCCCGAGACTTTTTTCACCATCTTTCGTCTTCTCGATATATGTCACGTATTTTCCATAAACCACAAAATCTGTCACATTCGAAATAATGCTTGCGCTCTGAGTTTTTGCCGTAAAGTCCACCCTCGAAAGCTCTCCGTCGGACAAAATAATCGCCATATTCGAGCCGACAAATTTTGCCCTTTCAATTTTAGTTTCAGTATTTTCCACCACCGACAATGTCACCGTGTCTTTTGGTAAACTCTTCGTCAGTCCCGAGGTTAAATTCAGGCTATTATTAATATTCACAAGATCAATCATCGCCCACTCGTCCCCAACTTTTACAATCGCCCGCTCCGCATTCTCGCTCCAAGCAATTTCCGAAACCGTTGCTGTCTGTTCTTTTATTTTTTCCAGTGTAGTCTTCGAGAAAATCTTCGAAATATTAAGTGTTGTATTTTTTACATCACCACCCAGATTCGAAATCACTTGCCAAGTTCCGTCCACAGACAGGAAAATCCGTCTCGAATCCGGCGCTGCGTACATAAAGTTCACTGTTTTTGGCTCAACTACCGTGGAGATCTCCTCTCTATTTGTTTCTGAATCCACCACCGTTTTCTCAGTCAAATCACTAAAGTTCTGCACCACCTCTTTTTCGCGTTCAAGTTTAAATAATCTCGGGTATTCGAGTCTCAGTGCCCACCCCGGCGTAATCGTCACAGTCTTCGTCCAAGTGTCGTAACCTTTTTTCTTTAAAACAATCTCATGCGTTCCGCCAGACAGCATTTTCGAGAGATTCGACGGCATAAATTCTTGTTCACCATCAATAATTACGTCCGCACCCGTCGGTTGCGTATGAATCGAAATCAGTCCATTTTGTTGCACTGTCAAATCTGAGCTTATTCGGTATCCCGCGAGTAACCCAATCAGAATCACCACAATTGCCACCATCGAAAGTACCATCAAAATATCCACGAGAATAACTCGGATGTTTCTGACACGCCGTTCGCGTTCAATGTCCATATAATATATTATATCACGAAAAATTCCGCGAAAAAACACTTGCATTTTCATCACGGTTTAGGTTATAATAGTAACAGTTTATTTATTTAGGTCATACAAAAATGGGCGAATCAGAATCAATTAAGATTAATATTAACAGCCGGGCTACTCACAAGGGTCCGGAAAAGTCAACTACCCTGAATCGGCACTATGTAAGGCGCCCGACAAAAATTCTCGTCGAAGAAAAAACCGAGGCTAAAATAGAAAACGTTGCCGCCGCGGAAGTCGAGATTTCGCCTAAAATTTCCCATATTAATATCACTGTCGACGACGAAGTAGTTCCTGAAAAAGCCGTTGAATTCGATTCTTCCGCAATAAACTCCGCGATTAATACCGCGAAAGCTTCCGCTGTTATTGAAACTCCTGATCTTCCGCCCGCCGCGAACCCGTTCCAAGAGGCTCTTGACCGTGCAAAACTCGAGCGCGTTGCAAAAAAGCAGACACCCGTCGACATTTCCGAGACGAATAGCCGCGCCCTGAAAGACGCCGAAATTGAGAAAGCCTTAAGGGAGGTTGCTATGCAAGAAGCTCCAAAATCCAAGAAAGATAAGCGTGCTGAAGCGAAAGCTGCTGCGCTTAAAGAAGCCGAGCGCCTCAAAGCCGAAAGGAAACAGGCTGAGCAGGCTAAAAAATCCGCGAAGAAAGCTAAAATCGAGCAAAAAGTTACCGCTTCGGATATTTTTGAAAACGATATGGAAGAAGTCTCCCTACCGAAGCCGAAACGCCACTCAAATATTAAACGCGTCGCCTTGGCTTTTGCTTGTTCCGCTGCCGTAGTGTCCGCTCTCGGTGTCCTCGTTCGCATCAATATGCCTGATGTCTCCGTAAAAGTTGCCGCGATGCAAACTGGGATCGAAGCGAGCTATCCAAATTACATCCCGCGCGACTTCAATATGACTGGTGTTTACACCGATAATGACGACGAAGTTATTCTCGACTTTGCTGGCCCTGACGGTAAATCCTTTAGTATCTCCGAAACAACCAGCTCTTGGGACTCGACCGCTCTTCTCAATAACTACGTTAAACAAAAGTTCAATAGTAACTATACCACTCTTCGTGAGTCAGGTATCACCATCTATATCGACGGTAGTAATGCCACTTGGGTCTCTGGTGGAGTGCATTATGTCTTAACCGCAGAGAACGGAACTCTAACTAAAAAACAAATTAAAAATATTGTTACTTCTCTTTAAAATCATGCTATAATATATAGCATGATTAAAACGAGATTTGCCCCAAGTCCGACGGGCTACATTCACATCGGAAACGTAAGAAGCGCCATTTATCCTTATTTAATCGCCCGTCAAGGCGGCGGCAAGTTTATCTTGCGCATTGAAGATACCGATCAAGCTCGGTTTGTCGAGGGTGCGACAGATCTGATTATGGATACGCTTAAATGGCTCGACCTTGAATGGGACGAGGGTCCCGAAGTCAGTGGCCCGAACGAACCATATTTTCAGAGTGAGCGTAAGGATATTTACCACGAATGGGCAGTCAAGATGATTAAGGCTGGTCGCGCCTATCTCGACGAGACGACTTCTGAGCAAATCGAACAATATCACAAAGACGACGGTGCAAACTTCCTTTACCGCTATCACCGTCCGGATTCCTTTAATTTTACCCCTGAAGAAACTCTCGAAAAATGGCACGACGGAATTGCTCTCCGTTTCAAAGCCGATCCGAAAAATTACGATTGGGTTGACGAAGTGATGGGCGAGATGCACACTGGCCCCGAAGTTTGCGATGACATTATTTTAATTAAAAGAGATGGTCTCCCAACTTATAATTTTGCACACATCGTCGACGATGCTGAGATGTCGGTTACTCATATTGCTCGCGGCGTCGAATATCTCAGCAGTATGCCGAATTATCTCGCGATTTACGAAGCTCTCGGTCTCGATCGCCCGAAATTCTTGAGCCTCCCGCACATTATGGCTCCGACTGGCAATAAAAAACTTGGCAAACGCGACGGCGCAAAGTCTGTCACCGAATATCGTGACGATGGTGTTCTCCCAGAAACAATGCTGAATTACCTCTGTTGTCTCGGTTGGAACGACGGGTCTGAGCAGGAAATTTATTCAAAATCCGAGCTTCTTAATAAATTCAGTATCGACCGCATCCAAAACTCCGGAGCTCGCTTTAATGAGGAAAAAATCCTCTGGTACAATGGACAGTGGATTCGCAAAATTTTCGACGAACAGGGAGTTGATGCACTTTTTGCCCGCACAATCGAAACCCCAAGCGTCGAATATCACACCTTTAAACCGCTCAATTTTTGGCCAGAATCCGCCGCGAATTATTCCGATGACTACAAAAAACAAGTCCTCTCGATTATCTATGACCGCCTAAAAGTTTTGTCCGACCTCCGCACGATGACAAATTACTTCTTCGAAAATCCGGCTCTCGATATGGAACAAATTTTTGAAAACAAATTCTTAAAGAAAATCGAGAAAACGGAGTTAAAGGCACTTCTTGAAACCACTATTAAAAAGCTCACCACTCTCGCCGAAACAGAGAAGAATAATGCCGGTGATAAAAACGGCTGGAACGCCGAAAGTTTACAGAACGCTTTAAATGAAATCCTCGCCGAGTCGGGTCGAAAACCTGCTGAATACTTCAGTCTTATTCGCATTGCGACCAGCTTCGCCCCGTTCTCTCCAGCGCTCCACTTAACTTTAAATGTTCTCGGTCCCGAAGTTTCGATCAAGCGCCTCGAGAATGTTTATAATGAATTGTAAGCAATAAAAAATGATAAGTTCCCTCGCGAGATAACTCGCGAGTTTGCCTCTCCATTTTTGTGCCACAGGCACAAAAATGGTAGCCCCAGCGGGAGTCGAACCCACGATTTTCTGGATGAGAACCAGACGTCCTAGACCACTAGACGATGAGGCCACTTTATATTTACATTTTATCATTTTTTACTTGAAATTTCAAGAGATAAAAATTATAATATAAAAAAGGAGTTTTATGGATGCGGAAGAATTAAAAAAAGAAAATCTCACGGACGGCGAGAATAATCTCGGCGACATGACGGATGAAGAATACGAGAAAAACGACGAAGATGACGCCGTCGATCTCGGGATTGATCAGTCGAGCTTTGATGATAGCGAATGGAAAGACGAGTGCTTTGACTGTGATTGAAATAAACGATAAAAAGTCTTCAAAAAAGAAAAAAATTATCCTCAGTATTATTGCGGTAATTTTAATCGCAGTTATTACCGTCGGCGGGCTCGTTTTATTTAATCGTGATAAAGAAACTATTTCTCAAGAAAACGATACCCAAACAGATGAGCCGGTCGCCGAATATATCCCTGTGATATACTATGATAATCTTACAGGGAAAGAAATTGTCCGCTCTGGCAAACAGTCCGACGGCAGCACTCTCTCTGAAGATGAGGCTAAGAAAAAAGCTGAGGAAATTAACTCTGAGCCAATCTTCTGTATTCAAACTCCAAACGGCATGGATGGCGCGCGCCCCCAAATTAGCCTAAACGACGCCAGCATCATCTACGAGGCGATCGCCGAAGCTGGTATCACTCGTTTTGCCGCCATCTATAAAAATCCCGACAACTCCGTAATCGGCCCCGTCCGTTCTCTTCGCAATTACTATCTCGACTGGGATATTCCGTATGATTGCATTATTGTCCACGCCGGTGGGGAAGAAGAGGCAAATAAACGTGTCCAGAGTTATCGCCATCTCAGCGAATCTCGAACTTACATGTGGCGAGATTATTCAGGTTACCGCGCCCCAAACAACCTTTTTACCTCTGGGTCACTGCTTGCTGAGTTTGCAAAAGACAATAATTACACCAGCTCAAACCCGAAAACTTTCGCCCGCCTCACCCCCGACCAGTCCAGTGCTGAGTTGGTCGAAATTAAGAAAGATAAACAAGCTCTCGAAAACCAAGAGAAAGCCGATATCGAAGCAGACGAGAAAACCTACGAAGCGAAATATACCCACGCCGAAGATATTTACGTCCGCTTCACTTCTGCGCCGAATTTCAACGTGAAATATCAATACAACTCCGAGACAAACTCTTACGACCGCGCCTACGAGGGAACTTCTGGCGATCATATGATCTATAATTGTAGTTCTGAAATCACCAAAGTCGGCGACAAAATCGCTCCAAAAACCGATTGTGGTGACGCCGTCCAAATGTCTCCAAGTGTCGTCGCCGTGATGAAAGTCGCCGAGCAGCTCAGTCCCGTCAATCATTATCGCGAGGTAATCACCACTACCGGCTCTGGTGATGCCGTGATTTTTCAAAATGGTGTCGCAATCGAGGGGACTTGGGAGAAAAGTAGTCTCGAATCGCAAATTATCTGGAAAGATAAATCTGGCAATATCATCAAGCTCGCCCCTGGACAAACTATCGTCGAGGCGATCGCCAAGTCTTATGGTAAGGTTGAATACGAATAATAGGCAACCACAAGTACTAAATCGCAGATTATTCTTCATCGATTAATCCTCACTCCTCCATAATAAGCATTTTACAAAAAGCTTAAAATATGGTAAAATTAAGATATGAAATTACCTGTCGTCGCTCTAATTGGGCAAACTAACGCCGGGAAATCGAGCCTCTTAAACCGTATGGCACACAAAAATATTGCCATCGTTGCTCGCGAGGCTGGCACCACCCGCGACAACGTCACCGTGAGAATCGATGACAAGTTTTTGCTGATTGACACGGCTGGTCTTAAAAATCCTGAAAACGATTTCGAGGCTGACATTAAAACTCAAATCGACGACGCAATTGACACTGCCGACCTCATCCTCTTAACTCTCGACAGTTCAAAATACCCTGACGATAAGGACAAAGATATCGCCCGCTCCGCCCTAAAGTCAAAAAAACCAGTTTTTCTCGTCTTAAATAAATCAGACCTCGGCGAAGCTAAGGAAGATTTTGAATTTCTCCGCCTCGGGATTAAAGATTATAACACCTTCCGCACTTCTGCGACCACTGGCCAGGGAATCGAAAAATTAAAAACCGAAATTGTAAAAACTCTCGAGAAAAACCTCGGACATAAAATTTCACCAGACAGATCCGACAAAAATCGTATCAAACTCGCCCTAATCGGCCGTCCAAACGTCGGAAAATCGAGTCTTTTTAACACACTTGCAAAAAAGCAACAAGCAATAGTTAGCTCGAAACAGGGAACCACTCGCGATATCAACCGCGTCGAAGTGAAGTTTAATGGTAAAACCATCGAAATTCTCGACACTGCGGGGCTTCGAAAACCCGGTCGCCGCGAAGTTGGCATTGAAAAATTCTCCGCTATTCGCAGCCTTGCCGCGATCGAAGAGGCAGATATCTGTGCACTCCTTGTTGATTCTACTGAGCCTCACTCAAAGCTCGACCAATCCCTCGCGGGACAAATCGTCAAAGCTGGTAAAGGCATCATCGTAGTTCTCACAAAATCCGACCTTCTTGAAAATTCCACCCCGGTTGTCTCTAATTTTGATCACCCAGGCCGTAAAGGCGAAGGTAAAAACAAAAAGCCAGTCGAAACACCGAAGACTTCCATTATCGACGAAATTCTCGACGCTCTCGAGGTTGATTTTAATTTCTTAACCTACGCGCCAGTTGTGATTACTTCCTCCGAAACTGGCAAAAATGTCACCAAACTTTTCGAGCTCGTTGAACAAATTGACGAGGCTCGTCACCACGAACTAAAAACTTCCGACCTCAATAAAGCACTCCAAGAAGCGATCGCCGCTCACCCGCCAGCTGGTCTTAAAAATACTCACCCAAAGCCGAAATATATCGTTCAAACCGACGTTTGTCCGCCTTGGTTCGTGGTCCACGGTCGCGAAATGGAACTCCTCCACTGGTCCTATAAGCGCTATATCGAAAATAAAATCCGCGAAACTTATCCGTTTCTTGGCACTCCGATCGAAATCAGCTTTCATAACGACCGATAAAACGGCAAGACGTAAATTTCTGTTGTAATATTTACAATTTTAGTTGTCAAACTCCTTAAGAATTGTTATAATGAGAATGTGGGCAATTTAGCTCACATTTTTTAGACAAAAGTCTTGTCCTTTTACAACAACAGGAGGTGAAAACATGTCTCGAAAACACCGTAATCGCAAGAGCTATACAAGACAGCAGGTGATCGCGCGCGAGAGCGAGGCCGAGGCTTTGCGCGAGATGCGCAATTACAACGCGTCGTCAGTACGCACGGTTACAAAGACCACGAATACTCCGTCGAGCCGTAATATTTACGTCCTCGACACGAATGTTCTACACGATTGTCCCAATTTACTATTTGCCCCGGATGAAATTGGTTGGCGTCCGCCGGAAAACATGTCTCATGATCTGAGCAATGCCGACTTGATTATCCCGAAGGTAGTTTTCGACGAACTCGAAAACCAGCGAGGAGAGAATAATATCACTGGTAAGCGTGCCGTTATTCTCTTGAAGCGACTCAAAAAGATTGTCAACAACTCCGGTCGTACTCTTGACGAGATTACAAGTCTCAAAACTTTCGTCAGAACCGGCTGGAACACCCAAAGGATAACAATCTTGCCACTCGATCTTTTTATGCTGAACGCATATCCGTTTCTGATCGACGTCGAAGATCACGACACACAGATTGTTTTAACCGCCGTCCAGGCTCGCGAGATTCTAAATAGCGGCACTCTCGACAATTTTGACCCTATGTCGCACTCCGCGACAAAAGAGAAAGGAGTGATACTTTTAACTGGAGACCGGCCGATGAGTATTAATACCGACTTGTTCTCGATCTACAATGAACAGTTTTCCTACACGCATCGTGAGGCGAACACCGGTTGCCGCGTTCTTAAGGTACCCTATAGTGTCTATCACGATTTTGCGCACAACGACTATCTCTCTGGAGAACGTTTTCTCAAACTTTTTCCAAACGAGTTGCCACTGCGTGAGAATGAATACGTCATCTTCCGCCCGCTCGACGCCGAGCGTTGGGAGAGTAAATTCTTGCCCTATTCGAATATTGGTCGTTTTAGCGTTAAGCTCGGTTCTCTGAAGCCGCTGGCGCACACGCCGAAGGTGAAAGTTAGAGATGAAGCTTTAGCTTGTTATCACGACGCCCTTCACGATCCAGATATTCACGTCGTCTATACGACAGGAGACGCCGGAGTAGGGAAGACTTTCAACGCGATTGATTATGCGATTTGGGCGATTGACCACGGTTTCTACAAGCAGATCATCTACATTTCGTCCGTTCGGGCAAAGAATGATCTCGGCGCCGTCCCTGGCGGTCTCGACCAGAAGATGAAGCCTTTAACCGGTTTTATCTACGACACCCTCGAGTCCCGGATTGAACAGTTGCCCGAGTTCAAGAAGTTACGTGCCGAGCGTATAAAATACGGCTCGAATCACAAATTCTCCCCGAAAAAGGCTGCCAATCCAGATTATGTTACCTGGGAAGACGTCGACGATCCCGATTTTGAAGACGATGAGTTCGATTATCGTCCGTCTAATCGTGAACGCATTCAGGACGCCCGCGAAAACCAGCGCAGTCGCAAAAATTCCAGAGCCCGCGCTGAGGCGAAGCGCAAATCTCGCGAACACGGAGAAGTGGAAGTATCCTCGTCTCAGGGTAAAACCTACGAGGAGCTGCTTGCGGAGCGCGTTCAGGAAGATTTCGATCGCTATTTCAAAGGTCGTTGCTTTCCCTATGAACAGGTGTTCGGTCGCACGTTTAACGATTCCATCATCATCTTGGATGAGTTCCAGCGCGCGAACCTCGACGCCGTGAAGACTCTCTTGACTCGCCCGGGTTTAAATTCTAAGTTAATCGTGCTCGGCGACGTTAATCAGATCTACTACAAGACGATTATCAACGAGTACAACAACGGTCTGGTTGCCGCCGATCAGATGTTCTACAACTGGTCTGGCATCGCCCGGGTTCACCTCACTTACGATATGCGTGGCGCAATCACCGAAGCCGCCACCACCCGTCGTAATAACACCGATGAAATCCTTCTCTATGGCGGTTTTCTCGGTTAAGCTTGGCGAGCTTTTCGCCTCTGGGGTCGCTTTGCGGCCCCTTTTTAATCTCATAGATCCCCCTCGTTCATAATCTATCCCGACCCCGCAGGACCGCCTCTCTATACCTCGACAAAAATCAATCTTATGTTAAAATATAAGACATGAAACTTATCGTCGGCTTCGGTAACCCCGGAAATCAATACAATTTCACCCGTCACAATGTCGGTTTTTTAGCGCTCGATTTCTATTTTAAAGTTAAAAACCTCAAATTTGAAAACAGCCCAAAATTTAACGCCGAATATGCGAAATTTACGATTTCCGACTTGAATATCCCTACAAAGACTACAACATCCACCCACAGCACCTCCTCGAATGAACAGGTCATCTTTATTAAGCCCCAGACTTTCTACAACAATCAGGGGCAAGCCGTCGCTGTTTTTAAAAACTTCTACAAAATCGACCTCAAAGACATTTTAGTCCTTTGCGATGATTTTAACCTCAGCTTCGGCACTCTGCGTTTTCGCGAAAAGGGCACCGACGGCGGTAATAACGGTCTTAAATCTGTTATCGGTAGTCTCAGTACGACCGATTTTGCCCGTCTTCGCCTCGGCACCGCAAACGACAACCTCCGTCGCAAAATCGGCGACACCGATTTTGTACTTTCTCGCTTCACCGAAGAGGAAAAGTCCAACCTCCCACAAGTTCTAAACGAAACCGTGAAACGTATCGACGATTTTCTCGTCATATAACCTCGTCTTTAAAAACTTCCACATTAAAGCCATATATCTTATTTCATAATACCTCCTCATTATTCTTATGCTTCCTGCGCTGCTCCATGAAACACATCGATATTTCCTTTAATTTTTCTCAGCATCCTCTCGAGGCCGAGTTTTTCACTCTTCGAAAACCCAGCGAGCGTCACCCCAATAAAATTATTCCTCTCAATTTCCGCCAGCCTCGCCACCTGTTCGCCTTCGCCTTTCAATTTTAATGCCACCGATCTCTTGCCAAACTTTTTCGGTAGTTCTTCAATCATCTTTCGCTCCTGTAGCCTAAAAAGCACTCGCTTTACCGAAGTCGCTTCCGCATTCACAAAACGACTCATCTCCACTGCGTTCTTAAAAAATCTTCGATTCCGGATCAAAAGCAACACTTCTACCTCAAGTAAACTCAGCTCAAACTCAAGCGCCACTTGCTTTTTAAACTGCTCGTAAACCCCCGAAAGTTCAAGCACTATCATCGGCAGCGCCGGTCTCGCCGCATTCCCGTCGTAAAAATACTCCGAGAAATCCGTTTTATAATCACGTGCCGAAAATGCATTAATATTTTTATTCATAAAACTCCTTGAAAATTCATATTACAAAAAATTTAAAATTCCACTAACGTTACGCCAAGCTCCACTCACCCCCGTTCATTCTCTTCACTCTCCCTGAAATCTCAAGCATCGCAATTGTCGCATTAAATTCAGCCACCGAAAGACCAGTTTGTTCCATTATCTCGTCCCCAGAGGTCGTTTTTTTGAATAGCTCATTCAAAATCAGGCTCTGTTCTCTATTTTCTCCGACCGGCGCTTCTTTTGCTCTTACTTTTCTTAGCGGTGAGTTATAAATCACACTTAGTACATCCTCCGGCGAAGTGTAAGCCGCCGCCCCGTTGCTCAAAAGCGCATTGCAACCCCGAGACATCTGCCGCGTAAGATCTCCAGGCACCGCGAACAGAGGTATGCCATTTTCAAGCGCGTGCGACGCCGTATTGAGCGACCCCGAGTGGATATCTGCCTCCGCCACAATCACCGCGTCAGAGAGCCCCGCGATAATTCGATTTCGCATCAAAAACGACGATTTAAAATGCCCCGCGGACTGCAATTCTTTGATTTCAGACAGGGAATAACCGAGTTTTAACGCTTCCTCCTCTGTAATATATTCTCCCGGAATCAAATCTGGCCGTGGACCAAATTCAGAAATAACCGCACCGCCTTTTTCAATAATCTCTCGCGCTAAATTTTTATGTACCGCTGGGTAAATTTTATCGATCGGCGTTCCCAGCACCGCAATTGTCACTCCACCCGCATCGAGCGCCGCCCGGTGCGCAATCGAGTCTATTCCGTACGCCAACCCCGAAACCACCACCAAACCTGCCTTTGCAAGCGCATAAGCGGCCTCGTACGCGTATTTTTTACCATAATCGGTATATTTTCGCGCCCCGACGATCGCTACCGTCTTCGGCCGTCTCACGCCCTCAAGCGGGTATCTCGGGTTTGCCATCTCTGGCACTTCCATTTCTTGTTCGCCTACCTTAAAACGCAGTACCGACTGCCCCTTATAGTTCACCCTCCGTTGAATAAAATTATCTACCCATTCATTTTGATTTTTTCGCCGCCCAGAACTCAGCGCGTCAGCAATCTCCGCCCCATCTTCTTGAGCTTCCTCCCCCGGCATTTTTCCATAGTAATACAATATTTTAGGCTTAAGCGCAATAGTCTCAAGTCGAACAGTGTATTCTCGCTCACTGGGGTGGATTTTTTGATATTCCATCGTATTTTCTCCATTAAAAAGTTAATATTAGTGTTTTTCACCCCTGTTTTTACGAAAAAGTTTGATTTTTGCCGATTTTCGTGAGAAAACTCTTGACTTTTTTGGACTACCGTGCTATAATAAACAACAGTTAGAGGTCATAAAAGCCCACAAAAAGGCTGATCTCTACACCGCACCTAAATAAATCATAATTTCTGCTTCTATTATAGCAGAAGTTGCGTGTTCTTAAAAGACTTTCGGCTTATAATTTGTCTTTTATCGATTATAAGTTTATAGTATTACCTCCACTATGAA
>Ga0181612_173072_pt1 | contig 16980 bp, 6 predicted proteins | sample HoacroProtozoa21_FD_119630 | JGI IMG/M metagenome (GOLD analysis project Ga0181612, IMG submission 119630) | Hoatzin crop microbial communities from Cojedes, Venezuel. Combined Assembly of Gp0051906, Gp0051904, Gp0051908
GCGGCCGGCCCGGGGGGGCGGGCCCCAGCTCTTGCCCCGGGGCTGGTGTCAGCTGCTGCACAGCCCCCCGGAGCCTCCCACAGGCCCCTTCGCCCTCCCACCTGCAGCCAGAGCGAACCTCTCCCTCCCTGCAGATATTTCTCCTCACAACCTTCCCTTTCCCCTACCTGCCCCTTGGCCCTATCCCCAGGCAGCACCCTCATCCGTAGCCATTTCGGCAGGACTCTCCATCCCCACGGCCGGGAACGAAGCGAGACCAAGTTCCTAGTAAGGGAGCACTTTTCCTCCAACCTACCCAGTTTCCCAGTAAGGGAACACCTTTCCTCCAAGCTGCCCGTGGCTGCCCCTGGCCACCAGCCCGGCCTTTCCACCACCCTCTCGCTTTGGCCATCTGACAGATGCCACTTCCCCAAAATTGTGGCCACTCTGGGGAATCTAAAGGTCAAGGATCAGCTGGCTGGCGTCGCCCCACGGAGACAAGCCTCTGTCCGACGTGAGGCCTGACCTTCCTCTGTCCCAGGCAAAGTGGCTGTGGTTCTTCTGTTGTCGTTTTAACCTCATGGAAGCAGCAACATTGGTTTTTGTTTCAAGTCATGAGACCAGCCTTCGTGACACGCAAGTTTTCAAAAATAAACACTTCAGGAAAAGTTCTGCTTGAATTTAAACTGTTCCTTTCTCCGATGCAGCCACTTAGTGTCTGCAGCACGAGTGCGTGACAACACAGGAAGCCGTTTCCCTCCATTTTCCGCAAATAAACCAGGGACCTGCGTGTGGCCCCCTGCCCTGTGAGTCAGAAAACGGGTCTCCTTCTCCAATCCAGGCTCTTTTGCCCAGACTTGCCATCCACACTGCTGAGAAACACCTTTGAGTGAAACAGCTTCTCTTAAAACCAGGTTGTTTCCCAAGCCACAAATGTTCGTTGTTAACTTCTATTTCGTTTTTTCCTATATTCCCAAAACATTTTTTTCCACTCGATTTATGCCCAATGGCAAAACATAAGATTTCCATTTGGGAATTGCTGCCTTGCTAAGTGAAAGAAAGGGGATAGAAAGGAGTTGAGAGAGAGTCTGTGAAGAAAATATTTTGAACATTTGGCGTTACAGGAAAAACACATTTAGGTGAGAAAAAAAATACTTTCTGAAATCTGCAGAATGAAAATTATTTCTAGGGTTTGGTGGGTTTTTTGCTGTCCTTGGTTTTCTCCCAAGAATAAAAGTTAATTTACAGGAGTTCCTTAGAGATGCACATCCTGAGAACAGAGAAAATGTATTCCACCGGCCAATGATCTCGTGCGAAATCCTTGTCCACCGCAACTGATAGAACATGGGTATCTCACTTAGGTTTTGTTTTCTGTTTTTCTCCCAGTGCTTAAAGATAGATATAAAAACAATAAGCAACAAAAATAATAGCATGATGCTGAGCCCAAAATAGCCGCATTCTGTTAACCAAATGTATTTGACAACTTGTCCACGCATGTGGTGAGTGACCTTTTTTGTATAAAGCACCAAATCATGCGCCACTAAAGTCGAGTAGATTTTTTTGCCACTGACTTCCCTGAGGGGAATACTTGGCCTGTAGTCAGATATCTCCTGAATTTTAAGATTTCTTCTGCATCTCTTGAGGACGAGGGTGCTCCCTAATGGAGAAAATATTTTGCTGTATGGATTCCCATTATTAATACATAGTCCTGTGTATTATTCATGATGTATCTGCAGTTCTGCTTGAGAGCTAAAGTCATGGGCATAAGCTGCTTTGGCTGCATATATTATGCTGGGCAAGTGCAACTCTGTAGTCCTGGTTCTCCATTTGTCCAATTTTGGGGCACTGCTGGAGGACACCTCTGCCTTTCACATAAGCCCTGTATACCTCCCCTCAGTGGAAACTGGGGCACATGGAGTGGAGGGCCTGGGTTAGAAGGGAGATTAGAAAGAGAAAGATGCTATAGATGCTATGTTTAGATGCTCTGTTTGTAGGCAGTCAAGACAAAGGTTTGCATCTGGATCTGGGAGTTGAAAATGCTCTCTGGTCCTGCATCATATACTGCGAAATGTAGTATGATCCCTTTTCTGTCTCTTCTTGCCCCATGTATTTTACAACTGAAGAATGATATTTTAGTTCAGTTCAATCAAGTTTTACTTTGAAATGAAATTCAATATGAAGGAAGGCTGCAAAAATTGCATGCTGAAGTTTTCAAAAAGAATTGCATGTTAAGTTTCAGTCTGCACATAGAGAAACTAAAGATCTAAATATGATAATCAAAAGGTTTAGGTTTTATGCAACAATATTCTGTTATGTTTTCTGACCTACAGATCTCTTTTTCTGTTTTGGGGGCTTGGCTGAAAGTGGGGATTTCTGGTTTTCTTTTTTTTTTTCCTTCTATTTTTTTTGGCAGATTTGCAAACTTACCCTGATAACCTGACTTTCAAATCAGTCTAGCTCTGTGTTAGGAATATAGCATAACATTTCTGTAGAAGTTATCTAAAAGGAAAAGAGTTACTGCACACTTTACCAAAGTGTATTGGCTCTGGATTGCCTACATGAGTAAAAAAATTTGCAAAACCTTATTTTGGTTGGAAAAGTAAGCAGACATGACCAAATACAAAGAAACTGCTATTTTTACATTCCCTTTTCTGACCAAAACCACAGTTGTATTTGTTTTTCAGATGTAACTTGCTATTCAGAAATGCTAGATATTCACAGTTTTGGCAGGAATCTTCACTTCCACAGAGTGATAGCAAGTCACAATTAGCTTTAAATGAAAGCTTTCTAAATGAACCAGCATCTGTCATATGAATCACCTCTTGTGTTCAAAATAAACCTTTTTACTTCTTGATGTATCCAGTATAGGTGTCACTCTGTTAAGGTCCTATTGGAAAATAAGCCCTAGCAAATAAGCAAGTGCATGTGGTAATTATTGTTCAACACTGGGCTGATTGATGAAGAAGTCTCAGGCTGCCTGAGAAGTTTAAACCAAGCGATTGTGCTTCACATTTCAAGCGAGATCAACTTTTGTTGTCTTTTTTTAGAAACTCAGCTTGAGACTAGGAAGGGAAAAAGATTGAGGTATGAACTGGGAGATTCGACACTGCTCAGAAAGGTGGAGTTTAAGCAGAGCCAAGTGCCAGCCCTTGCTGAGGCACCTCATCCAGAGCTCCAGCTGGCCACATGGCACCTTCCAACCCAATCCCCAAGCCTTCTTCAAGCAGAAAAAGAAAAAAAGGCAAATGGGGCAGAAAGGCTGAAAGGAAGACGGGGGGAAAAGGGGATAACAAGATTCAAGTACAGGGGTTAGTATCTAGTTGAAAGCAGAAGCTCAGAAACTCCCCTGAGTCTACCATTTTAGATTCAGCCAAAAGGGTTTTGCATGTCATCATACTAGATGCTGCAGATCCAAACTGCTACTCCCGGAGGGCAAATTCACCATACAGTGAATTTAGTCAGGTGTTTAGAGCCCCATGCAGTGAAGCAGGGGAGCGTGGCTCCTCAGATGAGGCTTCTTTTTCATTAGCCACCAGGGAAACCCAAGGATGAAGGCAACAGCCACACTCCTCCCTGCAATGTAGGCTCTAACCTCCAGAGCTGAGGCAATCGCTTCTGCAAGCATGGCATTCACAGGTAAAGTTTCATGTGTATTTAATAATCTGAACTGTCTAGCTTGAAAAAGCTTCTAATTCTTTCAACCCATGTCAGAGCTTACAAATAAAAATTAGCCGGGGGCTATTACTTGGTTTTCTAGGCACAAGTTATGTTATGATTTGGCTTGAAACCATACAGTTGCACTTTCCTCCACCCAAAAACAGACATGCAAGGAGCTTCACACCTTGAATGAGCACTTTCATGGCACAAACATGCAAAATAATGCAGGGCATGTGCAAAATATAGAACAATCTAGGAACATGAGCTCCAAAGTGACTTAGTTGTGCTTGGTTCCACCCATTGTAATTCACATATATTCATAATATTCAAATATACATAATTCACATCTCTTCCCCACACCCAGACTCCCAGGTACTCAGGTCTGGGTCCTAAAGCCTAGTCAGGTAATCAGCATTCATCCCTGCAGTCAGTTAATAGCATAAATGCTTGATGGGTTTCCTGTGTAAGACATATTGTAACTGCTTTTTACTTATATGCTAAGTAAGAATAGTTAAGATGAATAGCAAAACAATTTTTAATTTCTAGCATGAAAGCTATTTTAAGTGTTTACAGCATGGTGCCCAAGAGCAGCTGACAATAATACAGCCCTTCAAGATCAGTTTGGAAGTTACTATTTGCAATATTTGGGGAAGAAATTATAAAAAAAATATGCAGTAATCTATGTACAGCACATTGCTATTAGTAGGAAATATGTGATCAGATTTTGACTGATCAAAATCTAGATATTTCTGCACCTAAATGCTTTATCTATAAGGAGGTAAATTTTACAAACAAATATGCATGCAAAATGGTTATTTTCATAAAAATTCCTAGTAATATCCATTTGAAGTTTTGGAGAATGTGCTGCATTGTGGCTACGCGCTTTTAGGAATGCAAAAAATCCCTCACTTTACTCAGAAGAATTGTTCCTTGTACATACTCAGAGTCTACGTATATTGACTGAGGACGCTAAACTTCTCGTTTAAATTTGTTTATTTCCCTTCTATCAGTCTCTGCAGCACCAAAAAAAGTCTAGAAAGGGTAAATGTCATTGGTAATACTGTTAGATAGATTCTAATGTACTTTGCCTGTATTACTCAGGGCCTAATTTGATCTGCAAAATCTTTAAAATAGTTTGGGTTTTCTTTGTACAAGAATGTAAGAAAAAATGAACCTCTCTTTGACCTTAATCTACTAAACTGAAGTTGTGGTACTGGCCGTTGGAAAAACAAGCAGAAGCTGCATACATTTGATGTGAAGCAACAGCCTCAGCAGCCCTTCATTTACATGCCATAGTTACTGAGATACTTCTCTGAGAAGAGTCACTCTCTGTACTATTTAATCATTCAAATACGCATCTGTTTGTCCTTCTCCCAAAGTGTTTCATTGTTAGCAAATAAAGAAGTGGTTTTTTTCATGCATATTGTAAGATACACTCTCTAGGACAAAGTAGTCTGAAAATCAGAGGTTTGGCCAAATTCATCTATGTTGTTGCCCAGTCTTCAGATCTCCCTTTTTCCAGATGTTTGTTGATTCAGAAAGCCTTCATTCCTTTACATATTTATCTCAACTACAAAGCTTAATCTTGATCAAGGATATCTACATTTCAATATATATTTTTAAGTACATTTATTGAAAATATCCGCCCCAAAATACTGACCCACTGAGGAAATCTCCAACTCACATTGGTTTTAAATTCACCTGCTTTTTAAAGAAGTTTAATGATTTTAGTGCCTGAGCTAAGGTATGTGTACCTGTAATTTTGACAATACAGTAATACGAATTCTGAAACTTTTATATGTACAGATAATTCACCCCTCCTTCTGCATTGGCACTCTGTACCAAGAGTGTACGTAAGTAAAACCACTGAACATACCTGGCTGAATATTTTTTCATTTAACTGGGTAAACCATAAAACTGAGGGTAGTTTTTCCAAGATCTTTTTATGTGTTAAATTCCAAACTGGAGAACAATTTCTGGATTTCCTAGAGCATTTTTTATTTTCAGTAATTGTTCTTATTTTAAAAAGAAAATAAACTTTTGAAGGATTTCCAATAAGGACATAATTTTTATTTATAAATTAAAAAAAAAAAAATAGTGTACAAAAAATAATCTGAACAAATGAATGAACAGATAGAAAGCATTTCCAGGAATATTTTGACAAAAAGAATGCAGAGATGTTAGTGCAGGCCCATATATTGTTTTGTTCAACCTAAATATATGCTTTTGAGTTGGGAAAAGTTTTAAACAGGTTCGCTGTAGTATACATTTTGCCTCTAGAGGAGGCAAAATGGTTGGCAGACAGTACGGGGTCCTGATCTTCCAATATCATACTTCTGTAAAAGAAACATCATGGAGAGATATGCTGAGAAGACCCTACCAAAACTGATGCTGAAAAAACAGCTACAAAAATTAGCATACAGAGGTTTAAAAAGGATAGGTATTGCTGTAAAAATACTATTAATGTTTCTCAAACTGGTAGACATTTTAAAATGTATTTTCAATATGTTTAGAGAATAAAAACAAAGAATAAAGTCAAGCTGGTCTTCGACTTTGAATTCTACTTTATGGAATAACTTCAGCGATTCGAAAATCCGGAGACAAAAGGTTTAGCCCTTTGAATTCCAGAGAATGAGGACTTCCAGAACTTGCTTGTCAAGAGTAAATGCTCTGGGATTTCGTATCAAAGAGGAGAATATCTACCTAGGGTGCTGTTAAAGATTTTAGAAAGAAACCTAAGTGGGGATTCATCAGTTTCCTAGTAATCTCTCAGACATGAGGACATATTAATAGCAGCTCAGGGAAAACACAAACAACAAAAGAGAACTCACAATTCGTGGCCCTAAAGCACTGATCTTTCCTGGTTTAAGGTTTATAACCCCAGAGACAGAAAGCTTACCAAGACATCAGAAAAGATCTTATCAGAGGAGGAATCTCAGTCTGACTTCTTTTCAAGAACAAGCTTTGGGTACTTTATTTGACCCAAAGTCTCCTTCTTTGGGATATGAGCTTTGTAATGGAGCTACTGGAAAATAGTCAAGTAGGGAAAAATGACTTAAGGCTGCAGAATCAGGGCAGGAACTCTCAAAGGAAGACTAGGGCAAACTGTTAGATTTCTGAGCTGTTTCCATTTCTTTCTATCCTAAAGTGAAACCTTTCTCAGTACAGTTTTGTCCCTTAAAGATCTTACCGCGGGTGTTGCTATGCTGGTGCTGATGTGACGCTGATAACAGTGTGATTGCTCTACATTTGTTATGCCAGTAAAACATGCACATTTTTTCTCTGTGCTATTTTTGGTATTCCATACCTCAACACTGTGGTGTCTGTTTTTACAGAGTACCCAGTCCTCACTTTTCACTGAGATTAATTATTGCCAAGCTTTTTTCTCACAGGTGAAATTTGAAAATGGGTGATTAGGCTTCACTGCACATTAAACAGCAACAGATTATATTCTTGCCTTAGCATATTCTTCTGCTGAGGATTTTGCTACCAACTTTTGCAGCAAAAATAAGATTGAAGCAGAATTTAGATATCTGTGGGCTGGAGTTACAATTCTAAAGCTGTCGGCTTGTTCACGTGCATCAGCTTTGCTTAGGTTTGCCAAAGGTTTGATCCCATTCGTCATATCCAAAATGAAACTCAATTAAAGAATAAGTTTTTTAATTTCAAACACTGCTGCTAAGGAAGATGGTTTAGTGGCCTATTTCAATATTTTTTACCAGATTATTAAATCAAATTATCTTCTTCATAACATCAGGTTGATATTAATAGAAATAAAGCAACAAATGCATTTACAATAGGGGCATAGAAAAAACCTTATGGAAAGGTATTTTTTTTCTCCTGAATAGCAGTTGTCATCTATCCTAAACTGAAACACATTATTTCTGACTTTGTATTATTACTGCAGGTTTTCTTGAAGTCTTTCTTAAGATAGCGATACACAGATTAATACTCATTGTATATTTAACTTGCCGGATCCGTAACGCTGGTTTTTAGTTTAAGAACCTACAGATTGGTTTGAAGGGCAAGTCCACATATACAAGTTTTATCTGATAGTAATCAATGAAGGTTGTCTAGGGAAAAGTATAAAAACAGAAGAAGTTTGCAGTGATACTTCCTTAGAATGTTTTCCAACCTGCCAACATTTGATGGTCATCCAATTTTTGGTGCTATGAAATTAATTATCTTCGTGGTGGTTTATGACTTTTTTCTCTCTTAATGCAGCCTACCCATGTTCTGATGTAAACAGCTAAACAAAAATTTGAGATAAAACTTATGGATGAGGAATTTTCAAATATACAATTTTGTGAGTTGCTTTTTACTTCTGGTTCAAAATGTTTCACATTTAAAACCCTGAAAAATAATAGCTTTTTCATATGCTGTGGAACAATAAATATTCAGTGTTAGAACTGTATTATTTTCCTTAAGAAGAAAAAAAGACAAAAGAAACCAAAACCCAAGAACACCTGTGTCCTTTGCTTGATTTTCGTGCAAACGTTAGAATAAACAATTTTAAATATGAAAATAAAAACATCAGTTCTGAATGCATGTAGATTTACATGCCATGTATCTGATTAGATATTTTTTACCATTCCAATGTATTTCTTCATTTATTCCCAGTAGATAAAGCAATGTGGTTTCAATTCATGTACTAAAGAGCAATGGCAACAAGCTTTCTCTGTTTTTGCCTGACATTATTTTATGCACATGCCCTTCAGTTATGGAAGCACTTCAAATAAACCACTGAAAATGTGCATTGAGCACCCACAGGAACTAGAGGGCTATGTCACTCAGCTTGAGATGAACAACATTTAAACTACTTTCTTACAGTTTCTCCAGGAAAAAAAAAAAAAAAAGGTATTTGTTTCCCAAGATGAAAATAGCAAGCACACTATCTATGACTAATCTGTATTTTATGACAAGGAAGTCTGATATAGTCCCATTGAAAGGAATGGTGTAGAAAGCTGACTCTGTATCTGGAAATAATCTTCCAGTTTTTAATGGGAGACATAATTAACCAAAATTTTGAATGCTGTATGTCAGTATATCACATTTTTAAAAAACTTTGAGCACTAATTACTCTGGTAAACCACTTACATGCCTCATTGCCAGTAGCTGACAGTGTATATGGAATTTTATCTTTTCTTTCATTTTCTTTCTCTTTCTTTCTCTTTTTTCACTTTCTTGCTCTTTCTCATTCTTTCTCTTTTTTCTCCTTTTCTCTTCCTCTTTTATTTTTCTATTTTTTCTCTATTTCTTTCTTTTTCTCCTTTTCTCTCTCTTCATCAGCCTCTAACTTTCTCTCTGCCTTTCTGCATTTCTTTGCTTCCTTCTTCTCTTTCTCTTTCTCTTTCTCTTTCTCTTTCTCTTTCTCTTTCTCTTTCTCTTTCTCTTTCTCTTTCTCTTTCTCTTTCTCTTTCTCTTTCTCTTTCCCTTTTCTATAAGATTTATTAAAACCCCACACAATTACAGAAATCTTCCCATCTATTGTCAATTTAAAAATACAGTTACATAGGCTGAGATTTATGAATTAATTTTTGGCCTATGAAACAAACACTGGAAGAAAACTTTACAAAGCATCATGAATCTGGGGGCAAAATTTAACAGCTATCACTCCAGCTAGTAAGCCTTTTAGGTGGCGTACTGAGATGTGCTAGTTACCATCCTGATAATTGTCATCTTTTCTGACTTTGCAGACACCAGAATGACTGCTGAAATATGAAGAAACCAAACCAGAGAAAATACATCTTTAAAATGCAATAGATTTTCAAATAAACTTTTTAAGGAGGTAGAGGAATAATAACAGCTTGAAATGTTCTATCACTTATATCAGTGTATCCATCCAGTACAGGTGAGGTACTGGCGCAACAGCAGCCTATTAAATCTGTATTTCCAAGGCTCTCCACTTACAGGGAACTTAAAAGTTGAAGGCTAACAGCAGATACCAGCTTTTACGCTGATCACAAAGATCACATCTGAAAGTGTTACGGTTGGGAGCAGGCAATACAGAGGGATTCATCAAGAATATGCCCCCCAGTCTGTGATACTGTATAAGATCTGTAGCATCCTGCAGGCCAAAAGGCAGAAACTGTTGTAACTATTGTAATTCCAAAGTTTTCTAAATTTTTCTTGTAGCCATTCTCTCTTTTACATAGAAACTTAGCTTCAGAAAAGTGTGTAAAAGCCTAATCCTAATTCTCACAAATGTCATTCCATTATGTTTTGGAAAAGGTGTAACACAAGTGAAGTTTAAGTTGCTCTAAACTTCATTCTTCATTGTCAATAATGTAAATTAGTTGTTGTTCTGTATGACACCTTTAAAGAGGTAATAAAACATGATCATAAAATGAAATCCTTCACTGTCTCCCATTTATATCTATGGGACTACTCATGGTTTTAGACACGTATTCAAAAGAACTTTCTTGGATCTAGGCATATGGGGCGATTTTTATGAAAATGGAAATGGTACTGCAAAGAACTTTGACTTCAAAATAACTTACAAGCTATTGATCAAAAACTCATAGAGTGAAGTGGAAAACCCATTTAATTGTATCCTGAGCCCAAACACAACAAAATTGATTAAATACAAATCTGAGTCTTGTAAAATCAAGTATGAATTAACAGCTGGCTTTTGTGACAGAATTCAAAGAAGAGAATGTCAGGACAGAAAAATACACATTCAGACTGAGTATCATGGGTCATCTGGCCAGCAAAATTTCCAGTGAAGTGGTAACCATGGTGAAATGAGTATTCAATCAAACATGCCATAACTGCAACAGGAAGGAAGAGCATTTTTCAGCAGTGCATCACACTGTTTAAGCCAAGACTGATCACATACTTGATGAACAATAAGACAATGACACAACCTTCTTTGTAGGTAAAATCTCTGCAGACAAGAAGGCTGTGGAACAACTGTAGTGAAGGGATAAAGCAGTTTATTTGTTCATTTTTTTAAAACAAGGTAATAGAGCAGAAATGTTCTATTTTAAATAAAAGAGTTACAGTATCATATCCAAATTTAATAAGTCAGAGAGAACAATGTATAGATACAATACAGTGTAAAAAAATGTTCCACTTAGCACGTCTAAATAATAAATGCAGACGTACCATCTGTGTTTGGAATGGAAGGTTGCTTACCCGCAAATCCATTTTAAAAGACATTTTTATGTACACACCAGGGAACCAAAAGTGAAAATAAGGAACATCTGAAAACTTTCAGTTATATTCTAGAGTCCAGGAATTCTGTAAAAATATTACAAGACAGGAGGCAAATCATTGACAGCTACAACCCTATCATAGATGGGAAAACATATATTTCTGCTTTGCTCACATTGTATTTCTGTTATACCCCATATTTCCTACATATTTCTTTCTTGTAGTCCTCCAGCCTTACCAAAGGAACCCAGCTTTGTGGGTGCACATGCCTCCTCCTGAGAATACACCTACTTGTCCCTGTGCTGCATTCAGCTACCTGCCCCATCCCACAGCAACCAGCTAGGCTGGAGGCAGTGGGTTCAGTGGTGAACTCTGAAAAGCATTCCTGCCATTTTGCCATGTAACATGGCATATGCATATTGACTAGTCACAAACAAACTTAATAAAACATATAATGACTCCATGTTAAATGCTCTTTTCCCAATGGAAGTGTTCATGTGGGTCTCTCACTTCTGCCTAGCTAACAATTTTGGGTGGTATTCATTTCATCTAATGCTAGACATCTATGGTTTTGGCAGTTAAGTCTGATGTAATCACTTAGATTTCATTGTAGCATTGTTAGAAATAAATAAGCAGTTTGGGGCACAGTTAATCTGACTGGATAGAACAAAATTTCTAGGCAGGTTTCAGGTTGCCCTGAAAATATCCTGGAAATATTTACTTCCTCTCCGTCAGATGTCTACCTTTCTGAGTGTCTTCAGCATAACTCCTTTTAGCTGAAATTTGCTCATTGATTTTGATAGCAAGAAGATAATGAAATTAACAGATGAGGAGAATAAGAAAAAAATACTAAGAATGAAGGAAATACATCCAATGAGGCAAAAAGTAGGTAAAGGGCAGAAACGTTGTTGTTCTAGAGCACCAGAAGTGTTCTGATGAATTTGAAAACCATCCTGAAACCAGTGGACTCACATGAAACTGCCATGTTCATATGTTTATGATGTAATATAGAATCCTCAAGAATTTGTAGAAAATTTACAGCAGACTTCAGATTTTGGTTTGAAAGACAGATGACATAATGGCTCAGTACAGCACTCAGGCTTGAGTCCAGCCTGCAACTCCGCAAGCTCAAATGAAGATTTCTTAAATCGTAAATTGTCAATAACAATTCTGGGGGACAATGAACTGTTAACTAATGTTTCCCGAGTGTTCTTCTGTGCAAACCACAGTGAAAGAAAAGAAGGACCCTAACTACAGTATTTCGATATTTGTTTTAAATGTCTTTTGTTTCACCTAAAGGTTCCAATTCCCTGACACTGAAAAGAAACAATGAATCAAGAATTTAACTCTGGAAAAAAAAGTGGATTAATGTTTTTGAGTTCACCTCTTGGTTTAACATCCAGGTTCAATATATGTTGACATATGCAAAGATATCTCCAAGATTGCACCGATCTGTTTCCAGAACTAGAAACAGGAGAGGCACAGCATTCTTGTGTTGGATTTGAGCTAATTACACTTTCTGAGACAAAGTTAAAGCTGTTAGGCATAGCACCATTCTAGCAAGCATATATTTCTTCAGGAGCCAAAGGCAGTACCTCTGAATTGTCCTACTGTGTTATGGGAATTTACCAACATCATCAACTGTAGCTAAGGGAATATTTGCAACTTGGGATACCATGTAACTTTTTAAATTACTCTAAGTAGCTGAGACATCCAGCCCTGAGTTATAGGTTCCTTTTAGAGGACTAGTTTCCTAGTTTTAAAAAAAACTACAGTCCTTGCCTTTTACATTCTTTGCTGAACTTAGCACAACTGATGAAAACAGAGGTGAATGGAGCTCCAAAAAGAGAATGATAAAATCTATTAGATTTGAAACGCTTATAGCATTAATTGAGAACATTATTTTGAACGCATTAAACTTCCAGAACATGATCAATAAAGACACTATCTCTATTACTAATATACATAGTGTATACAGAAGTTACATCAAACTGCTTACAGAATCCTGAATATTAATTAAAACTGACTGGGAATTCACAGGTCAGATATTTTAAAATCAGAAAGCAATTAAAACCAAAACTGAAGAAAGGGTACATTCTACAAGTCTCTTTATTCTATTTTTAAGGAGCTCTGAAACTGCAATACAATCTGAACTTTTTGACAGATATCAGAATTTAAAATGACATTTTCCATCTTGAAGAAGTTTCCAGATATTTGAAATTAAAATCAGAATTAATGTGTAACAGAAAGAACTATAAAAGATAACTGAAATAGAATGAACCATTTTCATCGCTGCAATTCAATCCATTTTTAATATTAGTTCCCCAAAATATCAGATTTTAACATTTCATCAAAGGCAGGAAAACCCTAGAAAAGTAAAAAGAAAAAATTCTGATAATAAAAAGTAATTTCCTGTGTAGCTATGGTTCTGATTAGATAAGTCATGAGTCAAGAGCTCAAGAGGTCAATGAAATCTGTGTTCTGGTCATGAGGACAGCACACCGAAGTTACAAATGAATCCACAAGTATATGTTACCTAACTGTTATGTATTTATGAACTCTCTGATGTGATTTGTGTTGTTAGTGTAGGAATCCATATGGGAACATGTGAACATAATATGCAGATCTGGAAATGCAGTATGTCCATGAATAAATTCCTTAATCTCACTCGCTTTAGTTACTGGTTGCAACAATTCTTACCAATAATATCCAGAAGGTGTTGTGAGGCTCTGTTCATTCATTAAAGACATGAAATCTGCTATGACAGCTTTGCATGAGCAGTACTAGAAGTCTATAACTAAAAAAAAATCATGTGCTCATAGGATTATAACCCATAGAGGGAAAGCATATTTCTTCTTTATGTTTGCATAATCCTGTTTAAGAAATTTAAACCTTAATTAGGTAAATTAGGAACTTGCTTCTCAACATTTTTAAGAATTATTACTATTAATGTTTCTTACACTAATATTATAACTGACAGTCATCATCATCATTTATTCTTCCATTAAATTATTGATTTTCTTGATAGTAGTTAAATATTTAGAAGATACAAGAAATACAGTGCTTCTTACTTCCTCGTAGCCAGAATTTCACCCAGAGTATTTTTTTTGGTTTATTTTGTTAAGATTAAAAAATATCTTTCCCTCACTTTTCCACTGCCTTTCATTTTCCTCAGATTACTTTATGAAGTTTTTGTTTCGTCTGAAGTTTCCTGCAGGAGAAGAACCTTCTGGGAAAAAGAAAAAAAAAAAAAAAAAGGCAAAAGATAACTCAGATTCAGAACAAACATTTCTCAGCTGAACCACCCACAGCAGACCAGCAAACTCCTCCCTTAAATATTCAGATGTATGACTGTACATGAAAATCAGATGGGCGTGAGGAAATGATTCCGTTTGCCAAATGCAGTTTTGATCCACATGGCAAACAGCTGCTGTTCAGATGAGCAAATTTCTGAGAAGCTGATTTGTTAAATCCAGACAGAGGATCTTGCAGTTAGAGGTAAACACATCATAGCACCTTGCAGTTTTTGTTTGTTATCATCAGCACTGATAATGCGTAGTCTCTCATGACATGCTGTTTCTTTGAGAGTAACCTACAAGGCAGGAGATAACAAATACACAAAGTACAGGATCTGAGTGGTCGCTGTTGCTGAAACATGCAGTAAATGGGAACACAGTTCCTCGCAGTCATAGCAAATTACCATGGACATTTTCAGGAATGTGTGATAATCCAGGGCTTGCACAGAGGGCCATTCCAGAAAGATTTCTCTTTGTTTCATGACGTTATCGCTACCACTCAGCACTAACCTGTTTCTGTCTCAACGTATTTAGGGTAAAACCTGCCAATTGATTATACTATGAATGGTTGCAAGGGCTATTCAAAATCCCACCTTTAACAACTGTAGAGTATATATGTGAGGTGAGGTCCATGGTGTTTCACTGCCTGCAGCTTTCTCTTTCATTTGAATCCCTGAGTTGCCTTTTGAGTCTATGGCACTTTTTGCAAATTTCTTAAAGAGCATTTCCTTTCCACCAGAAAGGCATGACATATTTCTTACCATCCTCAAAGCTGCCTCATGAAGCGCCTGTCTGGACACGTCCAGCACCACGTTAATTTGTGAGGCTTCCTGAGGCAGGAGGCTTTGAGTTCTACACCAAGGCATCTTCCAGCCACATCTGAAACCATGACTCCAAGCCAACGGGCTGCATGTCTTATCTCGCGACTCTGCTCTTGAGTGTCCTGCACAACACAGATTTATGCTATGCCTTACTTATGTAACTTACATAAACATATATAGAGAGATATCCTTTGCAAAGATTGGAGCTTACAGGAACAAGTTCTCAGGTGGGTATAAATCTGGTCACTTCACTTTAGCACATGAAGCAACATCATTTGAAAACAGCAACTGGTCTGATTTGTATGTCTTTCTTGTATTTTGTCTTGTGCTTAGTTTCATACTTAATTTTTCTCATCAAGTTAAGATCACTTGCAGAGTGCATCTCTTTCATTAGAAAATTCAATAATGGCACATACTTTCATTTTCACAGGTGTGCTTGGAGTGTCTGAAGTGGGGAAGTCACAGACTGGGTGTAAAACAAATAAGATATGTGTTGTCAAATTGTCTCTGGAATAAGACCATAAGAACTAGAGGAGGGAGAAAAAGGGAAGAAAAATGAGGCCGGATGGTCCGTTGGAAGGCAGTGGAGAAGAAGACCTGCCAGCTCTAGTTCGAGCAAGGCAAAGTCTGAGAAAATGGCTGCTATGTGGGTATGTACATAGTTAGGTCAGTAATCATTTAATTCTTTCTGGTACTTCTTGTAAGGAAGACAAGGCAAAAGGATAAAATTAATTATATTTAATTTTAATGTATATATTTGTCAAGAATATTTAAAAAGACAAGTTAGATGCCTGTTTATTTTTGCTTACAGGTCTAAATTCATGAATTAAGAGCTGGAATATATTCCTTTATCTTTCACTTTTCAACCAGATTTAAATCTGAAGACTAATTTTTAACCTTACATAGAATAACATTCTATGGAGGCTTAAATTTAAAAGTAAATCTGACACTCTGTAAGTACTTGTAATTTTTATCTGTTATGAGAGGATGTTGTTCCATGTCTTTTCCTGTTACTACTTTCTCAATTACATTTTTCTTTCTCTCAGCCTTTTCTTCTTGATTGGAAACACTCACTAATGATTAAGGGATCATTTTATACAACTGTTCCTTATGGTCCCTTAATCTGTAGCACTACATCACTTATCTACTCCATCAAAGTCCCAAATTTGCTTACTCAAGGTGGAATTGTAGTCCTTGAAGAAATCCAGAAAGCCTAACTTTGAACTTCAGGACTTGTCTTGTTTTCAGGAACATAATCCCTATCTTTTTATATTCTGCTTCAGAGATTTCCCTGACAGTTGTTTCCTTCAGAAGGGAAATACAGCAGGTAACATTGTAAAATATTTATTACCTAAATAGTACTTGACTGTGAATGAAAGTCATATGGCTTAAAAATGTTGAAGGTGGGGTTTGTGGGTTTTTTTTTGAGGGGGAGGGTTAATTGTCTTACTTATAGTCTATTCAATGTAAATTCTAGAAGGTACTTATTTTTAGAAGTCTCAATCAGTGCTCTTAAAGAGAAAGTAAGACTATTCATCTGCATTAAGGAGTTCTGAACCCCATATTCTCAAGAATATTGAAAAAAAACCTAAAGCATTAATTTTAAATACACAGCATATAACATTGTGAGTTCATGTATTTTGAATATTCCGCTTGCAATAGTATTCTTATTCTTATTTAGAGAGGATTTTCAGTGTCCTTTATAAACATTATCTTGGCCTCAGAAAGTTTTAACTAGTTCTCCTAATTACTATTTTGTAAAGGAAGAAACTATGCTAAAGAGATTATGAGACTGAAAATTGTCATTTTCACAGAATCACACAGAATGGCTGAGGTTGAAAAGGACCTCTGGAGGTCATCTGGTCCAAATCACCTGCTCAAGCAAGGCCGCCTAGACCAGGCTGCCCAGCCCCTGTCTATGGCAAGGGGGATTGGAACTGGATGATCTTTAAGGTCCAACCCAAACCATTCTATGATTCTATGACTATGTCCAGACAGCTTTTGAATATCTCCAAGGATGGAGACTCCACAACCTCTCTGGGCAGCCTGTGCTAGTGGGCAGTGACCCCAAC
>Ga0181612_172445_pt1 | contig 16979 bp, 13 predicted proteins | sample HoacroProtozoa21_FD_119630 | JGI IMG/M metagenome (GOLD analysis project Ga0181612, IMG submission 119630) | Hoatzin crop microbial communities from Cojedes, Venezuel. Combined Assembly of Gp0051906, Gp0051904, Gp0051908
ATGTTGGATTTTAGCCATGAGCTGTTGAAAGTATCGGTTTATTCAGTTCCTTCAGCTTATTTGCAAAATTAACGCAATGAAACAAGCCCCACAGGCTGAAATAGGCTACCCATATATCTAAGTTTATTCCCAAATACTTGCATATTATCTATAGTTTCTACGTATTTATAATTTTAGTCTTTAGTAACAGTGTGATATCTACAATAATATATAAAATACAGTAAAATAGATACCACATTATTATATATCACAACGCCCAAATGATCCAACATAGAATCATAGAATGTTTGGGGTTGGAAGGGACCTTTAGAGGTCATCTAGTCCAACCCCTCTGCAGTGAGCAGGGACATCTTCAACTAGATCAGGTTGCTCAGAGTCCCATCCAACCTGACTTTGATTGTTTCCAGGGATGGGGCCTGCCCTGTGTCTCGGGGCAACCTGTTCCAGTGTTTCACCACCTCCTGGTGAAGAATTTCTTCCTAATACCTAATCTGCCCTCTTTTTTAGTTTAGAGCCATTCCTCCTTGTCCTATCACTACAGACCCTTGTGAAAAGTCCCTCTCCAGGGACTATCCTTATTGGCATAAGGATTTGTCCAGCACAGCGTCTAAGGGGCCACGTTACATTATTTGTAAAGGAAATCATTCAAAGAGGTCACGATTTAGCTTTTCCATTACCCAGAATCAGAGATGGTTCAGAAACAATTTCCATTTTCTTTGAACCAGCAAAGCCCAAACAGATGAAGGAAGCTCCTGGATAAAAGGATCATCCACTGCTCCAGTGATAATTCTCTTACCTCCAGAAGGATTAATCTGATTGTTTGAATAAATAATTTTGTTCATCTTTTGGAAGCACTCAGAGACCCCAGATGTGTTTGGACATGCATGTATTAGTGCTTCCCTGTGGCTCAACGGTGTACTTTTGAAGATGCTCTCCTGGTTGTATCCACTTGCTGGGCTTTAGTTCCCATCACAGCCTGTGCTTGGAGAACCTGATTTTAATTCAGGATAAAATTAGACCGGAAGATGCACTCCAGGACCTCACCTACCACCTTGCAGCAACTGATGGGCAACAGACCAGTCAGACTACAGCTACCTCAAGTAAATCCTCCGAAAAGTGTGTAGCATGAGGGCTGGATCTTCAGCACCATTTGGCTCTACAGAGGGGTTCCTGTCGAGGTGTACTGCTTGTTAATGTGGGCATAGCCTTCGTGGCTTCCTAGGCATGATGACACACATGTCCGTAGTCAGAAAGCATTTACATTAAAAACATTGCAGATGCTAGAAAACAATCTTACTTTTATACGAGACAAGTTGGAGCCTACTGATGATTGTGTTGATTTCAAAAAGTCTAATTATAAAAGACGACTCAAACTAAACTGTTTCTAGTAGGAATCATATCAATTGGCATATTCCTCTCACCCTCAGAAGTGGTGACAACTTTTTGTCTCAATATTATTGCTCAGAAAATGTTTTCTCTTCCTCTCATTTTTAGTAATTTATGTTACTTCATGACATGTCTGTAGCATCGTATCTACATATCATTATTTCAAGTTGTCATGTCACATTCCACAAGACTACTGCTGCCATGTCAAATCATCACAGAGCAGAGCAGTCGCTTTTCTTTATCATTAAGGGCAGCTGCTACTCTGTACAAATTGAAACATCAATACACTGCAGAAGGGTTCCAGGCTACTGAAAACAGTTGCTCCTGAAATTAGTACACCAAATGCTTATCTTTTTTTCTTGTTCAAAGTGTTAACTTGTATCACTTAAACACAAGCAGGAGGCATTTTGTTCAAAGAAACAAAGTGAAAGAGTTTCAAGTATCCAGAGTCTGCTTTACGATTGTCTAAACAGACAAAAAGGATGTGAGAGAAGGTCATATTATTAGATACCTTTTATATCTAAAAGTACATGCAGAGATCACAGAACTATTAAACGTTGTCGTAAAGGAAGCCTTTGACATATCTGGAAATTTAAACTTGCATCATTTGCATCCCACTCCAGTGCTTTAACCACAAGCCATTCACCCTGGAACAGCAATGAGCTAGATAAAGAAAAAAGAGGAAAAGAGACACGTCAGTAAGATTCTTACACTGCAATAATTGTTTGTATTTCAATTTTTTCCCTGCCATGTGCTCAAGTGGAGTTCAACAAAACAGAATTCAGAAAATAAATCTCTTTCTACATATCGTCAAAAGGGTCATAAATTTCAATTCCCTTAGAAGCCTTAGTCTTTGGACCTTAATTCAGATGGAAATACAGATGAGATTGATGTTTGGGAAAAGAGATGCTCATGTACATGCAGGCAGTTTCAAGATTCTCTTGGAGGTTAAAAGTGGCCAGATGAAAAGTCTTGCCCTCCTCGATATGATTGCTTGTGTTGTCTGTCAGAGCCTAGCAGAATTTGCAGACACCAAACATTGTAGATCGTTCCCCTTTCACCTTTTGAGTGAATAAAGATGTCAGAAGAGATGAAGTACATTGTACTATGCTGTAGAGGTAACAGCCCTTGATGCACAATGGCAGAGTCACTGTGCAAAACAAGCAGTGCAGGGACTGTGTGCTGCCTCACGTACTGTGTACAACTCCCATTCAACAGGGACATGCTTCAGTGTACACACAACTTCTCTTGAACTATTACAGGCTTCGGTGTGACTAAAGGACAACGGAAGGGCTATAACACCCTCTCTAACACACATCCCCTTCAAAAGCTGAGCACTAGCAACATCTGTGACTGGAAGACAAGAGGTACCAAAAGCTGCAAACAGAAAAAAAAAAAAATAACAAAAGCTTGAAGCTGCTTCTGTTTACAGGAGCAAACAGGCTAGGAATGTACAACTTAAGGTTACCTTTGCTTTCCTGCTTTTCCATGCCAAACATATGCAAAGAATGAAGGATGGGGAAAATGCAGGATGGGGAAAATCAAGTTTATGGCCACAGTCTCCTACCAACAGCTTCTCAAATAGATTCAAATTTAGTTTTACATTAAGCACACTGCAGTACTTTGATCACAAGTTCACAAGGGCATGGAGGTAGTTTGCATAGAAAATAAACAAGTAAAAAATAGCAGCAGGAATCTACAAAACAACAACAAAAAAGGCAGAATGCTCAGACAGTGGAAAAGTAGCTTTCACAAACAGCTTGACCTCTCCCTTTTGCTTTTCTCATTTCAAGTTCAGAATGCGGGCCAAACACCACCAGAGCAACAGACACTAAAACTTAACAAGACATTTCTCTTGAACACTTGCAGGAAAAAAAGGGACCCGCACCTTTCTTCTCCAAAAGGATTCAAACCCAGCACTCCAAAGGAGCGGGTCACCCAGAGCAGGCACTGCCCTCCCTCAAGGGACTCTGGGTACCAGCTCTCCTTTGCCCAGAGGCTGAGACTTTCCAGTGGTACCCAGCATGGGTGCTACCATTCTCAGATGGAGACATATGCCAAGCTGTCTGAGCCCTAAAACTACTGGAAGATGTTTTAGGAACCTCAGCAGCATTACCAGGAGATTCCCCTGCTAGCAAAAATATTCAAGAGCTACACAGGCTGCGTAGCAAGAGAGATGACCCCCTTCAGCCTTTTTTTTCAATTGAATTAGAAAAACACTGATTAAAAGTCAACCTTACACATCAGCTAAAGGTAACCTGCTTTTGCACTTTCTTTCTCAGCAGACAGCAATTCTACCTTTGAAGATAACCATTCATGCATAAAATTACTAATAGAGACCATCTATCTGACGAATGTCTGTTCCTTAATAATTTATATCACTTGATCTATTTTCAAAGGTTAGCCTTACATTAAAATTACAGTTCTGAATAGGTCAGCCTGTTACTTAAAGATAAATTACTCCACCTCTTCACGTTATAGTATTGTGTTTTGATAATGACAGGATTTTTATTCCCATGCTTTCCTCTCCCTTCTCAGGAGCAGCATAGCAAAGTATTGGCACAAGCTACATTGACCGTGCCTCCCTGTAGTCCCATTTTGATTCTTTTTGACTCAGCTGGTGTAAACACCTCTGATTTACAATCTTTTACCTACTTTTAGCAGAGACTTAGGTTAAGACTGAGCACTCCAGGATGAAAAGATGAATCAATGATGCATGATAGGACTATGCTAAACTCTAAGCTTTGTCATGCTGTGTGAACTAAAATGTTGCATAACCAATACCATTAAATTAATTGTAATTAAAGGATAGCTTCTGCTCTCCTCTAGATAGATAAAGCAATAAAATGACAATGTTTAAATTGGAAGTGCCAATGTAATATTCATGCATTTAACAACTACCCAGGAGATATGCATTGTAAATATACTTATAACAGTGAAGTTCCTACTGTTTGATGAATAGAAGCATTTTGTGGTGGTAATTTCATACCACTGAGGTAGTCTAGAAAGTTACTGGACCACAGACGACGCCTTTTTTTTTAAACACCTGTAATTGGTATTTTCTTATGATTGTGCAAAATTGTCAGGTTATAACTGTTTGTCACGTATCTTAATACAAATGCGTCTCTGAACAATTGAGAGTGAAAAACTCTTCTCAGGCTACACAGACATCTGTGCACCGTATTAGTGAACCAGTCTATTAGCTCTGCAGTAGCAGGATGAAAGAAAAACGTGATGTTTGGAGTCCATGGACCTTCTGTATTAGCTACATGAGTATGGGTCTCCAGAAGCAGCATCCAGCAATGGAGAGCGAGCCAGGAGAGCAATGAACATCCCTCCCAGCACAGAGCTGCTCTCAAGTATGATATTGTCTGAGAAAATGACAAAGTCCTGCCCCGCATAGAGACCATCCAGACAGGGAAATTGAGACAGAAAGCAAAGTCATTTTTGGGAACCATCAGGTTCAGTCCTGAGGGACTTCCCTAAGTTGTGCTCCTGATGCAACAGCTCAAATGGAATAACTAGTCTTTGCTTTACAGATAAAAATGAAATAAGAATCTGCATGAGCCCTTGGAAACAGAGTCAGAGGTCCACTGTGTCTGTCATGAAGCCAATGCAGTTAACGAAATTCTCTATTGTTTCTGGCCTGCGTACCATGTTCTTCCCAGAGTTAATCAGGACAAGTTTAGAAATAATACATGTACTTCAAATACATTTTCCTGAGGCCCCTACTGAAGTAAACACATGCATGCAAAGAATATATGTATATGAAGAATAAGAACTCAGCAACTACAACACAGCTGACCCACAAACAAGTATCCCTACCATCAGGCTCCAGGCGCGACTGGCAGCATTTATCCAAAAACAAATTGTTCACAACAATCGGTGATAAATTAATCAGTTACACATAAAGAGACCAAGCAACTCCAGCTACAAAGGTTCAAAACCTCTTCTGTAGATGGTAGTCGGTAGAAGAGAGCACAGTCCGTGCATATGGACGTTTATCAGTGTCTCGGGACACAGGACCTTTTGTCAGCATAGCCTATTTAACGTGCACTATGCAGCCTGGGACTTCAAGAAAATTTTGACACCGCTGCACGTAATAACAAGACAACACCTCTGATACTCAATCTGCCCTTTACCTATGCAGGGTTTAAGAGAAAGTGCTGACATTCTCTGGTTGCAGCATTTGGCTCCTGCACAACTGTGTATGTGGCAAGAGCTCTGCATCTCCTGCCCCTGAAGCTCTTGGTCCCAGCACTGCATTACTCCGCGTGCACCCAGTATCCTTGGAACACAGCGCTTCGCGCTTCACAGACAGCAAACACGGTTAAGGTAGAACTGCAGATTTGTTATTTTGGACCCTGGGCAACATATGATTCACAAAGAATCAAAGCAGGCTTCAGATAGCCCTAGGGAGACTACCAAAGGTAGACCAAAAGAAATAACGGAGGAAAAGCATATTCCATTTTTTTTTATTAGGTAAGTAGATATGAAAGGTTGGAAAAATAGGTATATCCCATTGCTAGTCAGCACATCAGCTCTTCCATGTGTTCATAAAGACAAAAAAGGAGGAGCCTAAAGCCTCCTTTTACTGTAGGGGTCTACCCCAACGTGGGGCGTTCAGAAGAGGCAAGCATGGTGTAGGACACTGTAGCCCAAGGGGCAGGACTGCACTAGTACAGGAAGTACTTCACTTCATTGGCAAATCTGAAGTGTCATATTCAGTACATCCATTATTGTTTCTGTGTCGATGGCTATGATATCTACTTCCTTCAGGGTTTGTAAAGCACGGAAAACCCCACATTTTATCACGTCTTCACCACAAGCCAGGCTGAGACAAAGGAGGAAAATTTTCTAAATTAACCGATATGGATTAGCCCAGATCACCTTCCCCAGCAGTAAACTAATTCAACCTTCTTCAGTACAGCCCTTTCAGCAAACTGTCACGAACACCTCCACCTTCTCCTCTTCTCATGGAAGAACAGAGCAGCTACAGTTAAAAACAGAATCAAACCACAACACACAAATCAAAAACCAAACCAACCACACAAACCAACATACCATAAAAGAATCTCCAGCACACGCTCTAGCTTGTCCCTGCTAATCTATTCTCCTAAGAGCAGGACGAGACAATGCCTGACACCTGCAACCCTCCCAGTCCAGGTGGAGCCGCACTTCTCAGCCAGCAATCCCATATTTCCTGGATCTGGAGCCTATTCTGATGCTCCCAGCTTGGGGCCTCGTTGGCCTTTCCTTTGTCATGGCTCTTGCTGTGCGATTATCTGCACTTGCTCACTTGTTCTGTGATCATCCGGAGGCCACACAGTAGGATCATTGTTGCTTTAACATGCACCAAATCCAATCAGTTCTAGTGCTGTAGCTGGCAGGGCAGGCTCTCATTTCTTCGTTACCTTCTCAAATGCCAAGGCACAGAAATGGCAGTGCTGTCTGAACGCACCCAGAGCCAATTACATTAGCTTTCTGCCAACCTGGGGCCTTGTCTGCTCCCAGGAATTAATTCTCGTTTTGCTGCAATGCACAACTAAAGTTTTAAGTTTCTTGGCCAATTTATTACAATTAGCCTTTCTACAGTGCATTTGGTCTTCTTTTTAATTATCCCTCAGAGTCTGCGGCTCTCAGAACTGCTCTGTGCACTCCTCTGTTTCTCCACTTCCCTTGCTTTGATGCAGCAGCAAACACCAACTTTTCCACCCCCATCCCCTCCTGTACACATAAATTGAGTAAACTGAAGCAATCACCACAGTGCTGAGTGCTTGGATACTCTGGCAAGGAGGACGGGAGATAAACTGGTGGGCTGACAAATGTCAGCGAAGTTAGCTTCTTCACTTTGGGAAGTTTATTTGCAATAGCTTTCATTTGATCAAAACACCTTTACTTGGTTTGTCTGTCCATTTTCTGTTTGTCATCTCAAGTAACTGAGCAGCTCAGTGCTATTCTGTTCTGCAGAGCAATTAGGAAAACATCCATACAAAGTATTTTCCCACACAGCTTGCCAGGTCGCTGCCCGAGTGCCGCCACATGGGTAATCCTCTCCAAGATGTGGGTGTCCATCCGGAGGATGGCCAGAAGTCACCATCAGAGGAAGAAATTCACTGAACTCTTCCATTCAGATCTACCAGCATCTAGATCTACTTTCTATGAAAAGTGGTGGGAACAGCATCAGGGCATCAGTCCCGCAGGGAGACATGTAGAAAGGATGAGTTCCTAGAGTTTAAAGAAGGCAGGGAAAAGATTTCAGGAGGCACCTCTTGAGGCTGAGAGCTGTTGTAGGCTGCCCCAGGGCTTCAAGTTAAGGATTTGTAAGGACCAATCTCTCATTAGTTCACCAGTTAACAATTCCTTTTTCTTTCTCTACAGAAGACAAAAATCTGGATGACTTTTAAGGTGAACCTCAGCAGGACCTCTCTGGCAGACAGCAATGCCAGCTGCCCTGAAGAGAAGTTTGTGACATCTACTCGCCCTGAACTATCACTAGAAGACAATGGGCTGAACCATCCAAAACCTTGATGCTGACCCAGTTTTACCAAGAACAGATTTCATTGCCTCTGGTACGGAAGTATTATTGCCTACATTACTTAAGTCAAGATATATAGAGTAACAAAAATGCTCTGAGGGACTGCCAAGCATTAAATTTAATTAAGGATAAATTACAGATGTGCATGGTATTTTGGCTGTACCTATTTATCTTCTTGACCCTTTTTCTCAACCTTAAGAACAAACCTCTTAGTCACCAGCCACCCCAAAAAGTTATGCTGCAAGCTCATCAATCATAAGAATAATTTCCTCTGTGGCACTTGAAGTTGCAGATCCAACTCTATTAAGTCTGTAGTTACCACGAGCAGTTTCACAGAGAAATATATGGCCCTGACAGGCAGGTGATCCTCAAAGCCCTCAAACAAGCATAAGTGTGCATCATGCCACGTTGCTTTTATTTCCTGGTATGCTTCATTTCATGCCTGCACGTCACATACAAGATGCTGGGGAAAGGATCATGTTCACATTCAGGATCTGTTTGTTTCTCCAAGGATGTTTGGATGCAACTGTCTCAGCCATTTCACCTTCAACTGGCCCCCTTTCCACAGATGACCAGTCATCCAAAATACTGGAGAGATTTTAAGCCTCCTTGATCTAAGGGAGGCGGATGAAAAAAGACATGATGCAGGCAAATGTCACATTTGTGTCACTGACTGAAACATTGCTGCCAGTATACATTATTCAGTATCTAACAGATCTACTGATATAACCCCCAGCTGAACTCTCCTCAAAAGATCAGCCATCCACGGATTTCTCACAGGAGGTGGAGAGATTTACTGCTGCAACCCTGGGGCAGGAGAAAGGAATACCTACCCCTTCGTGCACACACAGCCCATGGAAAGGCATTACATTACAAGTAATGTGATGCATCCACTTTTTGCTTCATGGAGAATTCTCCATAGTGATTCTCAATAGTGCCCTATCTGTAGAGATAAGGGAACCCTGACTCCAGGCACTGAAACAAACTAAGCTGGTGTCCTACTCTGCTCAACAGTCTTTGCTCCATGCCAGTGGAAAACACTAGACCACATGACTTTTTTTCCCACAAATGTGTTATTACTGATAAAATACTTGATACTAACAAGGAGAAAGCAGAAGCAATGCTACCAGCTCACATCTTCAATCCTGGTTTTACTTCATGTCATGACATGGAGCTGGAGAGAGCACCAGGGCAGTAGCTGTTTCCCGAGCAGCCCTTCTCGGTGTTCTGAATCTGCAAGCACGGATACAGTGGGACACAACAGAAGACGATCCCATCACATGCACAGCCTCACCTCCCATCCAACCCAGAGAAAAGATACTGGCAGGTTGTGGTCAGATTTTGCCCTCCTATTCCTCTTAACTGGCTTTGTGCTAGAATTCATTTTGGGGGTAATAGGAAGGAAAATTGAGTTAGACCTTTTTAAAAGGTTTGCTACTGAATTTATTCATGAAAGACTTCAAGGCCTGAGTTTTCCATCAAACACCAGCACAGGCTTCGTTAACTGATACTCACCTATGACTCTGACTAGAAAAGACAAGATGCTACTTTCCTATTGCTTCAGTGCCTTTTTCCACATCTTAGCCATGTCCTGCCCCTAGAGAGTATCAGACCATCTCCCCCATTAATTAGATCGGCAACAGTGAAGATCCTAGCAGAGTTTACACTCATCCTAAACTTCTCACGCTTTGACCTATCTGCTTTGCAACTGCAAGACACAACACGCTAAAAGGCAAAGTTCTCTATTCCACCACGGCTTTCAAGCATGTCTAGAGATACAGAAATATCCACTGCTGTTTGCTCATTTTGAAAGTTAAATTAAAAGCCATGCTTCAACAAATCTGTACTAGGCATAAGAAAATTCTTTCAATATCTTCCAAAACAAGGACTGGTAATTCTGGTGCAGGCAGGCCATGCGATCTGTAACAGAGGCCTGTGGGGGCTGTGAACTCAACTGCTCTGTCATGGTGAGGCCAAAAGGCAACAATCAGGTCACAAAGGCACAGAAAGCCATACGATGGGCATGCGGCTTCCAAGACCAGAGCCCACATCCCTCTTACTTAAACATAAACATCTCTCCTAGTGTCACAGCTGCAGCTCCAACGACACAAAAAGCTGTATCACCAGATCCTCTGCACAAATACAGCTTGGTCTGCTCTGGCCACAAAGTGCAGGGGGAGGTAATTTTATTTCTTGCTGTTTGTGTGTTGTATCTGTCCCATTACAAAGTAAGGCACTGCCCAGAAATGCTTCTGTTCCCAGGTAAGCAGCCCAGCTCAGACCCTAAGACCACCAGAGAAAGCAGAGAGACCACTATTCAAGCAGTACGTCTGTAGAACAAAAAGCAAAGAAAACCTAATCAAACTTCGGTGGCTGAGGGATTAACACTGAGAGTTTCTGCAGAAGGCGAGTCTCCTAAGGAGGGATTTGTCTCACCCGGAGTCCCCTGTGCCTTACTGGAAATAAAAGTGTCAGCAAAAGAGTGCTCAGCACTGCCCAGCTCAGCACAGTACTCATCCATTACTTATGCTTCATACAAGCATACGCTCATTTTAAAGCCCATAAAGCTGCTCTTGGGAGTTGGGTCGTGGAAGATATGATCTCTGATATCAGAATAACAAGAGGATGTGGGAATCGGAGAGAAATCATCTCCCTTGTCTTGTTTAAGGGTGCAGGAAAAGAGATGCTCTCCTCCCAACACCCCCCCAGCAAAACCCTCAGAGTACTAGTGCCACTGGTGTGCTCAGTCCACATACCCCGCCTGTGCAGGAGCGGCGAGCAGCGCAGGGAGTAGCTGCAGCAGACAGGAGCACTTAGAGCAGAGTACCACACGAGCTCCCCACCATCTAATGCTGCCTTCTGAGATCTGGGGATTTTGCATCCTGGCACCCAGATGAGATTCAGAGCAGACACAGGGTGCCCCGGCAGCGGTGAGGTACCAGGGAAGCCAGAGACAGAAAATAAAGTAGAAACTTATCTTCCCCTTGCAGCAGCCTGAAGGTTACAGGGGTAGCAGGAGGTTATGTCTGCAGCTCTGATCAGCAGAGCTGTCTGCTGATCAAAACACAGAGCCAGACACAGCCCTTCTAAGCTGCCTTTCCCACTGCCCTACACACCCACTGTGTGATCAGAACAGATCGTATGACACATGCAGATAACTAATGATGGCAGTAATTAAGAAGGTGGCTGAGTTTCACTTGTGAAGTCCTTGCTGCTGCCCTCTGGACCTCAGGTTCTCCTGTAGCCAGGTAACTCCTTACAATCCCTGCCGCAGTGATTTATTTCTCTATCAGTGAATGCATCAGATGCCTCATTTCTTGCTGCCTAGGGATTGCAGCCCTACGTCCTAATCAAGAACTTGCAGGGAAGATAAGGTGCTCAGATTTAGTGTCCAAAACTCTTGTGTTGTTGGGAAAAAGGCTTGGTGCATGAGGTAGAATCGTCAGGGCAGGCTGAAGTGAGATGAACATTCTCACACATTTTGGTTGAGATGGATAGAATATTCTGAATAATTATGGGTTTGGTCAATCCAAACCATCATCTTTAAGTAAGGTTCTGGGGTTTTTTTTTGATTTGGGAATTGTTAAACACTTTTTGTTTAATCTTATAAATTAAAATATGATACTTCAAGAAGTATCCAAAACTTACAGTAAGCTTGCTAGAAATAAAGCAAATTTCAAAAAACTTGTGAAACCAATGGTAAAGTCACCGAGTAGTCCAGATGATCGCAAAGTTCAGAGGAGAAGAGCAAGTAGCTGGGAATGGCAGGAGGTCAGTGGAGGGTAAGTGGGATAGTGCTTGCTGCAAAAGAGCCCCTAGGATGGATTCTGCTGGACTGTACCCACATTATTCCAAGGGACTCATCTGTGACCAATGGCAGAACCAAACCTGGAATGGGGCACCAAGCAATGAGCTCATGACTCGAAGTCATCCAAGACTAAGAAAAGGCTGGGTGGGACACAAGATCTTACAGCACGTAGGATGCAGCCATAACGACGTGATGTGAAAGACGCAAGAAGACAAATCTGAAAGCTTCAGCAATCTGTCCTCCATCAGGCAAAAAGCACATATTAGCATCTACGTCTGCTCAGGCTTTACCTGATGAATAATTGATACATTTCCATGTGTTCTAATTCAAAAGTGACTCTGAAGTTCCAATCTCCAATATTTCCTCATATTCTTGAAGATCAGAAGTTGATAATAGTGACTTCTAGTCAACAAAGAGTCCAGATTAGCAGAAACTTGGAAAAAAAAATATGAGCAAGAAAGAGCAAAAAGGAAAAACAAAAGGCAACTCTAATAACCATTGCAGGAAGTAGACAGACATTTCCTTCACACTGAGCTGTCAGTAAGTAAAAACATATTGTGGCAGGCTGCAGTTTACCTACGCTTGCGTGCAGGCATCAGAGGCTCAGTGGGACTAATTATGAAAATATGATTATAATGGATTAGTAATTCTGTCAATCACAGACACACATCTGGTAACAAAAAAGCAATGGGTAAAAATGCCACAGGACAGGAGAATTTAATGCTGTGGGTTAGTACCAAATGCATGTCTCACAGGAGAAAAAAGATTTGAGTTATAGTGCAGGAGAATTGCTGGGATTGTATATTAATAAGAAAACACACATCAGACCCGTGGCTCAGAAAAACGTCAAAAATCAACTATCAAGTCATTTTTACCCCTTCTCTCTAAAGATGGCTTTGACTTATTTGGAAAGGGTACTATTTCAAGCTACAAAAGTTTGCAGGCAGAACTGGCAAAAATCAGCATTAGATGGGCCTGCTCAAAATCAAAGGAATATGTGACGTCAACCACCAAGGACATTTCATGTATCTTCGAAATCACATTCTAGAATCAAAGAATAAGAAAACCTGGGGAAAACACTGCAATTTTGGATAAAGAACATGATTTTAAAATTGAAGAAGAAGAAAGTGCCTTTGAATCTGTTTCCTCGCCAGGGATCTTTCTCCTTCCTCCCTCACCCATGTCTGGTTTTCTATTTAGGACACTGCAGAAGAGCTGGACTATGGTCAGGATGTCTCGGGGAAGTCAGCTGAGGAGCTGTCCCCTGTCTCCTTTTCCATATAAAAGCACCATAAATTAATTTATTCTGTAAAACAATGGGAAGCTTGTAAATAACTGCAAGCATTTTGAACTTAATTCTCTGCTTTACAGCTATGCCAATATACGCCCAAGTAACTTGGCTGATTCCTGGCACATTAATATGTTTTATTACAATTTTTGTTCCTTGTTTGCTCAGGGGGGTTGAGGCAGCTCCCGCATTTATAGGCCAGTCTGGAAGACACACGCTCCTCCAGAGGAAGCAGCAATCTCCTGGCTCAGCCTCCGCAGGATGAGGGGAGCCAAAGGCAGCTGGGATCAGATCCATCTGCAGCTCCCTGGGAGGCTTGGGAGCACTGTCATCTGGAAAATTAGGATGCTGCAGCTTCCCTGGCTTTCTCCTTCACAGCAGGGAGTGTGGGGATGGAGGGGGCTGGGGAACGAAGGAGGGCTAGCTTGTCAGTCTACAGCGCTAGATAACTGCCAAAGCATTATTGCTAGTGTGACGATAAAAATATCATCTCTTTCTTACAGCTAATATAAAACCAGCCAATTAAAGTCCTTCTCCTAATCCCAGATGGTTGCCTCAGGTACTGGCACCAAAGCTGAAGAACAAAGAATTTGTACAGAAAAATGGACTGGAAACGTTGACCATAAAGCAGCGCTGTGACAAGACACTGAAGACAGATCAAAGGAAGACAAAAACATCTGTGTATTCTTGGCCTTTCCTTCGACCTGTCATTGTTTCCTCCTCTTTTCAGGTGCTTCAGGTTAAGTCTTGGAGGCACTGGATCACTAACTGATGGGACAGAAAAACCAAACACAAATACGAGACTGAAACACAGAGAGTAACTCAATAGTTATGCATTCAGAGGAAAGGAAAAAGAGGAAATACCCAAGCCCTCTATTCTGCTGCCACCTTTGTTTTCCTCAAGTACAAGTGCTTCTTGTCCATTGGAATTGCTCTGAAATTACTCCAGCCAACGGACTGAAAGCAACTTCTGTACAACAACAAGCTGATAAAGTGATGCAGAGGGTTCCCTGCAACAACCTCACTGAAAACCCATATGAAAACAAAGACCCCAGAGAAACAAAGGCACAGTGAGATGAACCCTGAGTGCATGGTCTTCTTGATGTGAATATCTTCTTTCACCACTTTGTGCTGCAAAAATCCCATTGCTTCAGCAGCAACAGACTAAGAATCAGCTCAACGGTTTCCTTGCAAGTTCCTTCCCAACTGGCACAAATAAATGGATTTTCAAAAGCAAGAATACATAGAACTCTACCTTCTACAGTTTTGAGCAGATTTTAGGACCATCAGTTCCAATTTGGGCATGTTTTTATGTAAAAGTGGGTGAGCAATAAGTACGGGTGTGCTGTTGCTCTTCTAGACTAACTTCCTTCCACAAAGAAGTTTCTCCCTGCTGAGCATTTTCGGAATCTGCTACTAATTATTTCTCCCTAAATGAGCAGCTGAGGGCCCCTACATGACCCGTACTGTGATTACAAGGACTTTCTCTGAGCTTTATTTCAGATTAAGTAATTCACAAAACAATTTTTCTACAGACGTAGAACAGCTACTGATGAAAGAAAAAAAAAATTATAAATTCAGCTCTTTTAGAGACATCACCATTGTGTAAAGGAAAAGCCAACAAAAGGACCACGTAAGCAAGAATAAGCTGTGGCAAAACTTCTTAAATATGATTGTTTGGTAAAATGCCTTCATGATGATAAGGGCATTTTGGACAACGCTGCCAGCTGAATCCAGTTCTTGCATGGTGCCCTCAGTTCACTCTATTTTAAGTCAAAGACAAGCTTTATAGGATCCTCACCAGCTTTTTGAAGCCATGGCAGGGTGTTTGTCACAGCTGTGCTGTCCCTGAGGTTGCTCAATGTGCCACCAAGTCACAAACCATCAATAGCCCAGCATTGATTTCATTTTCAGGATCGCATGTTTCGCTGCAAGTCACCCCAACAGACCTGATAAAGTCATTTGGATGTGAAACTGCCTGCGTTGCAAGTGGATGCACCTGCAATAGCTGCCGATGAGTTGTTACAACCATTGAACAAGTCATTCTTAGGACAGCAGTTTTACAGTTGATTTTAATAACCTGTGCAGTAGTTTCAGGCCTTGGGGTCTTCGTGCACCATGCAAACACGCTCTGGAGTTTTACCTAATAAAAGCAGAAAAGTCAGTTTAGTCCTAGTGGAAGCTGATGAGGCAGTTCCATGAAAGGAACAGGATGATGTTCCTGGTTAGGAATCCTCCTCTTTAGGAGGTGCAGAGACCTCCTAAATGGACAACTAAGGGCTAATCTCTGATATTAGAATCACTTTGATCAAGATGCACCACTATAGGGTCTAAATTTTAGACAGCAAAGTTTAAAACTATCAGTTTTCATGGCACTTTCAGAAAAGATGATCCTCAACATTTCAGCTTTCATCTCTCCACTGGCAATATGCCTGTGTGCATTTTCCATCGCATTATTTAGCAAAATCCAGAGCCCTAGAAATGATGGAGCAGCAGGACATGAGTAGGACTGATTTTGATACTCTCACATATTTCATTGTCCTGCTGAAAAGATAAATTCAATGTGTTATTTGCACAGGCCCTCTCATGTGTCTAATGAGACTATTTTCACGTACTCGGTGGCAGGCACAAGTGAGATGTGATGGAAGAAGCCAATTTTGGGAAGGACACTGGAGATTAATCAGCAGGTGTTCTCGCTCCATGGACATGTTCTCTGCTGAAAGGCACGAGCCCACTCAGAGACCTACTGCACCACAAAATCCAGGCAGATATTAAGAAATACAAGCCAGAAGCCAACTGATTAGGAAGGTACTACAGCAGAGTTGATTTGGGGTCTACATCTTACATTTCAAGCTACCAGTATTTAAAATCAAGCTTTAAAGGGAAGCAAGCTTAGACAAAAGAAAACAGACATATTGGGCAGCAATCATGTAGCAATGGACATCAGTGCTTCTGCAGAGCTGGGGTTGTCCTCTGCCCCATGAGACACATGCCAGATGTGCTCAGAAACTGCAGGGTACATGCCTCAGCTGTGGGACAGCACCTCTGTCACATCTGCACTCCAGATTAGGAACACGACGCTGCAATCCCAGGGTTTGACCCCGTAAGGGTAACACTTGCCACCCATGCAGAATTTTCCCTTTTAAATCAATGAGGAATTTCCAGCATCATTAAAGGATTCTTGAACAAGTCCCAAAGCTGTCATCTTCATTTTCTTGCATCTACCTCTGTAGTAGGAACAGGCCCAGTAGCAGTGTTTACCGTGAGTCCAATTTACCAGGCACAACGAGAAAAACACAGTTTAGAGCAATGGAGATTGTCCAACAAGTGCCGAACTTCTAAAGGACTCCTCTACATCTGGAATGTTGTTGTTCATAACTACGCTGATGGGCCAACTACTTGCATGTGTTTTAGCAAACAACAATATTAAGAACCTTTGATCTTTGAATTTCTTCAAGGAAAATGACAATAGCAAAAAAGAAATACCCTGATACAGAGACAATGTAGGAAATACTATAAAGAAAATCACTGGAAATTAAGAACTAAACCCTAATCTCTCAGCATGCTTTTTAATAAAAGCATATCACCATACTTTCACTACTTTCCTATGTATCACATTTCTCTGTCTCAGCAAACTGGAGCTTTGCTGATATTTCATTACCCCTGCGAACACAGCTACTGCTATATAAATAACAATAATATTGTTTCTGAAGGACAAATAAATGTATTTTGATCATAGCTGAAAGGGAAGGGGGTGAAATAATCTTTGATCGGAGAAAAAGCAAAGAAAATAACATAAAAGGCAGGTGCCTAATCAGCTAATACACGAGCAAATGAAAGAGATTTTATTACAGAAATGGCTTTCCTTTCTTGAAGAAGGGTTTGTATGCCCAAATCAGCCAGTTTCCCAGCACCACACAGTCTGCTCCAACCTACCCCTTCCTGTATAACCTCTCCTA
>Ga0181612_106975_pt1 | contig 16978 bp, 6 predicted proteins | sample HoacroProtozoa21_FD_119630 | JGI IMG/M metagenome (GOLD analysis project Ga0181612, IMG submission 119630) | Hoatzin crop microbial communities from Cojedes, Venezuel. Combined Assembly of Gp0051906, Gp0051904, Gp0051908
GTAGATGCCCCATCCCTGGAAACATTCAAGATCGGGTTAGATGGGGCTCTGAACAACCTGACCTAGTAGAAGCTGACACTGCTCATCACAGTGGGGTGTTGGATTAGATGACCTTTAAAGGTCCCTTCTGATTCCCTTATAGGGCAATCAGATTGTAGCTTTCTAGCAGCACAGTAGCTTCCAGCTCTTCCTGTTTGTTTCCCATGCTGCGTGTGTTTGTGTATAGGGGCACTACTTATGGGCTGTCGGCCTTGTCACCTTCACAGAGGAACAATAGTTTTATCTGGCAAAATCATCTGTATCTCTCTCCTTGTACATAGCCAAAAACCTCTTTTTGCGTTTAACAGTACTTTGAGTCCAAGCCATTAAGTGTGGCTGGAGATGTAAAAAAGAACCCACGTGCTGCTTTTACTCAGAATGGTAACCGCGATATTTGAAGTGAGATTATACACTAAATTACTCAAGTTCTGCTATTTTACCAATACCTTCCAGCAATTCCTCCTGTGTTTTCAGAAGGCCCACATAACTTCTGGTTCTACAGTGCAAAGAAATCAAAAAGAACAAAGACTCACAGGATATACCACTGAAAATCACACTCATACAGATTAAATGAAGAGAGAGAAAGTGAAATGATAACACAGGGAGGCTGAAGCAGCTTGCACGTCTTTGCTAGCCAGATCAGACTAATGTGGAAATTGCTACAGGGAAGTCAAATACTGGGACTCAATGCAATGTAAGAATTATAGTTACATTCGTTCTCAAATAACACAGCAAAAACTTTTGCCTATTGACTAGATGTAATTTTCTGCCAAATCTTGAAAGCCAAAAGCTAAAGGCTACCAGGTCCAATCCTGAATATTTTGACAAACGAAGACAGGCAGAGCTTGTTTGCTTAAGAAGCAGAGTGTGCACTGGCATAAGAAAAATGGCACCGAAGAGTGGGGTAAATAAAACCAAATAATGTCAGATTTGCATTGTAAAGATAGTTCAAGAAGGCATTGTCATGCATACTTTCCAGCCCAGTCTTTGAACTTACAGGTGCATCTTGTCCTAGATGCAAAAATATTCTGCAAGTAAGAACTTTAGTAACATCTAACTTAACAAGAAAAGATAGCACCCATCATTTTAGAAGCTATGCTAAGGCAAAACCTGTGCTATACCATTTCCAGAAAAAAATCACCCCAATATAATATAACAGAAAATAAGAAAATTGGATAGAATTCTATCTTCCACGTGTTATGGTACCTGGGTAAAAGAAAACCTTTCCATTCTGCAACGTGTTAGGAAGTCAAAGGATTAATGCTAATACCATAACATCAGAAAAATGTGTGCATTATCACTCTGTCCATTCACCTCATTAAACTCCTAAAACAGCAGTCAGGAAAGCATCAGATTGAAAAGAATGAATGGCATATGTGCTGTGTTTTTGGCTGATAGCACAGTGTCCAGGTAGTGAGACAATGGCAAATTCCATCACATGTTGCTGAGAAAGCATTATACACATTGAAGCCAATTAGGACTAGAGTTCCAGCATTTTCTAGCAACCTGCAGATCTTGTGTATATAAATTTTAATTGTGGATGCCTTTTGTTAGGAGTTCAAAACCAAATAATATGAACAAATTATGTGGTATCATTTAACCCTCATCCCCTCAGTAAGTGTGGCTCACCACGATTCTAAAACAAAACAAACAATTAACATATTGAATATTGAGTCAATTATATCCAACTAATCTCCAATTACTTGTCTACTTTTTCTTGTTTAGTTGGGTGAAATATATAAAATTTAAAGAGCTCTAGGAAAAAAAAATTAAAGAGCACTAAAGAGAAGTGTGCTTTTATGTTAGTCATTCCTGTGAACACCTGTGAACTGTTGAGTTTAATTGGGCTGCATCTGCTACCGATTTTGTGAGTTCTGACTGATTATCTGTTCTTATACTGTACTGAGTTGTCCCTTCCTTCTTCCTTTGTATATGTTTTTTTGGGATACAGTTTATATAGAATGACACACCTGAGAAATGAGCAACCTAAAAATCTGCAAGCTGTGTAAGAGGTGGTAGTTCTCAAAGCGAGACATTCAAAAGGCAGACAAATTCACAGACTTAGTTGTTACGGTTTCAAAAATAATAACTCCGGCAAGGATGTGGCCTTATACTGAGTTCCCAGAGACCAATAGTCATGGAGACTTAATAACAGAAACATGAGAAGAAATGACAGTTTCTAGGTGAAATGTTTCTGCCCCACAGTGTAAAAACATGGCTCTAGTTGCTTTCTTCAAGGGAATTCCACCCACCATCACAGGAGACAGTACAAGGCCATATCATGTCCTGAAACGCACTTTATGTCTGCTCATTTTATGCAACATGAGTTATACTGATTCACTGTGGCAAAAATCCTACTGACTTCCTGGATCAGACACTTAGTGCATCTTTATGAGCCAGAACAGCAGTAAATCACTAATATCTCAATGCATTTGGAAGCAGAGAAACAAAGGAGAGAGAATATCACAGGGCTGAACATAAGCAAGATTGCCATAAAGATCAAGATTACAGTCCAAAACCCCTACTCTGCTCCTGCCAGTCCTATTAGATGTTCTTGTTTGAATTAAAAGCTATCTGAGCTACCAGTTTTGCTTCTGCTCATCTCAGAACTGCCTCTTTCTGGAATTTCCTGCCTCAGTCCCATTGCAAATGCTTCATTCTTATTGAAGACCCAACCCGATCTGCATTCCCAGAACACACAAACATTTGGAGAAACCGACAGGTCATGAATTGGTGCCAGTTTTATTTAGAGTGGAAGATCAAGTTGTATCTACATATAACGTTACAGCTTAGTAAAATGAACACTGTAATAGGTGGGAAACTTAGTTTCATTGTCCTGCTCAGTGTTAGGCCGTTCAAACTGATGTTCCCAGCATCTCTACAAAGTGCTCAGATTGAGGGTACTTGGAGATGAGAGCTATACCCGATGTGGTATCTCACAAGTTTCTTAAAGCCATGCTATGGATGGACACGTCGGAATGATGTTATGAATTCAAACTGGTCACTGGTGGTCTCCACAGAGCAAGAACAGAAGAACTCATGGCAATCAGAAAAAATGAAAAAAATATACAACAAGAAAATAAAAAATGGAAGTTCATATAAGAATAAGAATGAGAATTTATGTGAATCTATGTCCACTGAAATTAAGGAGACTTTTACCACTGATATTTAATGCAGCACTGTATGTTTTTAAGAAGCCTGCTTTAACTATAATGTCAATTTATTTGAGGAAAAGTGATAGCAAGCCCTCAGGCAAATGAGAAAAGGCGGATATTACTTTCTGCATTCTTTCAAAAGGCATTTAGGAAAAAAGTGGGAAACAAAATGTTGTTGCTCTTTCCAGATGACAACAGATCTGCAGCCTGGAGAGAGTTCAGTTTTCCCCTGACAAGAGTTCAAGGGTGGAGTAGAAATTAGTGCTTAAATGTAAAAATATTCTATTAGCCATTTGTTTGCAGAAGCTAGAGGAGTTAAGTTTATCTGGGATATAGAAAAGCAAAAGCAGGTTATTCTTTTCCTAGAATCCTCAGCTAAAACACTGTTGTCTTCTAAAAGCTGCTTAAATAAACTCTTTGTTTTTTCCGAAGTGCCTCTTTTTGTTATTGAGAAACCTTTAATCCAAAGCTGATCTTTAAAGACTGTAGTACCTTACTGTGTGAGCTGTAGCTGTTAAGTTGAGCAACATAGTTTTGAAAAGAAATTTCCAGAGCAGGAAGTATACAGAAAGGGGTGGGGGTCATGGGATGAGGAGAGAAGAAACCCTTAATGCATCAAAGGAAGAAAAAGGTTTCTTTCACTTCAAAATAACTTTTAATTTAGATTTTATTTTTTATTAAAAATACTATTAAGAGTATTTCATAGTTTGCTTCTTCTAAATTCATTAATAATATTCAAGTCTGGGAAAAAAAGCCTTCATGTTATGGTCAAGAAGACAGTGGACCGAAATGATTTTTAAAAGGAATTACAAACATGTAAAAATGTCCACATTCGGATTCATTACATCCTCTCAGACCCCCTTCCACTTTTATATTCTCTTTACCAAATGAAGTCATGGGGGTTTTTTTCACTTTCCTTTCATGTTTTTCTGATTTCCCCAAACTTCAAAAGTTAGCTAGCCTGCTGGAATGCAAAATATTTACGGGAAAAACTACAAGTTTAAAATCACATGGGCCCTGTAAAGACTGAGTATAGGTAATAGAATGTCTCCCTCTGTTTCCATCTATGGACAATGTTTATATCTCATTGTTTTGTTATAGTGTTTACATGAACACCATTTGTCATAACAATGTATTTTCCACAATACAGAGGGAAGATACCAGAAGTTCCCATAGCTGGAAATTTCTGCAGTTAAATGTGATATGTTCTCAGATTTTAAAATAAAATTTTATATTTTTTTCTGAAATATATTAAGAGATTTCATTCATCTTTGGAGAGGATAAAGAAAGAAAGCCAAGAAAATTACCTTTTACTTGACTTGTGTACTGGGAAGACTCTGAAAACACTTACTAGTCATTAATGCAGCTCAATTTGTAGTCTTAATGCCTCAGAGCCAAAAGACTGCTAACTGTTGTTATTATTTGTGTAACAGTAGAGCTACAAGTCCCCATTTTAGCTTCCCATTGTGCTAGGAATTGTAGAAATACATAGTATTTTTTTAAAAAAAAAAAAGAATCATACCCCAAATAATCTTACAGCATAAAATTAGATTGCAATAAATAACTTCAGTAAAGCAATGCAAGGGACAATAGTCAGAGCAAAGCTGTGTTTTACAGCATTTTTCCTGAAACCAGTTGCTCACATAAACACCAAATCCACTAATATCTCCAGACAGACCAGTGGGTTAGATCAGTCAAAGACCCTATGTCTTCCTTTTGTCCAAACATTTTCTGTATCCCAGCAAGTAGGAGAATCTTAAGCAAATGTAAGCAGCATGCTGAATAATTACAACCTATCATAATAAATAACTGGATCCACTCAAATTCCACAACTCATAGAAAGGAAGAACTCCCAGCTGACTTGTGCACATGAAAGAAATGTTAGTTATATTCAGTTAGTTTACTGTTCTTCAGTTGTGTCCCTTCTTGCAGCCTAGGTTACCATCACCCAAGTCATATCTTCTGGTGATATATTTTTAGAACAGCTAGTAGAAAAATAACCCTTATGCTTGAAAAGTTTCGAACAAATAAGGGATCCTGACAAATTTGACAATCTGCATGAGACAAAGCTGTATAGTGGAAAACAATTCTGAACTGAAAGGAAAATAAAAATAGAATCATTTGAGGAACGAGATTGTGCAAGTTTCCTACAGCTCCTCACAGTAAAGCTTTTGATGAGAAAAGACCTTCTTTATTCTTTACAACAAAAATGCCAATTCTGTGGTATTATGAAGCTAAACAAATCACTTTTAACTAACAAATAGACTGTGAAATAAAAAAAATTAAGAAAAGGAATAGCTCCTGAGATTGGAATTTTACTCTGTGTTTGACTGATTCAGTGTTACATATGATATCTTCTAAAATTATTTTAATCAAATTGAGAATATATACTCTACTAGAGCTGTTTGGGGATTTTCTGTCAAAGTATACTATTACCAACTTTAAGGTTCAAAAAAATGGAATGAAATCTGCTGTCCTCCTCTCACTCGACAGATTTTTCTTGTACTTTTTCCCTGATTAGCTTTTTCAATATAACCTTCAGACCATGTGGAAGCCACAGTGTTGCTCATTCTCTCAAATTTATATCTTAAGGAGAGTTAAACATCCACTGAACAAGCTCGTAAAGCATCACCCAAGCCATCCACTGAGAGGAACAGCAAGACTGTATCTTCCCCGTCCTCCCCGTATTATTTCTGCTCCTGCATCACCAATATTCATCCAAATTGGCATTTCTTCCCCACCAGAGGAGTGAAATATGTACCTCCAATTTCTCTCTGCTTCTTTTTTTATTTTTTAACTTTTCGTCTGGAGGTTATTCACCCATCTCTTCCAAACTAGTACTTCAGAGAAAGAGGAGAGAGAAAACAGATTATCTGCATCAGGTTCTCTCTGTGCCCTCTCTCCTTTGTGAGAATAGCATTGGACAACTCCTCTCTTCCTTCCATTGTCCAAAGTTAACTCTCAAAAGCTGAGGGAGAAAGGAAATTCTTGACTGCTCTTCCAGCAAGGTGTGGAAGCACCCAAGAAGTACTGTACTTGCCTTTAAATAATGAGTCCTGGCAATAAACTGTCAACAAATTGGTGATTTTTATGTGTTCTAGAGGTGCGCAGGTACAGTTCTCAGCCCAACATATACTGTCATTAATTTTTTTCATGTATTTCCCTCTTTTTGTCAAAAGTACTTCCAGCGCAACCCTATAGCTCTTTGTAACCTTAGAGCCATTTCTGTGGGGAGCATTTCATCTAGCAGTATGAAAAAACATCCTTCACAATACCATCACAAAACCTGTTTGTCCCGTGAAGCATCAGTTTTAAGAAGTCCCAAGTGCAACATTGCACAGATGATATAGTTAATCTTTGATTGTATAATCTTTGATTAACTATACTTACCTCTTACGCGTTTCTCTAGAGATTTCTGAGTGGGACTTTCTCAGATGTTTTCCACGCTGACCATCTTTTCCTCACATCAGGCTTGCCAGCTTCCAGTAACCCCCTCAGTTTTTTGCCACCTGGAAAACTTTCCCATGCATTTTGGTTTCTCCATTCCTTGCTATTCAGCACTGAGTAATCGCTACGTAAGATTCTTGTTTTAGCTTTCACTCCTTTTCTTCTGAATTCAGCCCGGGAAAAAAGTTTCTGCTGCTCTCTTAACCCTAATGCTTTTCCTATCGCTAAGCTCTTTCTACATACCAGGGGAAGTGTGCTTTTTATCCAACTTCGTCCATCTTCATCTTTGAATTGTCTGTAGATAAACATCTCTGCTCCTTTTTTTCAGTTCTGCCCAGAAATCTTGCTGTATCCTGTGTCTTACCAGGGATTTCTCACCAGGCCTCACTGGACTTTTGGAAGGTAAACAGTTTTTTCAGTGCAGTGAAGGCTTTTTGCTGTGGAAAGAGCAAACTGACAGACCTGGTAGTGAGAAAAGAAATTATAACCTCGATAAAATGATCTGCGTTTCAGTGTGAACATGTGATTGGGCTTTAGAAAAGAAAGGAATTTGATTATTGTATCTTACTAGAAAAGCCAGTTACTCTAAAAATGAATAGTAGTTATGGCAATGTATTCTGGTAAAAAGAATAAATTAAAGCAGAAGATAATGGTCATCATAAAAGGAAACAGTTGAAGAGCAACAATATTGTTAAGATCTAAAAAAATTATCTGGTAAAACACATATTTCAAACTTTTTTTTAATCTACAAACATATCATAAACACAAAAGAAATATTCATGTATTGAATATGCATATGGAATACAGTAGATATTTCAGGAAAGAGAAATAGAAGAGTACTGGAGCTCAGCTGTGACAATTTTTTATACTGCTCATGAGAAGATGATTTTGAATGGGACTGGTTTAAGAGATGTCTCAGATCTAATTAAATAAAAATGCTAACAGAAAACAATCAGCCAAATATCTTCACAACAGGTGAATATGATTATTAGGGCCAAATTTTTTATATAAATACATTACTTTGATCTGGCATACCAGCTAATAGCAACTAGAAATTATTATAGGCTGAGATGCTTGCGGTTAGACAGTGACCTCATTAATCACCGTGATGGAGATACTAGCAGCTCCCTGCAGTGAGTCATTATAGAAGTGCATCAAATAAACAATGACAGCTAGTGGTAGTGAGTGAAGTCTGACAGATGGTAAATACATTCAGAACTGAGACATTTTTGTAACTAAAAGGTAGGTTTGAAGTCTTTTGAGGTTCTAACAGTGCTTCTCTGGAGTACAAAATCTGGGTCATAAAAGTTAACATCCAATTCAAACCCTTTAAATGTAAAGGAAAGGATAAAAACCAAATCCTCTAGAGAGTAATCAAACTGCAGTATACACAAGTTTCTAAATAACAATGACACTTTCTAGTTCACTACTGTTAGGAATGCTGCATCATTTCTAGTCTGCCACCACACCATGCTGTGCACCGCCACAACGCATTTTATGCTAATGTGATGAGACATCACACAGTTTGATATGATGTGGAACAACACAGTGGTGAAAACTTATGGACCAACGTAATTACTTTCAGATAAGAATTATTAACTCAGCTGGCAGAACTCTGATCTAAATGTGCATGATCTGAAGATAAATAAATAGATTAGATAGATTTACTGAGAACAATTTGAAAGAATGGATATTCCATTGTGTCTGACTGCACACAGCTCTATTTAAAGTGCTTCTCCCTATACAATAGTACATACATGTATTAATCTCCCTCTCGCCCTTTTCAAGACTGCTGTCTTTTATTAATATTTGCTTGTTTTCCTGGTTTTGCCCTTTATAATTAATTAAAACAAACATTTTTGGGTGTATTTGTTTTTTAAATAGCTGAATTGGCTAACATTGTGTTAATGAAATAACTGTCTTTGGAAGGAGCATTATTGAAGGAGTAATCACAAAACTGGTAATTAAAAATAGGTGTCTAGATCCTCAGCAGGCGTAAAACATTTTTAAATTCTGGAACAGAGCCGGTTTCTTTTTCTGCAGGATAGTCCCTGGAGTCCTCTGACCCGTTTATTGAGGGAGTTACACTGGACCAGGGAAATACAGCAAAAGAAAAATTGCAAAACAAGCTTTCAAATAACAGTACTTGCCAGTTAATTTGGCTTACAGTTGCTGGGTTTGTTCCTGCAAGCACTGAGGAGAGTAAGATTTTATTCAAAATTCAAAAACTGAAAATGTAGAGAAGATATGTGCAGGCAAAAATGTGCAAGAGAGCATATGAACACAGGCAAAACGCTTTTAAAAACTGAGTAAAGGGAAAGGAAGGAGGAAGGTTCCTATTTAAGCAAAGGAAGCCAAAGTAAACAAAGAGCAGCAGTAGCGGAAAACAGAATTCGAGCGGGCCCCATATCCTGGAAGATACTGAGGACCAAGGATGCATCTGGTGATTCTGTTGATTGCCTGAACACGACTAAGCACTGACAGAATAGATGACCTTTCAATTTTATTTAGTTCGGAATACTCAACAGAGCAGTAAGATGTTGCTCTCTAAAAGCCTGAAGAAGAGACCTGGCACTAACACATTCAGTACGAGACAAAGACCACTGTGTACATTTATGCTGCTACGAATAGAGACTAGCTGGTGACAGCACGACATTAAGTAAAGAGCAGAGTATTCAATCCATGCCCTTCTTCAGCAGATATATAAAAGTGATCTACTGTTTATAAGAGGGAGAAATGACATGGCAGCTTCCTAAATGCTCTGGTGTTTTGTTCCAGCTACAGGACAAAGCAGGTGAATAAAACACGCATCTAGCTTCAGCTTTAGTATTACAAATATGCTTTAAGTGAAATGCTGGTTTTGAATAAAATGAAAGAAAATTAAATGAATTAATATAAAGCAGCTGATAAATGTACTTATGAGTTTCACAAGACATTTTCTAAATCTGGGATCCACAGAAGAGGATGTCTGGTGTTGGGCTAAGGGAAGTCAGCAAAATATTTCAAATACCTTAGAGTATACTGTGACTGTATATTTCCTCTATCTGTCATTCCCTATGCTCAAAGAACTATCTGCTCTAACTACTTTTAATGACTAGAATCAATTTTTTCTTCAGGCACGATAGTTCAGAAAGCTTATTTCATCCCATCAAGGACCAAAAACATTGCTATGTGACATAGCTAGCCGTTCATGCAACTTAGAGAGAAAATGACAAATAACTTGTAGTGAACTGTGCAGGAACAATTGATAAGCAGCAATCTGTCCAAGCAAAAAATTAATTCACCAGTTATGAAAAATAACTATTCAGTGAAAATTATGACTAGAACCAGGATAATCCAAAATCAGATAAAAGAATAAATTTACTGATACCATAATTGTAAGTAGTGAACCAAAAACAGAACCAGGTCTTCTGACAACCACTTATCACCTATTGTCATTAGCCATTGCTAACTTCTACAAAAAAGGAACCTTTCAAATGTGTCTGCTTTTGAAACCCACTTCCTTGCTTTGCATTGTATGTTTTTTTAGTTTCTTTTTCATTTATTTCATTTGTGAAAGGTTTTAATAAGAACTATTTGCTCTTAAATATTTCAAAGATACAATAGAGTAATGGATATAGAAAAAAAATAAGCTGCTTATCATTCTTCACTCATTAATGGTAGACTTTTCTTCTGAAAACAACTATTAACAAAAAAAAAAAGGAAAAATTTGTCATTTTCTCCCTTCTTACTCTCTTCTCTAAATCCAGTAATATTTTCATAGCCTGTATTGCAAAATAACTGTAAATGATAGAGCAGTTAAGGATTTCTTCAAGCAAATTATTATGAAAATGAGTTGACCCCATCCTCTTTTGTCAATAAAATAGGATATTACCAAAAGGCAGCTTTTGCAATCACATATGAATTGGTTTTCAGGCTTCACAGAAAGGTCGATTCAAACAGTGACAGACATCACCTTGGTAGGCACCACTGCCTACCTCCAATTTGGGAAAGCTTTTATTAGCTCACATTCATGCTGAGGGTCAGCTTTTCAGTGTTCTTTTCTGAGAGACTGAGGCATGAAAGCTCTTGAAATCTCCATTTACTTAATGAAAATAATATAACTGAATGAATGATAATCAAGTGATGTTTTCATTATGCCAAGTAATTTTCTGCCAGTATTTCGATTCTCCTTAGCAACACGTATCTGTGAGGGCTGCAAACTATAGGGTCTTTACAGTAACTGTCTCTCACTCCTGCAAAGGATATCTTAATCAGTATGGGAGGGTTACCCATTTAAATGTACTGAGGTAGCTGTCTAGAGCTCTCTCTGCTGCTCCACTCCTAAATAGAATATTTTTTGTGGTTTTCTTTTTTGTTATTTGCTTTATTTCTGGAAAATATTATGTCTTTTGATACAGCTATGCTGAGGGAATAGAGTAGCAGTACAGAAGTAGGGTCTCACTTAGCCCCACTGTCAGGGAGAGAAAGGAGTGCGTTGCTCTGCCAGGGAAGGAGGGCTGGGAGCCACGAGCAGCAGCAAGGCAGGCAGGCCAGAGACCTGGCTGACACAGGACACAGACCCTGAGCAAGGTGAGCAGAGCAAGACCCGTGACAGTAGCCCAGTTCAGCCAAGAGTCCAGCAGCCAGGAGAGTCCACTGTGATGAGACAGACCCAGGGTCAGGATAGGAACTCGAGTCAGCAGGTCAGGACGAGGATCAGTGAGGTACACGGCCAGGCACAACAGCTAAGGCAAGGACCCAGGTAGAGTGCCCCAGCTGAAACACAGCTCCTGAGAAAAAAGAGGTGAGGACATAGCTCCCTTCCCAGCAGACTGACTCAAGGTTACAGCTGCACCGTATCAGAGCTGGCTGGGAGCCTTCCTTTTAGATATCTTTTAGAGAGATATCCATTATCTCTAACGCTCACATGTAATGCATTAGGACCAAAGGAAGGATATATAGGATCCTAGGGAGGCAAACGGGTACTTTTTCAAAGAGAGTAGAGAGCATGCATACAGCTAGAGGATACATAAACAAAGCAGAGGATTTGGAGAGTAATGTTCATGACAGACCATTGCTGAAAAAAACACTGCAGATGAAACAGGACTTTCATGATTTTTCATTGATTTTACTGAAAAGGAGTTTTTCATTTCCTCTAATGAAAATGTTTTTAAACCAAGGGCTTCATGGGACTTAATAAATAAGAAGATTTAATCACAGTTATAATAATTCTATAACACCGTATATTTGTAGGAAGATTTTTGTGTGGAAAAAAAATATTCCTGGAAGAACTTAGAAATGTTTTATGAATTTAAATATTTTTTGGCTAATAGTTCTACCCTTGAAAATGTAAGAAATCATTTTTACAAAGAAAAGAATTTTATTTAATAATATTTTTTCTATTTTTTTATTTTAATTATTCATCTAGAAATGTTGCTAAATGTAATTTTTAAAAGAAACAGATAATGATAAGAAAAATTAATTTAAGCCAACAGAAATCTTTTGTTCAGAGTGACATAATAGTTTCAGATTTTTGATACTACAAGGAGCAAAGAGGACTATCTCATGGTTTTCTCCGGAATTTTAAGTTCACCTGAAAAATCGGTTATACACAGCTCTAGTTAAGACATAAAAATACTTCATGAACATTGTTAAATAAGTTTCAACATCTATAAAATCTTAACATCTTTGTTTCACAGAATGTTTTACAGCCTTAGTCTTAAGAAACAAAAGCTTATGAAGTGCTAGGTATAACAGCAGACTAAGATCCCCTCTTGAATTCAAGAACTAGTATAAGCCTTCTAACTTTTCCAGTGTATTTTACTTCTGGAAACATTGTGTGAATTATATTAGTGCTAATCCACTGTGGGATAACAGGATATAATAGAATATGAAGAGATGCAATTATGGTTTTCTGTGTACAATTCAATAATTCCAAAATGCAAATGCTTCTTTTTACAGACTTAGATATGCCTTAGTCCCATAGTTTGAGAGTTTATTATGAACACAGAAATGTGCCATAATATAGGGTACGTCAACATCACCGATGGCACTGTACTATAACTGTCTACATATCAAAGAATTAATTTAAACTCATTCATTTTTCCAAGAAGTCACTTTAGCCTATGAAGCAATCGTCAGCTCCACAAGAAAATTGCTTCTAGTATATGAGATGCTTACATGCTTAGATGCCTTTATGTCACACTAAATCTGCGATGTGACCACATCACTGTACTAGCACTGTTTGGCTGGGCTGATAAAAGTTACTGAATCAGGTTAGGATTGGATCAGGTTTAGTTAGATAAACATACAGCAATTCAGTTGCAGGCATGTCACAAAAGACCCAGTAAAGTCTACGCAATGGTCAGAGAAACTGCGGTGAGGCACATTTTTTATTTTGGGTCAGGATTCTAAGAAACATAGTAAACACATACACCATTTGGAGTGCTGGTCCAAGTTCAGCGGGTTTATCTGACTCATCCCACTCAATCTTGGGAGGCTCATGTTCAAAAAATTATACATGCTACTTCTCCCAGAAATACTAGCAACAAACCCAGAAGTCAAAATATTACAGTAACTAATATGACTGACACTTTTAATAGGACACCTTGACTGAACTTTGTCAAGGATTTGGATTAATTAGTTAATGGATTAATTAGTTAATATTATACTCCAGGGAAGGTATTATTAGCAGAAGCATGGGTGACGTGTCTTAGGGATATGGAATAATTAATAATAAAGGTAAACAAGAAATGTCCCTTTGTAACTGTAGAAAATAATAGCTGGCAGTAAAGGTAATTCAATGAAAATGCCGTATTACCAGCTGTATTGCCACTATTTGTGTGCCCCAGCCCTGTCAGCAACCGCTCAATGCTGGGAGCCAGCCAGGCCATTTTGGCCACTCTCTACTCATCAGAGTGCAAAGTAATTTGGGAACTACCATATGGCAGTAAACATGGCTACACAGATACAGTACAGCCCCTTTATCACAATGTTATTAGGCACTAAGAACATTATGTGACAAAAAGAGAGCAGACTGTCTAGGGTTGCCTTGCTGCTGCCTACATGTATGAAATATGTTAGCATAATGTTTTGCTTTGCAACCTCAGAGAGATAAGTATCTTTTCTGAAATTGAACAAACAAATATTTCATTACTGTAGTCAGTTTTAATACACAAATCCTTCCATGCGTATGGTTAAATAACTGATATGAGTCTGAGGGATAAAGCTGAAATGCTTACAGCCTACACAAAAGCTCACAGACAGTTTCTGAGATAGTTAGATTGGTCACATTTCCTTCCACAGAAGAGATTGCTTACACCATTCTCACGTACCTGGGAACACTGAATAACGTAGGCTGATGTATTTAAAGAAGAAATACTTAAAGCGTGATAGAATCTGATGTGTGTGCTATTCTTTTTATTTTTCTTTTTCCTTTACTGCCACTTACATCTGTCAGGAAGCTACAATGTGCCTCTGATAACACAAACCAGACTCTGTTTTCTCTTGTCTTTCAGCATTGCGCTTAAAGTGCAGCTACCTGCCGAGACAATAAACATGACTTCCCATGACTTTTCAGTAAATGAAGCTCACTTCCAAGGCCCCAGGGTATAGTCAATCTAAAACATAGACATGAGGGCTGGAATTAGAAATATCATGATCAGCCAAGTGTACTTATAGCAGCTACATTTTGAAGGGGCTTTCTTTCCTCTATTAATTATCTCCCACTTCCCCCTCTCACCAATACTAGCTACTCATCGTTTTACATGTTTAATGGAAAATGACTAAAAATACATCAGAAAATTAATCGGTATTCGTACTGTACCAAAGAATTTTCAGAGTTACCGTTTATTTCTTTCAGACAGGCTGCGAAGTCTTGGAAAATCCAGAAACAAAAGGAAAGAACTTACAAAAAAAATTATTATGACAAGATAGCTGCAAGATATAACAGAAAATCAGTGTTCACTGCATAGCGTGTTTCAATATAGAAAGTAATTTCTCAATCTTTTTCTGTATCTTTGGCTGCCTACTTCCTTGCATGTCATATATCAAAATACAAAAAAGTAGATTGCATAGTGATACTGCCAACCTCCCTAGGCCTCATCTTTAAAGTTAAAAAGATATAGAAATGGAGAGAGAAGTTTGCTGATTTGTTTTAGTTATACTTAAATTTTGTTGATCCCTCAAACTAAAGAATACAAAAAAGTAGACTCAAGCTAACAGATTATACTATAAAGAAAACTTACTTTTCTACTGCAGTTTTCTTTCTGGCTATATTAGAACTTAAGCATTTATTTAAAAAGGTATGTCCTCGCCCTGTATCTGCGAAAGGACAGTCTTTTAAAGTACTAAATTATAAAAATTGATTGCTACTTAAGAGGACAAAACAAACAGAGTTTTTTTTTAAATTACACTTGTTTATTTACTCACAGAGAGTTTTTGATCCTAAAAGCCTCTCTCTTCTGCACTAGGGAAAGTAGGATTTATTACTGTCTGTACTGGAATTAAGATGGAGGGAACATGAAAATCTCCGGGAATTTGCTCATGGTGGATTTTCTGGTTTAGACTGTATCATTTAATGCCTAGGTATATTCACCTTTGCTGAGAAATCTACTAGCATGCAGACATTCAAATTAGAGACAGTAGAAAATATTAATTCTAGCACATGGAATATGTTTTGAAAATTGAAGTGAGAGAATATTTTGCTCTTCTCTGAAAAGAAATTTATGAGGTGGAATGGGATATGATTGGACAGGGTAAGAATGAAGAAAAGCTGCTTGAAAAGGATATAAATGTTGCGTATTCTGCCTGATATGTAGAAGAAAATAGACCATGATACTTTAGTTGCCCAGATGTGAGAGAAAGTCTTATTTAGTTTTAAAACCGATGAAAATTAAAGAATGTGTGCAGAGAATTACAAATTCTCTGGTTTACTAAAAAAGCATGATCTCAAGATTTTCAGTTATCCTGGGAGGTATGACCCCAGTCCAATGAACACTGATGACTGGCAAGAAAATTTACACACTGAAATGCAGACAAAGTTAATATTTTTGCTAAATCTGTGCATTTCCTGTGATGTAAATAAAAGCATCCTTTAGAAACTCTCTGAAGTCAGTCAGTCTGTGTCTTTAATTTACCTGCCAAGTAATGTTGAAGAGTTAAATCATGTCCTAAATACCCCGTTTTGTTTGTTTGTTTGTTTGTTTGTTTGTTTGTTTTTAATCTAGAACAATAAATATGACACAAAGACTAAAGCTTTCAGAAGTGTGTAATTTAATAGGCAAACTAAAGATCAAGAATCTTCAGAAGAGCTAACAATACAATGAACTATTAATTGGAGAAGAAACTGAAGCTTCTTTCTAAGCACGCTAGTCCTACCATGTAGCACCATATAGTTGCTTCCTCATGCTTGATCTAGTCCTACGAATCCTTAATTACTCTATGCAAAGCGGAACGACTTCAAAAGCAGGACATTAGAAGAACCTTGCCACAAAATCCTCAGGAGCTTGATGGTAAGAGGTATACAACAGAGAGATGTTCATATCTTCAGAATCTGCTAGCCAAGGAAAGGCCAGAACTCGAGTCAGCTGTTTTTAGCTAACTGTGTTGGATACCTGCGGGGCTGTTGGATAAAAGGGAGAAGTGATCAGTCTTTGTAGAACACTGTTTTGTGAGAAAGTGTAGACACATACTTCCAGGACAAAGCCACTTCAAGTCAAGGTAAAAAAGTTATGTCTGTGAGATCTTCATAATCCGAGACATAACCTTTTGTAATAAGTTATTTTAGGAAGAAAGTTCTCAGGAATGATCTCAGACTTATGGGACTCTTTTCCAAAAGCACTTTAGAATTTTCACAAATGATGATGCTTCTAGATTACATTCTGCGGTATTTTACCTACAAGAAAACACACACAAAAGCAAACAAAATACTGGACAAAGATGGGAAAATGAAACAGAGCAGGTGATGAGTCTTTTCAAGTTTTTAAGGTGTTTGGAAAATGCCGCTATGATCGTGTTATAGAACAAAAGTCATATTGGTAAACTTCAGATCAGATAGAAGCTCAGTAGGATACTTCAAGGATGCATAGAAAACACACATAGAAAGATTTGCTACTGGAACCAAAGAGTGGTTCACCGGAGTGAGACACCGGAGCAGAGAGTTTTCCCTTGCAGCTCGTGATGAAGACCATGGTGAGGCAGGTTGTTCCCCTGCAGCCCATGGACGTCCACGGTGGAGCACATATCCACCTGTAGCCCATGGAAGGGACCCCATGTCAGAGCAAGTGGATGCCTGAAGGAAACTGTGATCCCATGGGGACCCTGTGCTGGAGCAGACTGTTCCTGAAGGACTGCAC